>Ga0105100_10002231_pt1 | contig 11343 bp, 7 predicted proteins | sample PPLLak12cMay2015_2_FD_87033 | JGI IMG/M metagenome (GOLD analysis project Ga0105100, IMG submission 87033) | Freshwater sediment microbial communities from Prairie Pothole Lake near Jamestown, North Dakota, USA - PPLs Lake P8 Core (1) Depth... | ecosystem: Environmental > Aquatic > Freshwater >... | reverse complement strand
TGGTACATTTTATACAGGATAAGGAAAAGAATAACAGAATCCCATCATTCCCTTTTCTCTGTCTGCTTGTATCCGGAGGCCATACCAGAATAATTATAATGAGGAACCATTATGAAATGGAGATGATCGGTAATACCATTGATGATGCAGCAGGGGAAGCCTTTGCCAAGGTGGCCAAGCTTTTAGGCCTAGGGTATCCAGGGGGACCCATTATTGATGAACTTTCGAGGACCGGGAATCCAAAGGCAATCCGATTCCCAAGGCCGGTTTTCTCAAAAAAATCCTTTGACTTCAGCTTCAGCGGTCTCAAGACGGCTGTCGTCAATTACGTAAAGGCGAATCCTCCGTCTCCAATGGGTTATCCAGAAGATCTCATCAAGGATATTGTTTCCAGTTTTCAGGAGGCAGTAGTCGAGGTATTGGTGAAGAAGACTCTTCAAGCCGCTCAAGATCAGAAACTAAAACGGATTGTTCTTTCAGGAGGGGTGGCAGCCAATCAACGCCTTCGGCAGAAGATCAAAGAGGAGTCATTCGAGCGGAAACTAAATGTTTATGTTCCTTCTCCCTCCTTTTGCACAGACAACGCGGCTATGGTTGGGGTGGTCGGATACGAATATCTGAAGCGAGGGATTCGATCGCCCCTGTCCTTAAACGCTTTTTCGAATTTACCGCTGTGATGGAGTGTGTCAGATTCGGAGCACGAAATACTAAACTCGGGATAAAAGTGTCAAATCCTAAACTCGAAACCCTGAACTCTAAATAAACTCAAATGTCCCTGCCTACCGGCAGGCAGGGATTTCGGATTTGTTGGGCAGAGATATTATGGTATCCATCAAGCAGGAACTGAGAGAATACGGTTTATTCCAGAAGAAAAGGTTGGGGCAACACTTTCTTGTCGATCGTAATATTTTGAATAAAGTGATTCAAACTGCTGAAGTGGGGAGGGAGGATACCATTCTTGAAGTGGGTCCAGGCCTTGGCCAGATGACACTAGCCTTGGCCGATCGGGCTAAGAAGGTAATAGCTGTTGAGATCGATGAAAGATTAGTGACTATCCTGAGACAGAAGGTGGAGGACCATCCCAACATAGAAGTGATCAAAAGCGATATTCTAAAGGTGGATTTCAAGCACCTCTTCAAAAAAGAAACAGTTCCAATCAAAGTCGTAGCCAACCTGCCGTAACAGATTTCAACGCCTCTTCTCTTTCGCTTCGACAAATAGAAAGAGACCTTTTCCGCACTCAACTTAATGGTTCAGAAAGAGGTTGCAGAGAGGATGGTGGCTTCTCCGGGCAGAAAAGAATACGGACCTTTGTCAATTTTCATCCAGACATATGCAGACGTTTCGATCCAATTCACCATCAAACCTTCTGCTTTCTTTCCGGCCCCGAAGGTTGAATCGGCTATGGTTCATATGGTGTGGAGAGGAAAACCGATGATCGAAACAGATGACGAGGAGTGGTTCAAAAGAGTAGTCAAAGCCTGTTTTGGTTACCGCAGAAAGACGTTGATCAATGCCCTCAAGCATTCAGAACTTCCCCTCCGCGAGTCCGTTGAATCAAGAATAGAGGAAATTGGAATAGACCCGCGGAGGAGACCGGAAACCCTCACGATACAGGAATTTGCCAAACTGGCAGAGAGCTTAAAATAATTGGAAAATTCTATTTGCAAAACCTCAAAGGGATGATTATCTTTTAGTGGAAAATTGAACAAGGGGGATGAATTGAATGGATATAGAAAAGTTTACACTCAAGGCTCAAGAGGCTTTGCAACAGGCCAAATCGATCGCAGAACGAAAACACCATCAGCAGATCGATGTGGAGCACCTTCTGTTGGCCCTTCTCGAACAGAAGGAGGGAATTGTCACTCCCATTCTCCAGAAATTGGGGGCCAATCCGGATTCGATCATTTCTCAATTAGAAGACGAGTTAAACCGGGTTCCTCAGGTGACGGGGAGAGGGGCGGGACAGGTTTATCTTTCCAGTCGGGTGAACGAGATTTTCAATAGTGCTTGGAAAGAAGCCGAACGACTGGCGGATGAATACCTGTCCACGGAACATCTCCTGATTGCCATTGCAGATGAGAAGCAGGGAGCTGCCTTTCGAATCCTGCAGAGAGCCGGGGTAACCAAGGATGCCATTTTCAGGGTGTTGCAAGAAATTCGGGGACCTCATCGCGTCACCGATCAGAACCCGGAGGAGAAGTATCAAGCCTTAAAGCGTTACAGCAGAGATCTCACGGAAGAGGCAAGGAAGGGGAAGCTCGACCCGGTGATCGGCAGAGATGACGAAATTCGTCGGGTCATCCAAGTCCTTTCGCGAAGAACGAAGAACAACCCTGTATTGATCGGGGAGCCAGGGGTTGGGAAGACAGCGATTGTCGAAGGCTTGGCCCAGAGGATCGTCAAAGGATATGTTCCTGAAACATTGAAGAATAAGAAGCTGGTTGCCCTTGATTTAGGAGCGATGATCGCGGGCGCAAAATTCAGGGGCGAGTTTGAAGAGCGGCTCAAGGCCGTTTTAAAAGAGATTCAAGCGGCAGCCGGGAATATCATCCTCTTCATCGATGAGCTCCATACCTTGGTAGGTGCCGGGGCTGCGGAAGGCGCCATCGATGCTTCCAACATGTTAAAGCCCGCCTTGGCCAGGGGAGAATTACGCTGCATCGGTGCGACGACGCTCAACGAATATCGGAAATATGTGGAGAAGGATGCAGCCTTAGAGCGTCGGTTCCAACCGATTCTTGTCAGTCAACCGAGTGTCGAGGATACGATCGCCATTTTAAGGGGATTGAAGGAACGTTATGAGATTCATCATGGCGTAAAAATTAAGGACTCAGCCATTATCGCGGCTGCCATGCTTTCACACCGCTATATTTCAGACCGGTTCCTTCCGGACAAGGCCGTCGATTTGATCGATGAGGCCGCATCGAAGCTGAGAATTGAGATCGATAGCGTTCCCATGGAGATTGATGAGGTGCAGCGAAAGATCATGCAGTTCGAGATCGAACGCGAAGCATTGAAAAAGGAGAAGGACAAGGCTTCTGTCGAAAGGTTGAAAAAACTCGAAAAAGAGCTCGCCGACCTTAAAGAAGGGGTTGGGGAGAAAAAGGTTAAGTGGGAAAACGAGAAGAAGGCCATTTCGAAAATCCGCGAGATCAAAGAACAGATTGAGAAGACGAAGCAGATGATGAAAGAGGCTGAGCGGGAGCTGAATTATACGAGGCTGGCCGAATTGCAGTACGGAGAAATGACGCATCTCGAAAAGGAGATGAAGCAGGAGGAGGAGAAGCTTGCGCTGATTCAGAAGGAAGGGAAGATGCTGAAGGAGGAGGTAGACGAAGAGGATGTTGCCGAAGTGGTTTCCAAATGGACGGGTATTCCGGTGTCGAGGATGCTGGAAGGAGAAGTTGAAAAGCTGATCCACATGGAGGAGAGGCTGAAGCAAAGGGTGGTGGGTCAGGACGATGCAATCGTTGCGGTCTCGAACGCGGTGAGAAGGGCGAGAGCAGGTCTTCAGGATCCCAATCGGCCCATTGGTTCTTTTATCTTCATGGGACCCACCGGTGTGGGAAAGACAGAATTGGCCCGAGCCCTCGCCGAATTTCTTTTCGATGATGAGCAGGCGATGGTAAGAATCGATATGTCGGAATACATGGAGAAACATTCTGTAGCCAGATTGATCGGAGCACCGCCGGGATACGTGGGGTATGAAGAAGGTGGATTTCTCACAGAGGCCGTCCGCAGAAGGCCCTATTCCATTGTACTGATGGATGAGATCGAGAAGGCTCACCCAGAGGTATTTAACATTCTCCTGCAGATTCTGGATGACGGAAGGTTGACCGATGGTCATGGAAGAACCGTCGACTTCAAAAATTCGGTGGTCATCATGACCTCCAATATCGGAAGCCAATGGATTATGGATTTGGGAGAGAAGGACTACGAAGAGATGAGGCGCCGCGTGATGGATGCGGTGAGGGCTCACTTCAAACCGGAGTTTCTAAATCGCGTTGATGAGTTGATTATTTTCCACAGCCTTGGATTAAAAGAAATTAAGGCAATCGTCGAAATCCAGGTTAAGAAGCTCGAACAGCGACTGTTGGAAAAAAGGATACAGCTTAAGATGACCGAAAAGGCAAAAGAGTGGCTGGCCAAGGAAGGATTTGATCCTGCATACGGAGCCCGGCCTCTCAAGCGAGTGATTCAAAAGGAGATTCAGGACAAATTGGCGTTGATGTTGTTGGAGGGAAAATTTAAGGAAGGAGATTCGATTATTGCGGAGGTTAACGAGAGGAAAGGGGAATTAGTATTCAGAGCATAGAGTTGTAACCTAAGAATTTTCTTGACAGTATCCCACAAAGCTGTTATAAAAACAAATACTTTCAAAAACTGCTCATGCAGGGATGGAGGTCTAAAGGCACGTAGCTCAGGGGGAGAGCGCTACCTTGACGCGGTAGAAGTCTGGGGTTCAAATCCCCACGTGCCTACCATTTGAAACCAATTTATTAAAAAGTGAACCATAAGTTATTGAAGAGACGACCATTTTAATGAAGAAAACCAGAGAGGCATCATTCATATTCTTAATGGATGATGCCTTTTCCGCTTCCAATCAGATGAGGCAGTGAAGGAATTGGGAGAAGAGATTATCGTTACAATGGCTGATGGTGAGAAAAGGCCGATTCCAAAGGGAACGAAGATAGAGGAGTTGGCTAAACAGTGGGACAAAGAAGCCATCGCCGCACAAGTAGACGGAACGCTCTTTGACCTCAGCAGGACCGTCGAGAAAGACACATCGATTTCATTCATTTCCATTCATTCAAGAAAAGGGTTGGAGATATTACGCCATTCTGCGGCTCACATTATGGCTCAGGCAGTAAGGGAACTCTTCCCCGGCGTTAAATTGACCTTTGGTCCCTCTACCGAAAATGGATTCTACTACGATTTCGATTATGATCGAACTTTTACTCCTCAAGACCTCGAGATGATTGAAAGAAGGATGTCAGACATTGTTGCGAAAGACGAGCCTTTTATTCGGAAAGAGGTTTCAAAAGAGGAAGCCGCTAGAACATTTGGAGAGATGGGCGAGACTTATAAGGTTGAGCACCTGGAGGAGCTTCCGGACCGGGTCTCGCTCTATCGTCAGGGGACTTTTGTGGACCTCTGCGAAGGACCCCATATCCCTTCAACAGGCAAGGTCAAAGCCTTCAAGCTTCTGAATGTATCGGGAACTTATTGGAGAGGAGATGCCCGGAATCGAGTCCTCCAAAGAATTTATGGGACCGCATTCTCAGATCAAAAGGCATTGGAAGAATTTCTCCATATGCTTGAGGAGGCTCGGAAACGAGACCACAGAAAACTGGGAAAAGAACTCGATCTCTTTAGCCTCAGCGAAGACGCTGGTCCGGGCTTGGTCATCTACCACCCCAAGGGCGCCATGCTCCGGACGATCTTAGAAGATTTTGAGAAGAAGGAACACCTGAAGCGGGGATATCAGATGGCGATCGGCCCCCATCTTCTTCGCTTGGAGCTTTGGAAACAGTCTGGTCATCTCGAAAATTATCGAGATAAGATGTACTTTACGAAAGTAGAAGATGTGGAATACGGAATTAAACCGATGAATTGTCTTGCCCACATGCTTATCTTCAAATCGCAGATTCGAAGTTATCGGGATCTGCCCATCCGATATTTCGAATTGGGGACGGTATATCGACATGAGAAATCTGGAGAGTTGCATGGTCTCCTCCGGGTAAGAGGGTTCACTCAGGACGATGCCCACATTCTCTGCCGACCCGACCAATTGAACGATGAGATTTGTGCGATCATCGAATTTGTAGATGATGTCATGAAGATCTTTGGTTTCGAATATGAGATGGAGCTGAGTACTCGGCCGGAGAAGTCCATCGGCGCGGATGAGGAGTGGGAAAGGGCCACGGAGGCCCTCGTGAATGCCCTGAAGACCAAAAACCTTCCTTACGAGGTCAATGAAGGGGAAGGGGCTTTTTATGGTCCCAAGATTGACGTAAAGCTAAAAGATGCCCTCAACCGCAGGTGGCAGTGTGCAACGATTCAGGTGGACTTTTTCATGCCGGAGAGGTTTGACCTGGCCTATGTGGGGAGCGATGGGGAGAAGCACCGACCGGTCATGCTTCATCGCGTCATCCTCGGAGCCATGGAGAGATTTATCGGAGTATTGATCGAGCATTATGCAGGGGCATTTCCTGTCTGGCTTGCTCCTACGCAGGCCATTCTGATGACGGTCACAGACCGACAGATTCCTTATGCAGAACGCGTTTATTCTCAACTGGTCCAAGCGGGGGTTCGAGCCGAGAAGGATTTCCGTAATGAGAAGTTGGGATTTAAGATTCGAGAGGCCCAGGTCCAAAAGATTCCCTATATGTTGGTGATCGGAGATCGGGAAGTGAAAGAAGAGACCATTTCTCCTCGGAAAAGAAGTGGCGAGACATTGAAATCGATGAGGATTGAAGATTTCGTCAAGCAAATTCAATCCGAATACCCAACGCTGTAAGAAAAGACGCTAAGCGCTTAGCACTATGCGCATAGCGAAAAGAAGGAGGTGATGTTTATCGGAAGAGATGTTCGAATTAATCGAGAAATTCGAGCGAAGGAAGTGAGAGTCATTGACCCCGAAGGGAAGCAGTTGGGAATTTTGCCAGTATTTGAGGCGCTCCGTCTGGCTACCAATTATGAGTTAGACTTGGTAGAGGTATCTCCGAAATCGGAACCTCCGGTCTGCCGGATCATGGATTATGGAAAGTTTAAGTATCAGCAGAGCAAAAAGGCCCATGATGCAAAAAAGAAGCAGGCGGTTGTCCATCTTAAGGAAGTGAAGATGAGACCGAAGACCGAGGAACATGATTTTCAATTTAAGCTTCGTCATATTGAACGATTCCTAAAGGAGGGAAATAAGACCAAAATCACTATTGTCTTCAGGGGAAGGGAGTTAGCTCACCCGGACCTTGGAAGAAATATGCTGAACAGGGTTACCGAGGAGTCGAAGGAGTGGGGAAAGGTGGAGCAACTTCCGAAATTTGAAGGAAGAAACTTTGTCATGGTCTTAGCTCCGCTTCAAAGTCAAAAACCAGCTTAAGAATGTCTTTCTCACCCTCTCCCTTGACGGGAGAGGGTAGGGGTGAGGGTGAACAGATATAGCGCCCCCTCCCTTTCTTCCCCTCCCGCCAGGGGAGGGGAAATTTATAGCGGAAGGAGAGAATCAGTGCCAAAATTGAAGACGAATCGAGGAGCAGCAAAACGGTTTAAGAAGACAGGGACGGGAAAGATCAAGGCCAAAAGAGCATTTTCGCGTCATATCCTTACGAAAAAATCCACAAATCGGAAGCGAGGTCTCAGGAGACCCAAGCTGGTCGAGAAAACAGATTCAAAAGGGATAAAGAAGCTTGTCCCGTACATCTAAGAACCGCTAAGCGCTTAGCCTGCCTACCGCAGGCAGGCGCTTTGCGCATAGCGAGTATCAGGAGGATGATCAATCATGCCGAGGGTAAAAGGAGGACCGAAAACAGGGCAGCGTCACAAAAAGGTTCTGAAAATGGCAAAAGGTTACCGAGGAGGACGAAGCCGGCTTTATCGAACGGCTGTCGATGCGGTTCATCGGGCACTGGCTTATGCTTATCGAGATCGAAGAGCCAGGAAGAGAGATTTCAGAAGGCTTTGGATTACTCGCATCAATGCTGCAGCAAGGCTTCATGGTCTCTCTTACAGCCGACTCATGGATGCGCTGAAGAAGGCCCATATTGAATTGGATCGGAAAATATTGGCCGACCTTGCTGTGAACGATCCCAATGCTTTTTCAAAAATTGCTGAATTGGCCAAGACAAAAAGTGCAGGACAAAAATAAAGGTTCTGCATACCAGAATACAGATGAGACCTCGACTTTACAGTGAACGACCAAAGAAAGCCGTCATTGCGAGGACCCCGCACTTGATGCGGGGGACGTGACAATCTCGGAGATTGCTTCGCTTCGCTCGCAATGACACCCCGGGAGCGACAACAGATTTAGGTCGTTCAATCTGACATGATTCAAGGATGAGATGAGGAGAATGGTCCCGTGAAAGAGGAGTTGAAGAGCCTCCAAAAAGAGACATGGTCCTCTCTTTCTAAGGTTTCCACGGAGAAGGAGCTTTTAGAAATCCGGGTGAAGGTTTTAGGAAGAAAAGGGAGCCTGACCCAGCTCCTCAAGAATTTGGGAAGCCTTCCCGAGAGCGAACGGCGAGAAATAGGCAAAAAGGCTAACGAGGTCAAAGAGGATTTAGAGAAGAGGATTGAAGAGACCCTTTTGCGAATTCGAGAGCGGGAGAGAAGTGAGGCCTTAAAAAGGGAGAAGATCGATGTGACACTTCCCGGGAGAAAGATTCCCGCCGGGAAGAAACATCCGATTACTCAAATTTTTGATGAGGTCATCGACATCTTCTCTCGTCTCGGCTTCGAAGTGGCAGAGGGGCCGGAAGTGGAGCTGGACTACTACAATTTCGAAGCCCTCAATATTCCGAAAGGCCATCCCGCGAGAGAGATGCAGGCGACCTTCTTCATTTCGGATGATGTGGTTCTGAGAACCCATACCTCGCCGATGCAGGTGAGGACGATGGAGAAAAAACGTCCTCCCGTTCGAGTGATCTGCCCGGGAGCCGTATACCGCTGTGATTCGGATCCAAGCCATTCTCCCATGTTCCATCAGGTCGAGGGTCTTTTGGTTGACAAGGGGATTACCTTTGCAGATTTGAAAGGGGTGTTGACTATCTTTGTTCATCAGATGTTCGGAAAGGAGACGAGACTTCGATTCCGGCCGAGCTTCTTTCCTTTCACAGAACCCAGTGCGGAAATTGACATCGAGTGTTTCATCTGCGGAGGAAAGGGATGCGGGGTCTGTTCTCATACAGGGTGGCTGGAAATTTTGGGGTCTGGAATGGTGGACCCGGCGGTTTATAGCTTCGTCAACTATGATCCTGAGGAAGTCACGGGCTTTGCATTCGGATTGGGCATCGAGCGGATCGCCATGCTCAAGTTTGGAATCAATGACATCCGGCTTTTCTTCACGAACGATTTGAGGTTTCTGAAACAATTTTAGTTTCTCTAGTTTTTCTTGTCTTTTTGGTTTCTTTCGTTCATTAGACAAACTAAGAGAAACCAGATAAACCAGATAAACCAGAGAGACTAGATTAACGAGAAAGACAAAAATGAAGGTCAGTCTGAATTGGCTCAAAGATTTTGTTGAAATTCGGATGGAATTGAATGAACTGGTCAACCTCTTGACCATGGCAGGCCTGGAGGTTGAAGAGGCTACCTCCGTTGGGGAGGGATTTGAAAAAGTCGTGGTCGCACAGATCCATTCCATCCGGAAGCACCCCAATGCGGATCGACTTTCGCTCGTCGAGGCAAAAACGGGTCAGGAGACATTCTCAATCGTCTGTGGCGCAAGCAATATCAGAGAAAGTCAGAAAGTTCCTTTGGCCTTGGTGGGAGCACGGCTTCCCAACGGGATTGAAATCAAAAGATCAAAGATCAGAGGAGTCAGCTCTGAAGGAATGCTCTGTTCAGAGATAGAGCTCGCCCTTGGCCAGGATGCCTCCGGGATCATGATCCTCTCGCCCCATCTTCCCCTGGGGGTGGATTTAGGCGAGGCGTTGGGTTTGAAAGATACGATTCTCGACATCGGCATCACACCCAATCGTCCAGACTGTCTCTGTGTGATCGGAGTGGCCCGGGAGATTGCGGCCTTGACTCATCAGAAAGTGAAGTATCCATCCTTTTCTCTCTCGGACCGGGGAGAGGAGATTCATCAAAAAGCTTCTGTCACGATTTTAGATCAGGACCTATGCCCTCGGTATGTGGCGAGGATGATCGAAGACGTGAAGATCGGTCCGTCTCCCCGATGGATGAGCAATCGATTGGAGAAGATCGGGATACGATCCATCAGTAATGTGGTGGATGTGACTAATTATGTCATGATGGAATACGGACAACCCCTCCACGCCTTCGATTTTGAATTGCTGGAAGAAGGTCGAATCGTGGTTCGACGGGCAAAGGAGGGCGAGGGGTTTGTGACCCTGGACGGCGTCAAAAGGACCTTGGATCATGAGATGCTCATGATCTGTGACGGTGTCAAACCTGTTGCCATCGCGGGTGTGATGGGTGGCCTTAATTCAGAGATCAAGGACGATACAAAGAGGGTTCTTTTAGAAAGCGCCTACTTCGACCCGGCGGGAAATCGGAGAACTTCAAGAAAACTTGGCATGGAGACGGAAGCCGCCTATCGTTTTGGAAGAGGGATCGATTACGGTGGATGTCTCTCTGCAGCGAATCGAGCCGCTCAATTGATTCAGGAATTGGCTGGTGGAAGGATCGTTGAGGGAACCATCGATGTTTATCCATCACCCATCCAGCCAAGTCCGATCCGTTTGAGCGTGAAAAAGATACACCAGATCTTAGGAACCGAAGTCCCCTCCCGTCAGGTGAAGCATTACCTGGAGGATTTGGAATTGGACATCGCGCAAGAGGATGAAGATGCCCTCGTGGTGACGCCTCCGTCTTTTCGAGGGGATTTGGAAAGAGAGATCGATCTCATCGAGGAAGTAGCCCGGATGGACGGATATGAGAAAATTCCCATTACCCTCCCCAAGGGGCCTCCTTCTTTAGAAGGAAGAACCAAAGAGCTTCTTTTTGAAAGAAAAGCGATAGACACGCTCATCACGCACGGGTTCCATGAGGTCATCACTTACAGTTTTACCTCTCCTGCCTCCTGGGATAGGATCGGACTTTCTCCGGACGATCCAAAAAGGCGTCATCTCCGAATCCTGAATCCTTTAACAGAGGACTTCTCAGTCATGAGAACCACTCTGGTCCCCGGTTTGATGGAGACGGCACGCTATAACCTGTCCAGGAAGAATTCTAATCTGAAGCTTTTTGAGTTGAAGAAAGTTTTTCTTCCTCAAGAAGGAGAGAGGCTTCCCAAAGAAGTCAAATCTCTGACCGGCTTGGCCATGGGATTTGACAGGGATGCCCACTGGGCCTTTTCTCCGAGGCCTGTTGATTTTTATGATATCAAAGGTTGCGTAGAAGATCTTTTGGATATTCTCCAAATCAGGGGAGCAAGATTTAATCAAGCGGAAGACATCCCTTATCTTCATCCGGGAAAGGCGTCGAGGGTGGTCCTGGATCAGGAGGTTTTGGGAGTTTTGGGAGAAGTCCATCCCCAGGTATCGGGTCACTATGAAATCCACGGGAAGGTTTTCCTGTTTGAAATGGACTTCGGCAAATTAGTGAAATGGACAAGGGAGGAGAAACGATTCCAGACATTGCCGAAATTTCCGGCCG
>Ga0105100_10002229_pt1 | contig 11348 bp, 3 predicted proteins | sample PPLLak12cMay2015_2_FD_87033 | JGI IMG/M metagenome (GOLD analysis project Ga0105100, IMG submission 87033) | Freshwater sediment microbial communities from Prairie Pothole Lake near Jamestown, North Dakota, USA - PPLs Lake P8 Core (1) Depth... | ecosystem: Environmental > Aquatic > Freshwater >... | reverse complement strand
GGTTGCTCCTGTGTCTTCTATGCATTTGTATGGCCGTGTCATGTAGATATCCCGCTTCTTTGTTATTCCTATATCCTGCCCGCCATCGAGTTTGACGAAGATTGCGGCAACCGGCTTGGCTACTTCCTCTCCGAATTCGGCTTTCGCCCAATCGCGATAGAAGTCCTGCGTGGGCAGATCGCGGGGCCGAGTGTCCTCATCGGAGCGGGTCATATCGGCCTCATAGCCCTCCACGGCAGGCCCGCCGCAGTTGATCTTGCGAGTGAGGCTCTGCCCTTCCACTGTGAAGGCGGCAATGCACGGGTATTCCACGATGCTGTCAAACTGAATCTCAAGCATGCCGTTGGTGACGTTGACATTCGACAAGGTGCGATCCAGGGCACGGTTCTGGCCCACGGCGGCGAAGATGTCGAGCTGGTCGATCACCTTCTGACCTTGCAGGGTCACGCCGAAGACACGCTTGCCTGGCTCAGTATAGTGGGGCTCACAGAATTGCAGGCGTACGGCGTACGCCCCGTTGGGCACTCTGAGCCGATAGGCTTTCACATCATAAGTGACGGTCTGGTATAGGGCGTCCCGCTCGGTGTCAGCAATAGGATTGTTGGGGAACACCGCAACGCTGCCACCTTCCCGTCCCTCAGTATGTTTTGGATCGGGTACGGGCATCTGCTTGCCGAGGTATGGATTCCACGGCTTCTGATCCCAAGCGGCCTTGGCCAGCGCCGAGACATTGGGGCCGAGGATTCGCGTGCGCCAGTGAATTCCGAGCAGGCCGGAACAGCCGTACGCCAGAGCATCGGCGGCGTCTCGCCGCATCCGACCCACCCACAGTTGTGGGATGAGCAACGCCGGATCGTCCTCCAGCCACGGAATCGCCCAGTTGGGCCGACCTTTGACACGCGCAAAGCCCGCCTCCACCGGCGAGAAACCAACTTGGCGATTGATGCAACTCATCGGCATGTCCTTGGGCAGGAAGTTGTCGAACAACGCCCGATCCTGCGGTGGGCCGAGCACCCAGCCACATGTAGCAAGCGTGAGCGGCGAGTTGACATTCTTCACCGCCTCGATGGCCGCCTTAAGGTCGGCGACAGTCGCCGCAATCTCCTCATCCTTCGGATTGCCCCATGTCCACGATTCGGGTGTCCAAAACCAGTAGTAGTCACACGGATAGGTTTCTGCGATGCGCGTGAACATTCCCTCATACAACTCGCGCACTGCGGCCGGATCGCCGGGGTCTTTACCCAAAGCCTTGATGCGCTCCTTGACGACATCGGGAATCGTCAGCGGCGTCTCGGTACCGACGCACGTCTTGATGCCAAGGGCATGCGCATATTCGAAGGCCTCCCCCAGCATCTTGCCCGTGCGGTTGAAGACGGCGTTCCTGTCCTCAGGCGTCGTCGGCCAGGGCATGGCGCCGTACATCACCTCCGGGCCGTAATCGTCACGCTCAAACAACTGGGCCGTGCCGAAGGAGAGATCGCTCGTCTTGCGAGCGACATAACCCCAGTTGCCGCGAAGCGTGTTCTGATAGCTCGATGGCGAGCTGAATCGGACCGTGCCGTCCGGGTTCACGTCCTCCTTCAACCCAATCCAGACGGTGGGCTCCGGGCCCACGCCGCCTTGCGGATAAGTGTGCAGACCGATGAAATTCATCCGCAGCTTGGGAAGCTGAGCGATGATTGCCTTGTAGTCGTCGGTATTCCACCAGTCCGGTCCTTCAGGAAAGTCGTGAAATGGTTGGATGCCGCGAGTCTTGAACAGCGGCTCGCCCTGGTCGTCCAAGTCCGGCAACGTCAGAGCGATCTTCTCATCCGGCACGACATCGCCATGCAGATAGAATCGCACGCCCAGATGTTCCGCGAATCGGTATGCACCATAGAGCGTCCCGACCGGATCACCGCCAACGACCAACAGCATCGTGCGCCCACGCGCCTGTTCCGTCTTCAGTAGATACTGCTCTGCCTTGAGCGGCGTGATGGACCTGGCTAACTGAGTATCCTTCTCCACTTGGAAGAGAGGCTGGCGGCTGTGCGCCACAACGATGAGATCGCCTTCTGTCGACAGCTTGCCATCGCTTGAACGAACGGGTACGAGGGCGTCCGTCCGCAGATAAAGGTAGCGTCGAATCTCCCTGGCGGCCAGTTGCTCAAGCGGATCGGCCTTGGCAGGCTCAATAATGGTCACCGGCCCCGCCGCCGGGCATGGAGCGGGATTGAACAACGCAGGCGAGAGAACGACAAGAAGCGAAACGATGGAACACTTCGCTGTCATAACAAGACCTCCGGATTTACTATTTGCGATTGACGATTTACAATCCGTCAACCGAGAACGATCGGACACAATCATAAATCGTAAATGGTGAATCGTAAATGATAAGCGCGATCCTGGACTGCTACACCGATGAGCCCGCCGGACTGGGTGTCCCACCGTTTGTCGGGGTCTGGCCTCGTTACGTGGCCGGACTATATGAGGAGGAGCCGACATACCTGACCATCGACGATTTGCGATTGGTCCGGTACGTCGAGTCCGTTCCCAGGGTCGTGATCGACCCGCCCGCGGGAAGAACCCATATCGAGGTGCTGAACCACACTCGAAGCTATGAGGAAATTCGGCGAGTCCTGGAGAACACTGACGAACTGGTCCTCATCATTGGAGTGCAGACTCCCGGCAAGTATCTCAGCGCCCGGCCAGGGACACCGCGCGAGGCGAAGAAGCTGCTCACGCCTTTTTCCTTGCGAAAGGTGCTGACCGGGCCGGTCCTGACCGGCGGCACGCAGTTCCGCGGCGGCTCCCGACCACAGGTGCCTCAGGCCGACGATTTCGAAGAGCGGAGACCGTTCGCCTTCGAGAGCTATGAAGAGCTGCAACCTCATACTCTCAAAGGGGCCCGCTTGATCGCGCAGATGCCGCGGATGGCCAACCGGATCGTCGAGATCGAGACCGGGCGAGGTTGCCCGCGACAAACAGGCTGCTCCTTCTGCACTGAGCCGCTCAAGCATGCCGTGCAATGGCGAGGGGCAGACCTCGTGATCGAAGAAGTGAAGACACTGACGGCGCTCGGCGCCAGGGCCTTTCGTCTCGGCAAGCAGTCGTGCATCTACAGCTATGAGGGTGGCGACCCGCAAAAGCTCGAAGCCCTACTATCAGGCGTGGCCGCACTCAAGCCCACGGTCCTGCATCTGGACAATGCGAACCCGCAGATGATCGACGAGCGGCGGACGGAGTTGTTCGTCAAGTACCTGACGCCGGGCAGCACCGCCGCCATGGGAATCGAATCTTTCGACCCGGAGGTCACGCGAGCAAACAACCTCAACTGCCCCTACGATCTGGCGTTCGACGCCATTCGCACGATCAATCGCATCGGCGGATTCCGGGGCGAGAACGGCTGTCACTCGCTGCTGCCGGGGATCAATATCCTGCTCGGGCTGGCAGGTGAGACCGAGCAGACGCTGGAGAAGAACTTCACAGCTCTGAAGCGCATCCTCGACGAGGGGCTCCTCATCCGACGGATCAACATTCGCCGGGTCGTGCCGTTCCCGGGGACGGCCCTGTACGAGCAGGTCGGCCGCAAGTACCTGCGACAGAATCACAAATACTACACCGCATGGATTGAGAAGGTCCGCCAGGAGATTGACATCCCTATGCTCCAAAGGCTCTTTCCCGTCGGGACTGTGCTGAAGGACTTGTGCAGCGAGGTCCACAACGGCAACAGCACGTTCATGCGACAGATCGGCAGTTATCCGATTCTCGTGGCGGTGAATGAACGCCTGCCGTTGAACGAGTTTTTCAACGTCCGTGTCGTCGGCTACATGCGCCGCAGCCTCCTTGCCGAGAGAGTCATCTGATGGCCAGTCACCGTGAGGGAAGAGATGAGAAACCAAACTGAGACAAACCGGCGTTTGTGGAATCTGACAGTCGCTTTGTCCCTGATGGTGCTCCTTGCCGGCTGTGCCGGCCAGCGGAGGATCGTGGTCGAATCGAATGAGCGTGCGGGCTACTCGCTCGATCTGCGTGAGCCGATGACTCTGGCGGCCCAAGCCATCGTCCGTCGGCTCGATCCGGCCCAGGACTACCGCCCCTGGTTTCTGCTTAGAGGCAAGGACGGAATCCCGACGACTCCTGAGCATGCAAGCTGGGACCTCGGCGACATGACCGGACGCTACCTGGAGGGACTGATCCTTACTCGCCGAATGGGCATATGCCGGCCGGACTTCTCCGTCGCCGAGGGACGATTGGGCCGCTACCTGCTCAAGCTGCTCGGGCCCGACGGCCTCGTGCACGACCCCGACACTGGGGCCGTCGACCACTCCTTCTCCCAAGGCAGTGCGCTCTACGGCCTGCTCGCGTGGTTCGAGGATTCCGGCGACCCTGCGATCCGTACGGCAATCGAGCGGCTCATCAGTGGACAACTCGCACGCATGGAACGCCAAGGCGACCAGCTTGTGGACAAAACGGTCAAGCTGGAACAAGCGTCGGGTAGCCACCTCGCCGGCTACCAGATCTGGCCGATTATTCACTTCTACGAACTGACCGGCTACCGCGACGCTCTGACATTGGCCGAGGGGCTCATGCGATGGGCGATGGCCGACCCCGTGCTCGGCCCGAACGGCGAGATCACCAAAGCGCTCTCGTGGGAGGGCCACATCCATTCCTGGCTTGAGGCGCTGGCCGGCTGCATCCGCACGGCGAGGAATTCATCTTCGCTCGACCGCGAGCAGATCATTCGCCGCTGCAAGGCCACGTACGACTGGGTGCAGCGTACGAACGCGACATCGTTCGGCTGGATCGCCACGTTCCCGACACACGGCTCCTGCGAGACCTGCGCCATCTCCAGCGCGATCCGACTGGCCCTGGAGCTGGCCGCCACCGGCCACACGGAGTATTTCGATGACGTCGAGCGATTCGTCCGCAACCAGGTGGTCGAAGCACAATTCTGCGACCTCAGCGCCTATGCAAAGGGAGGTCACCAACCGACGCCACTGCTGCTCGGTTGCTTCGACAGCCAGTCTCTCCCCGGCGGCCATCTCGGCACGCGCGGCGGCGAAGACGTGGGCACCGTCGAAGGCTGCTGCCTCAACGGCGGCATGAGAGCCCTCGCCCTGGCGTGGAGTGTCATCCAGCCTTCCGACGAATCGGGCCTGACAGTAAATCTCGCATTGAGCATGAGCGGTCCCGCGGGTCGGATTGTCGGCTACCAGCCCTTTGAGGGTCGCGTAGATATCACGCCGCAATCGCGCGGGGCCGTGCGTCTGCGGCTGCCGCGATGGGTGACGCCGAAGGATGTCACTGTGTCCGTTGACGATGCGCCAACGCCTGTGACATGCGAGAATGGTTGCGTCGTACTTGCACACGTGGCGGCCAAGGTACGCGTCTGTGTGCGCTACCCGTTGCGAGAGCTGACGGAGAATATCACAGCGGGCGGCCGGAAGTGGCAGGTCCAGTGGAAGGGAGACACGGTGGTCGGCGTCAGCCCGTCGCAGGGCCACGAGCCGACCTACCGGAATCGGTTGAAACCCGTCGTCCGTCAACCTATCGACCCCGTCCCGAACACCTATGAGCTTCAGGATGCGGCCCGCCTGGGCGCCATGAGCATGCTGGCGAGGATGGACCTGCAGCGTGGCGGTCAGCCCTTCTTCCGCATCTACCCGTTCGCCAACCCGCCGCGAGCCGAGCATGAGAAATGGGACGACGGCGACATGACAGGCCGGTACACCGAGGCCCTGATCATGGCGAGGCGCATGACCGGGATGCCCATGGACCCTCGCGAGAACATCCTTCACACATACCTTGCGAGCCTGTTCGATTCCGCGGATGGCCTGTGCTATACGCGCGGCACGGAGTGGACACCTCGCCGGGCGTGCCTGTTCAGCCAGTCCACCGCGATGCTTGGCTTGCTCGCCTGGTATCGCGAAACCGGCTCGCCTGAAGCCCGTCGGCTGCTCGACCGCCACGTCGAGGGCCTGGCACGCCTGGCCGTCGATCGCGGCAACTATGCCTATTTTCCAAAGTACGAATATGATGGCCGGCAATTTGTCGACGAGCCTAAAGGCAAGGATGCGCCGCCCTGGTATGGCGGACGCCTGATCCTGCCGCTCGTCGAATATTGGCAGCTCTCCGGACGCGACGACGTTCGCGCCTTCCTGGAGAAGTTGATCCGCTACGTGACACAGGTCAGCGACTTCATCAAGCCTGACGGCGAGGTTGAGCGCGGCGAAGGCTGGTGGGGTCACCTGCACTCGACGATGGACATGGCCGCCGGCGTCGCCGAGCTCGGCCGGCTCACGAATCGGCCTGAGCTGGTCGCCTGGGCGAAACAGGTCTATGATTGGATCGGTCGCACGCACACGACGCGCTACGGCTGGGTCGCCGACGTCTCGGGCGGCCACATCTGCGAGTCCTGCGCCATCGCGTCGCGCATCCGGCTCGGCCTTGCACTCCATCGCGCGGGCGCCGCCGATCCGTTCGGCGAGATCGACCGGCACATCCGCAATCAGCTTCTCGAAAATCAGTTCGTGGACCTCAGTTTTCTCGCCCCGCTCTCGCCGCAGACCCCGCGCACCGATAGGACCACTTACGCGGGCATCGACCGTATGATTCGCGGCACGTTTCAGTGCTGGGGCACAGCCAACGACCTCATCGGCAACGATGATATCGAGGGCTGCGGGGCCGGAGGCGGCGTGCAGGGATTGGCGCTGGCCTGGGACGCGCAGACACAATGGCGAGATGTCCCCACCGGGAAGGAACTCCGAGTGCACCTGCTGTTCAACAGGACTGTGCACGGTCCAGCCGAGGGGAGGCTCACGTCCGGCACACCCGTCGCGGCGCGGATCTGGAGCTGGCTGCCCTACGACGGCCGGGTCGCTGTAATCGCCCATCAGCCACTGGCCCGATTGGCGTTGCGACTACCTGACGGCGTGGACTCGAATAGCGTACGTGTGCAGCGATCCTCTTCGCCCACGCAGGTGGATGGGCACTACGTGATCATCCCCGGCGTCGGCGCCGGTGAGAGAATCGACGTCCTGTTCCGACTCAAAGAGTACGATACTGTCGAAACCGCCGCCGGCGTGCGATATCAAGTTCATTGGAAAGGCAGCACTGTGCTTGACCTGGAGCCCAAGGGGGCAAGAGTGCCGCTTTACACTCACCGAGCTGCGCTGCGCGAGAGCAAGACACCACAATGCGCGCCCCGCTATCCATGACAGAATCGAATGAAGCAGAGGTGACAATGATTGAGGGGAGGATAACATGATAAGACAATGGGTTCTTTTCTGTGTCGCATATCTGGCCGTTGCGGGCCAGTCAGCCTCATCGGCGGAGATGTCGTTGCCGGAAGGAGTCCGCGCGGTCTGGGACATATCGAAAGCGTACCGCGAGACTACATCCACCCGCGAGCGAATCTGCATCAATGGCCTGTGGCGGTGGCAGCCCGCTGAGGCCCAGTCGCAGCAAGTGCCCACGGACAACTGGGGCTATTTCAAAGTCCCCGGCCCCTGGCCCGGCGTCACCGATTACATGCAGAAAGACAGTCAGACGGTCTACCCGCATCCGAGTTGGGCCGGACGCAGGCTCAGCGACGTCACCGCAGCCTGGTACGAACGACAGATCACGATCCCCGCCAACTGGGCCGGACGGCGCATCACGCTGCGTGCTGAGTACCTGAATTCCTTCGCAGACGTGTACGTGGACAGCGCGAAGGCCGGTGAAATCCGGTTCCCGGGAGGCGAGGCAGACCTCACGTCGATGTGCCATCCCGGCGGCAGCCACAGGCTCAGTCTGCTCGTGGTCGCCCTGCCGCTCAAGGGCGTCATGCTCTCCTACACGGACAGCGCCTCGGCTCGCGAGGTCAAGGGCTCCGTGGCCCGGCGAGGCCTGTGCGGCGATGTCTATCTGGCAGGCACGCCCGCCGGGCCGCGAATTACCGATGTCAGAGTGGACACATCCGTGCGCAAACAGGAACTGACGTTCAACGCGGCGGTCGAAGGACTCGACGCAAATGCACCATGCGCCTTTCACACCAGAATCCTGCAGGACGGCCGGAGCATCAGGGAGTTCACAAGCCGGGTGTTTCGAGACGGCGACACGAGAGAAGGTCGCATCGCATCCACAGAGAAGTGGATGCCCGATAGACTCTGGGATATCCACACGCCGGGGAACACGTATGACCTTGAGGTTTCGCTGCTGGATGCCCAGGGCAAGGTGCTGGACACGACCTGGCCGGAGCGATTCGGATTCCGCGAGTTCTGGATCGAAGGGCGGGATTTCTTCCTCAACGGCACGCGCATCTTCCTTTCCGCTGTCCCGCTGGACAATGCCGAGGTCGGCGCTGCATTGGCCAACTACGAGGCCGTCCGTGAAAGCCTGGAACGGCTGAAGACTCTCGGCATCAACTTTGTCTACACGCACAACTACGGCTGCGAGCCCGGCTCGCACCTGGGCTTTGCCGAAATCCTGAGAGCCGCGGATGACGTCGGGATGCTCATCTCGTTTTCGCAGCCGCACTTCAGCCACTACGATTGGCAGGCCTCGGATGCCGACCGCAACAACGGCTATGCCCGCCATGCGGAGTTCTACGTCCGTGCGGCCCACAATCATCCATCTGTCGTGATGTACTCGATGAGCCACAATGCCACCGGCTACAACGAGGACATGAACCCGGACCTGATCGACGGCGTTCACGATGTGCGTGACAATTGGGCCATGCGGAACGTCAAGCTTGCTCTGCGGGCGGAGGCCATCGTCGCGCATCTGGACCCCAGTCGCATCGTCTATCACCACGCTTCGGGCAATCTGGGCTCGATGCACGTGATCAACTTCTATCCGAATTTCGTGCCGGTCCAGGAGATGTCCGACTGGTTCGAGCACTGGGCGACACAGGGCGTCAAGCCGCTGTTCACCTGCGAATACGGCGCTCCGTTCACCTGGGACTGGGCGATGTACCGCGGGTGGTATAAAGGCAAGAGGGAATTCGGCAGCGCGGTCGTGCCGTGGGAGTTCTGCCTGGCGGAATGGAATGCGCAATTCATTGGAGACCCTGCCTTCCGGATCAGCGATATGGAGAAACGGAACCTGCGATGGGAGGCGAGGCAGTTTCGCGAGGGCAAGCTGTGGCATCGCTGGGATTATCCTCACCAGTTGGGCTCGACAGACTTCCCCGAGCGAGAGCCTGTGTTCGCCCTGTACTTCACTGACAACTGGCGGGCCTTTCGCACATGGGGCGTGTCGGCGAACTCGCCCTGGGAGCATCACATTCTTTTCAAGCTGCGTCCCGGCATGGACAGGAACCGTCGCGAGCCATTTGAGGTAGACTGGGACGATCTGCAGCAGCCCGGCTTTAGCCCCGACTACCAGGAGCAGCGATATGAGCGAATGGACCTGGCCTACGAACGCTCGGACTGGGTCCCCACTGCCGGCGCCGAAGCCCTGATTCGCAACAATCAGCCTCTCCTGGCCTACATCGCCGGCAAGCCCGCCCGATTCACCAGTAAGGACCACAACTTCTTCGCCGGCCAGACGGTTGAAAAGCAGATCATCGTAATCAACAACTCACGTGTGCCCGTGAGCTGCGACTGCTCATGGTCGCTGGCTCTGTCGCAACCAATGGCGGGCCGGAGCGAAGTGACCATTGAGACCGGCAGGCAGGCGAGGATACCGCTGCGATTCGACCTGCCGACGACGGTTCAGGCCGGCCGGTACACGCTCACGACGAAGGCGGTATTCGACAGGGGCGAGACACAGGAAGATGAGTTCACGCTCCATGTCCTTCCGCGGCGCACGCTCCCGCGTGTCGAGGAGAGGGTCGCGATATTCGACCCAAAGGGCCAGACGACCGAATTGCTCAACAGTGTGGGCATCGGTGGTGACGTTGTGGATGCCAGGGTGGACTTGAAGGCGTATGACATCCTGATCGTCGGCACGTCTGCTCTGACTGTGGATGCACCTGCGCCGGATATTGCTCGCGTGCGCGACGGGCTCAAGGTCCTCATGTTCGAGCAGACGCCGGAGGTGTTAGAGAAACGATTCGGCTTGCGGGTCGCAGAGTACGGCCTGCGGAACGTCTTTCCGCGAGTGCCCGACCACCCGGCCCTGGCGGGACTTCAGGCGGAACACCTGAGAGATTGGCGCGGCGAGGCGACGATTCTGCCGCGACAACTCACGTACCAACTGAACCCCAAGTTCAATGGCGCCCCCACGGTAGACTGGTGCGGCATCCCTGTGACTCGTTTGTGGCGCTGCGGGTGCCAGGGCAATGTGGCCTCCGTCCTTATCGAGAAACCCGCCTGCGGCGATTTCCTACCCGTCGTAGACGGCGGGTTCAGCCTGCAATACAGCCCACTGATGGAATACCGCGAGGGCGAAGGGATGGTGTTGTTCTGTCAGATGGACGTTACCGGGCGGACGGAGAGCGACCCCGCCGCACAGATGCTGACCGCCAATCTCGTCGAATACGTCAGTGCGTGGAGACCGTCGCCCCAACGCGAGGCGCTGTATGCCGGCGAGACGCTTGGCCGGACACACCTGGAGGCGACGGGACTGCGACTCGGCACATACAACGGCGGAGACCTGAAGGCGGATCAAGTACTGATCGTTGGGCCAGATGTCACCAATCTGTCGCGATATGCAGGCACAGTCTCCACGTTCCTCAAGACCGGCGGCCATCTGCTGGCGATCGGCCTGACTTCCCAGCAGACCGATACGTTGCTTCCATTCAAAGTCTCGATGAAGCAGGCGGAACATATCAATGCGTATTTTCAGCCGCTGGCAATTGCCTCTCCGCTGGCAGGCATCGGGCCGGCCGATGTGTACAGCCGGGACCCGCGCACGATTCCACTGGTCTCGGGAGGGGTCCGGATCATTGGGAATGGAGTGCTCGCCGTTGGATCGGACAGCAACGTGGTCTTGTGTCAACTGGCGCCATGGCAGTTCGATTACCGCAACAATTTCGGACTCAAACGGACATTCCGGCGCACGAGTTTCCTCGTGACGCGCCTTCTCGGCAACCTGGGAGTGAGCGGTGATACACCGCTGCTGACTCGGTTCTCGACACCGGTGGCGACCGGCGAGCCCGGCCGGTGGCTCCACGGATTTTACCTCGACGAGCCCGAAGAATGGGATGACCCCTACCGCTTCTTCCGCTGGTAACGTGAGTATCCCGCGCAGCACACGGGCGTTCCGACCCGCCGCGTTCGTTGAATCGCGGGCTGAAATGTGCTATAATCATTGGTGACGCAACGAATTGGATTTCTTGTCGGTGAGTGTCTTCGCCGGCCCTGATTAGGCAGGGTCATCCTTCGCATGAAGTATTTGCAGGCTTCAGCCATTCTCGTGCTTCTCGTCCTCGCGCCCTCGGC
>Ga0105100_10002227_pt1 | contig 11363 bp, 11 predicted proteins | sample PPLLak12cMay2015_2_FD_87033 | JGI IMG/M metagenome (GOLD analysis project Ga0105100, IMG submission 87033) | Freshwater sediment microbial communities from Prairie Pothole Lake near Jamestown, North Dakota, USA - PPLs Lake P8 Core (1) Depth... | ecosystem: Environmental > Aquatic > Freshwater >... | reverse complement strand
TTCCACACGAGGAAGTTTCTGTTCATTTGATGACCGAGTAAGACAGGGTTGTAAATCGAGAGCTCCGAAGACGAGAGTTCAAGGTGTTCTTCAGAAACCCGATACTTCTTGGCTGCGGTAAGCAAAGCTTTTCTCTCAGCTCGCTGAAGTCCAAACAATGGGGTCGTGTCCAGGGCAATTTGAGGAGAGATCTCACCGCTGATCGATTTGATATTTTTCGCCCGGTCCATGTTCACAATCAGCTCACCACCGATGACGGGCATGCCATTGTGAACCTGCTTGAATTTTGCGACAGAACGGCCCTCTGGAAGGTGTCTGACACTGTTGAGCTGGAGTTCTCGGCTCGGATCGACCAATCCGAAGAGACGGCCATAGACGCTGAGGAAACTCGTCGCTGCATGTTCTGGGAGAGCATCAGGCCGAAGAGAAAAGGGCTGCGGCAGACTGGCTGACGGGGGAGTTCCCAGAAAACGGACCTGTTTAGTCCCATCATGATAGGAGACTTTGACATTCCCCCTTACGGAATCGGACAGTTTTTGCACGAGCGCCTGATCAGCAAAGGAGATTGAGGCAGCAAGAAATAAGAAAGAAAAAGTGAGAATGATTAAAAACTTCTTGGAGATCATGTATGTTCCTCCCTCTGTTTTATTACTGCGGAGCAAGACCAGGAGACCCCAAGGAGAGCCGCAAGAGGTTTAGGTGTGCATTTTTTGTGCCACGGGAGGGGTCAAGCCCGTAACCATTGGAACGATTGAAGAATTTTATGTTTTTCGGACCGAATTATCTTGGCTCGAGCATGCGAAAATGGTAAGAATATTTCCATGCCCCTGCGTGTCTTACGCTACTAGCTGATGTATATTGAAATCAACAAACCCTCCCCTGGCATCATAGTTTGCGGCGAATGGCTTTTCTGCGATCAAGCACCTCTGCAAGAAAAGGTAACATCAGGCTGCCACCCGGGAGCAGAAAAACGATAATGACGGGAACCATCTTCGATATGTGTCTGAGATGGGACTTGATTTCCTTTATCTCTTCCTTTGTCCATTTTTCGCCGGTGTTTCGATTCTTCATGAGAAGTTGCATCAGGCCCTTGACGGCGAGAACTTGGCTCAAGATGAAATCCTTGTTTTTCATTAGTAATTTCTTGAAGTATCTCTTGATCATAGGTTGTCTCCAAGTATTCATATCTACCCTACCCTTCCGGTACGCGCAAGGGCTCAACCACAAAATACATTCTAATCTGGAAAAAAATAGACAACAATTGACAGTCAAATGAGGATTTGGTAAGAATTGCAGAAAGCCTTTGGACTCAGTGAAGCTCCTCGCCCTGAAGGGCGGGGCTTCCCGGAAAGGTACTTTTCTTTGATAGGGTGCCCCTTGGTCCCACCCTAAAGGGTGGGGTTTGCGGGGCACTTGCCGGCCAATGGAAGATTTGGACGAAAGAAAGAAGCGAACTTCTCTCCACATCACTGCGACAGTCGTCAAAAATACCCGCCTTTGCAGTGAGCATTACTGCCTCACCTTAAGGAATGATCTTCTCGCGAGTACGACGAAACCAGGTCAATTCGTTAACTTACGAATTGATGGGAGAGATGATCTTCTCCTGCGGCGGCCGTTCAGCGTGGCCATGACTCGACCCCTCAAATCGTTGTTGGAAATCGTCTATCGCGTGGTCGGCCAAGGGACGAGGAGTATGACCGAACTCAGCCGGGGAGAGAAGGTCGACCTGATGGGACCCTTGGGGACAGGGTTTCACTTGCCTGAAAAGCCGATGAACTGCCTTCTCTTGGGAGGTGGAGTGGGCGTTGCTCCTCTGTGGGGTTTGGCTGCCCAGTTATCCAAGAAGAAGAACAAGGTGATTGCTCTCTTAGGGTTCCGCTCTTCTGACAGGGTGTTCGGGGAGGACATCTTTCGGAGACACCATGTTGAAACGATTGTAACAACAGACGACGGGTCTTACGGCTTGAAGGGTTTTGTGAGCGATCATGTGGAGGAGGTCCTAAAGCATCCGCTCGATCATGCGTATGTGTGCGGTCCTGATTCCATGTTAAAAGCGGTTCTCCCCAAGATTCGGAGGGCCGGAATCAAAGGGGAGGTTTCCTTGGAAGAGAGGATGGGTTGTGGTTATGGCGTTTGTCTCTCGTGTGTCGCCAATATCCTCGAGGATGGCGTGGTTGAAAAGAAGAGGATTTGTACCGAGGGTCCTGTATTTGATCTTGAGCACCTTGTGTTGAGCAATGAACCCTGATCTCAGTGTCGATCTCTGCGGAATCAAGTTGGCGAATCCGATTGTGACCGCCTCGGGAACGTGCGGTTACGGACGAGAACTCGCCCAATTCTATGACCTGAGCGTTTTGGGTGCCTTCACGGTCAAGAGCCTGACTCTCGAGAAGCGAGCAGGAAATCCGACGCCGAGGATCGCCGAGTGTGTCAGTGGGCTCCTGAACTCGATCGGTATCCAGAGCCAGGGAGTGAAACACTTCATAGAATACGAGTTACCCTTTCTTAGGCAACAGAATGTTCCCGTGATCGTCAGTATTGCCGGGAACACTGCCGATGATTTTCCAAGAATCGCAGAGATCCTGGATCACGAAGAAGGAATTTCAGCGATTGAAATAAACATCTCTTGTCCGAATATCGAGACGGGATGTGGTTTTGGCACAGACCCTGAGATGGCCGGACGAATCGTGCGAATGGTGAAGGCGAAGACGAAAATTCCAGTCATCGCGAAGCTCTCGCCGAACGTGACCGACATCCGGATGATTGCTCGGAGCGTTGAGAAGAACGGGGCCGATGCCATCACGATGATTAACACCCTCATGGGGATGGCGATTGATATCGACACAGGAAGACCGAAGTTGGGAAACGTTATCGGAGGGCTATCCGGGCCAGCCATCAAGCCTGTCGCGATCAAGATGGTTTGGGATGTGTACCAGACCGTGCGGATTCCTATTATTGGGATGGGCGGCGTTATGACCTGGAAGGATGTCATTGAATTTATCCTGGCCGGGGCCACAGCGGTTGGAGTAGGAACGGTCTTGTTTAGAGACCCCTGGGTTGTTTTTGATTTGGTGGGTGGCATTAGACAGTATCTTACGGAGAGAGGGATCGGGCGACTGGAGGAAATCAAAGGAAGAGTCGTGCTCCCAGAGAAGCGGCATCAAAGATAAAACCACGCCCTCCTTCATCTTAACGGAATAGGCAACGAAGGAGCTTTCTATGGAAAATTCCCTGAAAAAAAACATAGATGGGATGAAAGACTGGCTGGTTGAGATCCGGAGAGAGATTCACATGCATCCGGAGTTGGGTTTTGAGGAGTTCGAGACGGCGAACTTGGTATGTAAATGGCTTGAAAAATTTGGTCTGAAGGTCAAGAAGGGGATGGCCAAGACGGGACTGGTAGGACTTCTCGAGGGGAAGAGGCCAGGAAAGACCATCGCCATCCGGGCCGACATGGATGCTCTCCCTTTGGACGAAGCGAATTCAGTTCCATACGCGTCAAGAATAAAAGGCAAGATGCATGCCTGTGGCCACGACGCACACGTAACGATTCTTTTGGGAGTGGCAAAGTATTTTTCTCCGTTGAAAGACCGGGTGAAGGGTAACATCAAATGGATTTTCCAGCCTGCTGAGGAGGGAGGAGCAGGAGGCAAAGTGATGGCCGAAGAGGGTGCTTTGGAGAACCCCAAGGTGGACGCTATTTTTGGCGCTCACGTCTTTCCATTTCTGGCCGTGGGGAAGGTTGGGTTTTACGAGAAAGAGGGACTTGCGGCCACGGATCGATTCACCATCAAGGTCATTGGCAAGGGGGGGCATGCGGCGAGCCCCCACGTAACGAAAGATCCAATCCTGGCTGCGGGTCATCTCATCAGTCAAATTCATTCCATTGTGAGTCGGAACATCAATCCCTTAGAGAGCGGTGTGATTACGATCGGGAAGGTGCAGGGAGGAACGGCATTCAATATCATTCCCGATGAGGTGGAACTCCTGGGTACGGTACGATCCCTTAATGCTCAGGTGAGAGAAGAATTGAAGACGAGACTCGAACAGGTGACGAGAGGGGTCACGGGCGCTTTGGGTATGGATTATCGGTTCGATTACCAGGACGGATATCCTGTTCTCGTGAACGATCCTGAGATGTCTAAGTTGGTTGCCTCAGCATGCTCGGAAGGGATCGGAAAAGAGAATGTGGAACTCTTGAAACCGTCGATGGGAGGAGAGGACTTCGCCTATTATCTTCAGAAGGTTCCAGGGGCTTTTTTCCGGTTGGGATGTCGGAATGAAGGGAAAGGGATTATTCACCCGTATCACAGCAGTCTGTTCGATGTGGATGAGGACGTATTGCCCTTTGGAGTAGAGATGTTTGTCAGAATTATCAACCGGTTCTTGGATATGGAAATAGTGGCCTGACTCTCTCAGAATCGAATCTCCCAGCCCGCCGCTTGCGACGGGTTGGGAGATCTGGCCATCCTTTAGTCCTTAAATTCAAGCTTGCCTGCTCTAAAGGCCGTTAAGTAACCGCCACAATATTCATCTTTTCCCAGGAGAGCCCGTGTCGTAATGAGGTTTCCCATGATTCGTTTATCAAGAGGATCAAAGATAACTCCGCTTAAGCCTTTTGTCATGGCAGCGACGAGAAAGAGCTGATTGATCAGTTTCCTTGAAGGCAGCCCATACGAGATATTACTCAGTCCGCAAATGGTGTTGACCTTGGGAAAGGACGTAGTGATCTTTTCGATGGTTTCCAAAACGGCGTTTCCGAAGTTCTTGTCCGTACTGATAGGCATAACCAAAGGATCGATGTAGATATCCTGGGGCGCCACGCCTTCCTTGGTTAGTTTCTCTATCAGTCGGGAAGCGATCTTGAACCTTTCGTCGGAGGTATGAGGCATGCCACCATCGGTCATACAGAGAGCGACAACCAGAGGCTTATACTGCTTGATGATCGGAATGAGGCGTTGGTAGCGCTCCTTCTCATCCGTGATGGAGTTGATCATCGCCCTTCCTTTGTGAAGGGCGAGAGCCTCGGTAATGGCCTTGGGGTTCGGGCTGTCGATACAGAGAGGGATCTCCCCCTCCTGCTGGATCGTCTGAACCATCCATTTCAGATAGCGAATCTCTTCGTCCACGAAAACGCCTGCGTTCACGTCGATGAAGTGAGCGCCCGCGTTCTTCTGATCTATGGCTTCTTTTTTTATGGCGGTGGCATCTTGAGCTGAAATGGCAGCGGCAATGGCTTTTCTACTGGCATTGATCCTTTCTCCGACGATAAGCATTTTCTCCTCCTTTTTAGATGGCGGTTCATTGTCTCATTCGAACAAACGCATGGTAACAGAAAGAGCCGCGCTATGGCAATGCCTCAGCATGTCCACGAGCGACTTTTCCGATTCCAGTTTTTTTGATCGCGGATTACCATTGGCCCGCCCGCGTTTCATGTTTTCGCCCTTGACTGAAAAGTGGTTACCAGTGGCACTGGCATTAGGTGATTGACAACGTTCCTATCTACAGGTAGACTGAAGGCCTTCAGAAATAATCAGTGGAGTTTTCTCTGGGAGGTAAGCACATGAAGTCATGCACTGCTGTTGCACCCTCTTCCACAGCCAATCTGGGCCCGGGTTATGATGTGTTCGGACTTGCTTTGGATCCCTTAAAGGACAAGGTTCAGATCGTGAAGGAGGCCGGGAGATTAAGAAAGATTGAGATCAAAATGCTAGGGGAACAGAGCGAATCAGTACCTAGCGAGGCAGAATCGAACTCGGCAGGACTCGTGGTCAGGAGAATGGCCGAGGTGTTCGAAATTGAGGATGACCTTCGCGTGACCGTCGTCAAGGGAGTGCCTGTGGGGTCAGGAATGGGAAGCAGCGGTGCATCGGCGGCAGCCGCGGCCATGGCATTCAATCGATTGTTCGATCTCAGGATGAAGAAGAGTGATCTCGTAAGATTTGCAGTGGAGGGGGAACTGGCCAGTGCAGGGGCGAAGCATTATGATAACGTATCGCCGTCTCTTCTCGGAGGATTTGTCATCGTGAGGACGAGCCCGGAGCTAAGGTTTATTCGCGTCAGCCCACCGAGAGATCTGGTGTTGGTGGTGGCTTTTCCTATGATGGACGTTCCAAGAAGGAAAACGGAATTTGCCAGGGGAGTGTTGCCGGAGCAAGTTTCTTTAAAGAGTGTTGTCCACAATGTGTCGAACGCGAGCCTGATTGTAGCAGGAATGTTCTCAGGAGATGTGGCGATGATTGCCCAGGGTATCAATGACGTCATAGTTGAACCCGCCAGAAAACATTTAATCCCTGGTTATGAAGCGGTCAGACGGAGGGCCATCAATGCAGGAGCTTTGGCGGTGACGATCAGCGGTGCCGGACCCTCCATGGTTTCGTTCCTAAAAACAGCAAAGAACTGGAAGCGGGTTGCGCAGGCAATGGCGGAGGGGTTCAAAGAGGCGAAGTTAGAAAGCAGGATCTTTAACTGTCGCCCAAGCCAGGGGGCAAGAATCATCGGCTAGATCACTCTCTTGATTTAGTCCGTTCAGTGTTCGTTCAATTTTTCCGCATCAAATAGCCGACTCCTTTTTCAAGCCCATCGAGGGTTAACTCAAACATGGGAAAAATCTCACGGATGGCGCTGATGGTGCGCGTATAGCCCCACTCGTCGATGGAAACAGGGTTGAGCCAGATGGAGTGAGAAAAAGTCTTGGCAATAAATTTCAAGCGGTCGAAACTGGGTCTTCCGGATCGCTCTTCGACATAAATCGACCCGTCCGTGGCCATGAGTTCATATGGAGCCATGCTCGCATCGCCGACAATAATGAACCTTGTCTCTGGAGTGAGGCGAACAAGCTCATCGACTGCAAAAGGTTTGGTACGCCGTGGAGGATCTTCCCAGAGAGTGTCGTAGATCGTGTTGTGGAAGAAGAAGGTCTTCAGGTCTTTGAACTGTGACCGAGAATAATTGAAAAGGGTCTGAACGATTCCGATATAGGGATCCATGGACCATCCGCCATTGTCGATAGCCAGAATCACCTTGAGTCTGTCCCTCAGGCTTCGGTCAAAGATGATTTCTATTTCGCCCCCGTTCTTTGTCGTCTGGTAAATGGTCTTGTCAATATTCACTTTGTTCTTCGGGCCAAAGGGAACCATGTTTCTGAGTCTCTTGAGTGCTTCGCCCATTTGGGCTTCTGTCAGGGGGCCCTCCTGGGAGTAATCACGGTATCGACGCTCCATGGCCACCTTGACGGCTGACTTGTTCCTCGATACGCCCCCTACCCTCATTCCTCCGGGATGATATCCCGAGTGACCCACAGGAGATGTGCCTCCGGTACCAATCCACTTGCTTCCCCCCTGGTGAGCCTCGGTCTGTTCCTTCAACCGTTCGAGGAAATATTTGATTAATTCATCCGGGCTCAATTTGCTTAAAGCCTTCTCATCGATTCCTAACGCCTGGGCAAGCCCCCTCGGATCTCTTAGCCATTCTTCAAGGAGGGCCTTGGCGACTTCAGATAGCTCCAGTTCGGTTGGATCTTTGAAGTCAGCGCCTTGGAATTTGTGAGCAAAGATCTGATCATAGAGATCGAAATAACGTTCGCTTTTGACCAAAATGGCACGGGCGCTCGTGTAGAAGTCGTCAATGGAGTTGATGAGGCCCAGGCTCAATGCCCTCTGGAGTCTCAAGAAAGAGGTTGGACTTACGGGAATTCCTGCCTTTTTGAGGGAGTAGAAGAAATCAACGAACATGTTCGGCCCGTCTAAATCTTGAATCTGGCAATGCTGTTCTGGGCAACCACATAATCTGGGCTCTTCTTGAATAGAACGCCTAGGTAAGGAACTTCTCCTTTGATGAGATCTTTGACCCTAAAATCAGAGTCTGTTCTCATGGCTCTGATCCAGTTGATGAGTTCCCTGGTAGCTGGTTTTTTCTCAATCCCTTTGATCTCCCTCAGCCGGTAAAATGTCCTGATGGCGCTTTCGAGAAGATCTTTGTTGATATCGGGGAAATGGACATGAACAATGCTTCTCATCATGTCAGGTTCAGGGAAGGCGATGTGATGGAAGTTGCAGCGACCCAGGAATGGATCAGAGAGGTCTTTCTTGGCGTTAGACGTGACCACAATAACGGGTCTGTGTTCCGCTCGGATCGTCTTGTCAATCTCAATGATGTCAAATTCCATCTGGTCGAGTACGTCGAGCATGTCATCCTGGAAATCGGTGTCGGCTTTATCGATCTCGTCGATGAGGAGGACCACTCGTTCTCTGGACACAAAAGCCTGGCCGATCTTGCCCATCTTAATGTATTCTTCAATATTGCTCACATCCCTTTTTGAGTCTCCAAAACGGCTGTCGTTGAGACGCGTTAACGTGTCGTATTGATAGAGGGCATCAATAAGCTTCATGCTCGATTTGACATTTAGAACGATGAGTTTCATTCCAAAGGCCTCAGCAATGGCATGGGCCAGCATGGTTTTGCCGGTTCCCGGCTCTCCCTTCAGCAAAAGAGGCATCTCCAAGGCAGTGGAGATATTAACGATCTTTGCGAGTTCCTCATCGAGTACATACTTTGAAGCTCCGGTAAACTTTGCTGATTGAGCGTCATCCTGCATGGCGAATAATCTCCTATAAGGATTGGTTTAGTGAGGTGTCAATTCATGCAAACTTAAATTTGTAACCCATTTTATTGATCTTTTTCAACTTCGTGAGATCGGATTATCACGATAAGTAGGCCGGCAAGAACAAAGAACAAAGCTACAAGCTCACGAAAGCCGATTCGTTCACCAAGGATAAGGGCACTGCTGAAGACACCGAAAACCGGGATGGGAAGTGTACCCATCGAAGCGACGCTTGTCGGGAGAAGGCTGACTGCCTTGAACCAAGCCCAGTGGCAGAAGATGGTGGCTAGGATAATGGTGTAACTGAGAGCCAAGATAGCTTTGTGTGAGATCAGGGAAACTGCAATTTCAGAAGGGAAAAGCAGGGTGCCGGTCACGACGGGGATTGCTCCAAGAATGAACTGCCAACCCGTGAGGACAATAATGGGTGCCGTCCACTGAAAATGCTTCATTGTGATCGTCCCAGCAGCCCACGAGATGGCTGCGGCGAGCATGAAGGCAGCATGGAACGGAGCTTCACCAATGGCTCGAATGTCGGGCCAGATCAGGATGGTCAGCCCAAGGAGGCCGAGACCTAAACCCACGATGCGTTCAAAAGTCAACTGCTCCTTCAAGACAAATTTGGCCATAATCATTGCCCACAGAGGCATAGTGGATCCGATAACCGCTGCCCTCCCTGCTTGAAGGTGGGCAAGCCCATAAGCTGAGCAAAGGAACCATCCGGTGACGTTCAGAAGAGCGGCAAGCGCAATCGGTTTTCTTTCTCGGGAAGTAATGGCTAGTGAGAGGCCGCCCATCTTGGCGAGAGCGAGGAGACTAGGGCCAGCGATAATGAGACACAGAGTTCGAAAGGTCCAGGGGTCGATTTCTTCAAGTGCAATCTTACCTATCGGCCAACTGATGCCCCAACCCAAGATGACAGAAGCGAGTAACAGAAGAGCAGAATGAGGACGAGGTGGGAGAATCTTTAGATTATTCGTGGAAGGTGAAGTGTCTAAATTGGTCGTTTGGGACATCGATGCCAACACAAGGTATTTTTCCACAGGTCGGTTCGTTCGTCCTTGATTACATAGCATACTGCACTCCCCATCTCAATTTGTTGCTATTGTTTCCGTTGACAGGGGGTATGATATTTGTTAACCTTTTTGTCATTAGTAGTTGACAATTACGAAGTGTTTTGGGGCGGAGGGCTTCAGGACCCTTCGGAGAGAAAGGATTCTCTGTGTCTATTGAGAAACTGAGATTGATGGTTCTTGCTTCGCTGATGGCAGCGTTGACGGCTGTTGGGGCGTATATCTACATACCCATTGGACCTGTCCCTGTCGTTCTGACAAATCTTTTCGTATTTCTTGCAGGCCTTCTGCTCGGGAGCCGCTGGGGATTGGCCAGCGTTGCCATTTACCTAATGGTCGGTGCCATGGGAATACCGGTCTTTGCTGGAGGAAGGGGGGGGCTCACCCATTTCTTGGGCCCAACAGGAGGGTACCTTGTGGGGTTTGCTGTCGCGGCCTGGATGGTTGGTCTTATTTCAGAGCGATTACGCGGGTCTATTGTTCATGATGTGTTGAGCGTTTCTGTCGGGGCACTGGCAATCTATGGAGTTGGAGTTCCCTGGCTGAAGTGGATGACGGGTCTGTCTTGGTCGAAGAGCGTATGGGTGGGGATGGTTCCTTTTGTCGTGGGTGACATTCTTAAAGCGTCGGGTGCGGTGATGTTGGCCCGGGCGATTCGACCTGTATTGAAGCGGTCAGAGCGGGGACTTCAGTCATGATTGAGATTGTGAATCTTCATCACCGATATCCTGATGGAACTCACACGTTGAAAGGCATCAACCTTACCATCCTGAGGGGTGAATTTGTTCTGATCTGTGGTCCAAATGGAAGCGGCAAGACCACCCTGACACGGATTATGGGGGGGCTGTTAAGACCCACGGGAGGACATGTCTATATCAATGGACTGGACACGACGAAGAAGTCTCTGGAGGTGCGGCGTCTTGTCGGGATGGTTTTTCAAGATCCAGAGACCCAAATTGTTGGAGAGACTGTTGGGGAAGATCTGGCCTTTGGACCCGAAAACATGGGGTTATCGGCAGAAAAGGTTTCTCAACGAGTCGATCACGCTTTGAGGGTCATGGGGCTTGAAAAACTGCTAGAGAAACCGTGCTATCTACTCTCAGGAGGGGAGAAGAGACGTCTTGCGATTGCAGGGGTGTTGGCGATGAATCCGGAGATCGTTTTGTTCGACGAACCCTTTTCGTATCTCGATTACCCGGGGACTCGGGAAGTCTTGTATCATATGGTGCGCCTAAATCGTGAAGGACGTACACTGGTGGTGACTACCCATGATGTTGAAAAAGTGATCGCCCATGTGAACCGGATTGTTGTGATTCAGGGAGGAGAGTTGAAGGTCGAGGGACCTCCCGAGGCCTTGGTTAGCGAACTTTCGCGCTTTGACGTTCGACCTCCTTGCTCTACTCTTCTTGGGCAAGAAAGGATGTCATGGCTCAACGACTAGCACTTCACTATTTTCCTGGTCATTCTCTTCTTCATCGGTGGGACGGGCGATGCAAATTCTTAGCCCTTCTGATGATGACGGCAACGTTACTGCAGGTTAGGGTGGAATGGCTTGTGCTGAATTCTATCGCGCTTGTTGTGCTATTCAGGGTCTCTGGACTCCCGCTGAAGCGCTTTTGGGGTGATGTTCGAGGTTGGATGATCTTCATGGGTCTTCTTTTTTTATATCACGGGTTCTTCACGCCCGG
>Ga0105100_10002225_pt1 | contig 11368 bp, 8 predicted proteins | sample PPLLak12cMay2015_2_FD_87033 | JGI IMG/M metagenome (GOLD analysis project Ga0105100, IMG submission 87033) | Freshwater sediment microbial communities from Prairie Pothole Lake near Jamestown, North Dakota, USA - PPLs Lake P8 Core (1) Depth... | ecosystem: Environmental > Aquatic > Freshwater >... | reverse complement strand
TATTGGCAACCGGGGCTCGATCTAATACAAGCCTCCCCAAGTTTGAGAGTGGCGCTTGGCCACCGTTGACCCTTACCATAAATCAGGCCCCGTCACCAATCAAACCACCGGTTCGCACCGCCCTTAAAATTTTTTACAGTTTTATGAACTGGGTTCTTGACAAAGCGCCCAAAGTTTTTTAAAAACTTATCAGGAATTGTTCCTGATTTAATTAATAAGGTTCACATTTCAGTTTTTTTGGGGTCTCCGCGGGGTGGGTCATGTTCCCCCTGGGGGGGCCGTTTGTATCGAAACGCATGGCGGCAATGCCGCCGCCGGCAAACGACCAATGCTTTCCACGAAGGGAGGTAACATCAGATGGTAGAGAAAAAAGAAATCACCAAAGAGGTTAAAAAGGAGCTTGACCTCCGGGCGATCACGATCTGTGACGCCACCTACCAGATGCTTGAAAAGGCACGCCGGGACGGGGTCGAAACGGCTTTCGACCGCGCCGCCAGCATGAAGGCCTGCCCCATCGGGGCGGACTCCGCCTGCTGCAAGCACTGCTCCATGGGCCCCTGCCGCCTCAACGCCAAAGACCCGTACGGCAAGGTCGGCGTCTGCGGGGCGACGATCGACACCATCATGGCCCGCAACTTCGCGCGCATGGTGGCCTCGGGCGCGGCCGCGCACACCGACCACGGCATGTCCATGCTGGACCTTTTCCGTGAGGTGGTCAACGGCCACAACCAGGACTACAAGATCAAGGACACCAACAAGCTCGAAGAGGTGGCGCAATCCATCGGCATCGCCACCGAGGGCCGCGAGGTCAAGGACATCGCCCTGGAACTCTACGAGGAGCTGGAGCGCACCTACACCCAGGTGGAGGGTGAAATCCCGTTCGCCAAGCGCGTACCGCAAGGCACCCTTGAAACCTGGCGCAAGCTCGGCATCGTCCCGCGCGGGGCCATGCGCGAGATCATGGAACTGATGCACCGCACCCACATGGGCGTCGACCAGCACTATGAAAACATCACCAAGCAGTGCAGCCGCACGGCGCTGTCCGACGGCTGGGGCGGCTCCATGGTTGCCACCGAGATCTCCGACATCCTCTTCGGCACCCCCTCGCCGGTGGCGGCCGACGTCAACATGGGCGTGCTCAAGGAGGACATGGTCAACATCATCGTCCACGGCCACGAACCCAACCTGTTCGAGTCGGTCCTGGCCTCGGTGAGCGAGCCGTCCCTCGTGGAAGCCGCCAAGAAGGCGGGCGCCAGGGGCCTTAACCTGGTGGGCATGTGCTGCTCGGGGGCCGAAATGCTCTCGCGCCACGGTGTTCCGCATGCCGGCAACTTCATGTCGACCGAGGCAGTCCTGGTGACCGGCGCAGTCGACGCCATGTGCGTGGACGTCCAATGCATCAAGCAGGGCCTGGCCTCGGTCGCCAAGTGCTACAACACCCCGCTGATCACCACCAACCCGCGCTGCCACATCGAGGGCGCAGAGCACATCGAGTTCCACGAGCACGACCCGCGCGGCTGCACCGATGAACTGGTGATCCGCGCCATCAGCCGCTTCAAGAGCCGCAGCCTGCCGATCGAGATCCCCAAGATCACCAACACCGGGATTCACGGCTTCTCCCACGAGTACGTCAACTACATGCTGGGCGGCAGCTTCCGGGCGTCCTACACCCCACTCAACGACAACATCATCAACGGCCGCATCCGCGGCGTGGCCGGCGTGGTCGGCTGCACCAACCCGCGCGTCAAGCACGACTACGTGCATGTGGAGATGGTCAAGGAACTGATCAAAAACGACGTGCTGGTGGTCCAGACGGGCTGCTCCCAGATCTCGCTCGCCAAGGCCGGCCTGCTGACCCCCGAGGCCGCGCATCTGGCCGGGCCGGGTCTGGCGGAAGTCTGTGAAACCGTCGGTATGCCGCCGGTCCTGGGGCTGGGCTCCTGCGTCGACAACAGCCGCATCCTGATCGCGTGCGCCGAAATGGTCAAGACCGGCGGGCTGGGCAAAAGCATCGCCGACCTGCCCGTGGCGGGCGCCGCACCGGAATGGATGAGTGAAAAGGCCATCAGCATCGGGCATTACTTCGTCTCGTCCGGGGTTTACACCATCTTCGGCGTGACCTTCCCCATCGTCCAGGACACCAAGTTCCACAAGCTGCTCTTTGAGGGCTTGGAATCCCAGCAGGGACTGGGCAAGTGGGACTTCGAAGCCGACCCCATCAAGATGGCCCAGAAGATGATCGCCCACATCGACAAGAAACGCAAGGCGCTGGGCATCGACAAGGCCCGCGAGCGCGTCCTGATGGATATGGCCGACCGCCAGAAGCTGGAAGTCGCCTGATCCACCGCCATCGCTGCACAAACAAAAGCCCCCCGCGAGGGGGGCTTTTGTTTGGCCCGGTCAGCACCGGATCTCAGCCCTCGGGGTCGGCCGCCGCCGCCTCGGGGTGCTCTTTTAGAAACCGATAGAGGGTGGCCCGCCCCACCCCCAAGAGCTTGGCCGCACGGGCCTTGTTGCCGCCGGTTTTTTTAAGCACCGCCGCCACCGTGGTCAGGTCGAGTTTTCGCCCCGGCCCGCGGCTGCCGGCGGGAGACTCGAACTCGCGGATTTCAAGCGGCAGATCGAAAGGCCGGACCACGCGGCCGGTGCACCGGACAAACGCAAACTGGATGGCATTCTGCAGTTCACGCACATTGCCGGGCCAGCGGTAGGCCGTCATCAGCGCCAGGGCTTCGCGCGACACCTGCAGCGGCTCGCGGCTGTAGCGCTCGCCGGCCTGCTGCAGAAAGTGCTCGACCAGCAGCGGAATGTCGTTCTGGCGGTCCCGCAGGGGCGGCAGATGGATGGGAATGACGTTGATGCGGTAAAAAAGGTCGTCGCGGAACCGGCCCCGTTTGACTTCCTGTCTGAGGTTCTTGTTGGTGGCGCAGATGATGCGCACATTGACGGCCGAGGTTTTCTCGCCGCCCACCTTTTCAAACGTCCCCGCCTGCAGAAAGCGCAGCAGGCGCACCTGCATGTGTTTGGAGAGCTCCGCGACCTCATCCAGAAAAACGGTGCCGCCGTCAGCCAGCTCGAAGCGTCCCTTCTTATCGCGGATGGCGCCTGAAAAGGCCCCCTTGACGTGGCCGAAAAGCTCGCTTTCAATCAGGCTTTCCGGCAGCGCCCCGCAGTTGATGGGCACAAACGGGGCGCCTCCACGGCAGCTTTCGGTGTGAATCGCCGCCGCCACGAGTTCCTTGCCGGTTCCCGTCTCCCCTGAAATGTTGACCGGGTAGTCGTAGTTGGCCACGTTGCGGATCTGCTGGTAGATCCGGAGCATCTTGGTATTGCGGCCGATGATATTGGCAAAAGCGGTCAGTTTTTCGGCCTGGATCTGGAGGCACGCCAGGTCGGCCAGGTCCCGGAAGGCGGCGAGCACCCCGAAGGCCTGTCCCCCGGCGTCGGTCATCATCGTCTGGGTCATCTCGATGCGGTGCCGCTCACCGCTTTTGGAGGTGATGGTCAGCAGATAGCCGTCCTTGTCCAGCGGCAGCAGCGCCGGCAGGCGGCAAAAACTGCAGCGCTCGCCGCAAAACGGCCCACCAAAGGCGTCGTGACAGTCCTTTCCCAGGACCTCTGCCCGGCGACAGCCCGTAATACGTTCGGCTTCGCGGTTGAAAAAGAGAATCCGCCGCTCCAGGTCGTGGGCAATGATGCCCTCTTTGAGATTGTCCAGAATGCGTTCGAGATTTTCGGGGGTGACGCTCAGGCGTTGCAGAGCCAAATCGCTATCCGTCCTTTCCTGGGGCGCCGGCTTTTACAGCCGGCAGGGGATTTCACGGTTCAGGCGAATGGCGGCCAAGTCGATTTTCACGTCCCAGGCCAGTATTTCAACGCCGCTGCCGACCGCTCGGCGCAGACCCGCCCCGTACGCCGGGTCGATCTGCTCCGCCGGCCGGAAGACCCCGGCGTCCATCCGCTGAATCACAAAAAACATCAGGCACCGGCAGCCCTGGGCAACGAGCTGCTGCAGTTCAACCAAATGCCTGCGCCCCCGCGCGGTGACTGCATCCGGAAAGAGCGCCTGGCCGTCGGACACCAGGGTGCAGTTTTTGATCTCGACATAACAGGGGGCGCGATCGGTGGCGGAGAGCCGCAGGTCGATGCGCGAGTGCTCACCGACCCGGACTTCCCGTTTGAGATCGGCATACCCCCCCAGGGCCGGCACCTGCCCGTCGGCGAGCGCCCGGGCCACCAGGCGGTTGGGGACCAGGGTGTTGACCCCCACCAGCGAGCCCGGCATCTCGATCATCTCCCAGGTATAGGCGAGCTTGCGCCGGGGATCGGAGTGCCGGGAGAGATAAACGCGCCGCCCCGGCTCGCAGCAGCCGGTCATCGCCCCTGAGTTGGGGCAATGGGCGGTGACCGTTGCGCCGCTTTCCAGCTCTACATCCGCCAAAAAGCGTTTGTATCTTCGGACAAGTCTTGCGGGGGTCAGTTCGGGCCACAGAAGCCCTCCCGCACCGTTGGGCGCTGCCGCATACCCCATCATGCCCCCCTTTCCCCGCGCAGTTGGATGCATGCGACCGGGGGGAGTACCAGCCGGTTGCAGGTACCGGCCGGCCTTTGCCGCCGGTGGGTTACGGAAACGGGGAACTACAAAATTTTAATAGATCGCATCCTTTATCGTCAAGCCCAAATGGCGTCCCATTTCCATGATGGCGCCGGGTGGCGTCAGGGCAGCGCGGCCGGAGCGCCTTGGGGGGGCGCCGCTAGCGGTCTGCGAACCGGGTACCAATGGCCGGCAGGCTCTTCGTTTAAAAACGTCAGCGGCTTGTCTGAAACCGCCTGGAGCGGGGCATAGCGGTCGGGCAGGGCATCCGGCGGGTCTTCGGTCACCAGCGCGCTGGCCGGTTCCCGGATCGAAAACTGCTGCCCGCCGGGTTCAAAATTACCGCTCGCAAGATCCCGCAGGGCTGATGGGCGATGGCGATAGAGGGTGACATAGCGAAAAGAGGGGGTGCTGCTGCCGTCGAAGATTTTAAAGAGCAGCTCGTTTGGCAGAATCTCGCCCCGGCGGGGCGCTGCGGTGTCCGGGGGACCTTCGCTGACCGCGATCTCCCGGGCTGCGAAAACGGTGCGGGCGCTTAAAGCGCGGTGCAGCGGATCCAGCCAGGCGTCGGAATGCGCCTTCTGAAAACGTTTCAGCGCCAGCAGGTAGCGGCGGGCATCATCGATTCCGGCCAGCTGGCTCTCCAGGGTGAGGTTGCGAACCCGCTCGCGCCGCTGGCCCTGGACCCATTTTTCATCGTATTCGCTGACCAGTTGGCCCTCGCGGTAGATCCCAAAGCGCACACCGCCATCCAGCCGGCCCTGGTTCATGCTGCCCTCGATCCGGAACAGCAGGACGCCGTCCTGAAAGACCTGCAGGATGCCCCAGCCGTCGGCATGCCCCCCCTGGCAGGCGCCTTCCCACTGAAAGCGCTGGCCGGCCATCGGTTGGCTGTCGAAGACCTTGCAGCCGGTGTTTTCAGCTGCTATCCACTGATTAAACCCGCAGCCGGCCGGCGCCAAGGCCAACAGGGTGGCTGCCAGCAGCGCCAACCAGGGGCGACGCGCCCGAAGGGCGCCGATTTCCTTTTGATTTTTCATTCTCAACCGCCGGCAAAAGTGTTATCAGGCTGCTGCAAGACGCGAGGCCAGGACCGTGATGACGCGTTGGGGCGCATTGCCATCGGCAAAAGCAGGAATTTAATCGTCCCGGCACTTGCCTGGCGGTCAGGGGTTCGGTTTGAGGACCCCAGACCAAAGCAAAACAATCCCGAAGCGTTACGGGGAGACGTCCGTGTTATCCTTACAGCGCGCCTGGGCGCCGGTTGCAGCCATCGTGCTGGCCGTGCTGCTGTGGGCCAGTTCGTTTATCGCCCTTAAAATCGCCTTTCGACACTATGACCCGATGGTGGTCATTTTCGGCCGCATGGCCGTCGCCACGCTCTGCTTCGGGTTTCTAGTCCGGCGTATGGGCAGGACCCGTCTGCGCCGGGGCGATTTGAAGTTCATCCTGTTCATGTGTCTCTGCGAACCGTGTCTCTACTTTATTTTCGAGGCCAAGGCCCTGCAAAACACCACCGCCTCCCAGGCCGGCCTGATCACGGCCATCCTGCCCCTGCTGGTGGCCGTCGCCGCGGGCTTTTTTCTGAAGGAGAAGATCAGCCGCCGGACGATTGCCGGGTTCCTCGTGGCGATCGCGGGCGCATGCTGGTTGAGCCTCGAGGGCGACGCCACGGCCGACGCGCCCAACCCGGCGCTGGGCAACTTCTTCGAATTTCTCGCCATGGTTTGTGCCACCGGCTACATGGTGACCATGAAGTATCTGGCGGCCCGGCTTTCGCCGCTCTTCATCACGGGCATGCAGGCGGTGGTGGGCGGTCTGTTCTACCTGCCGCTGCTTTTTCTGCCGAGCACCGAGCTGCCCACCAGCTTCGAGCCCCTGTCGGCCTTCGCCGTCGTTTACCTCGGCGTTTTTATCACCCTCGGCGCTTACGGGCTCTATAACTTCGGCGCCAGCCGGATCCCCGCCAGCCAGGCTTCGGCCTTTGTCAACCTGATTCCGGTTTTCTCGATCTTCCTTGGTTGGCTGGTGCTCGGGGAAACCTTCAACCCGCCCCAGCTCGCCGCCTCGGCCCTGGTGTTCATCGGGATCCTCATAAGCCGTGATCGCGGTAAAACCCGCCGCCCCCGGCTGCGGACGGCGTGACCTCGGCGGCGTTGCCTGCGGCGTCAGAGGCGCAAGCGCGGCGATTTGCCCCAAGACCTCACAGCCACCCGCGTGGGGACGCCTTCAGGCGGTTTTCCAGGCGGAAAACCGCCGCAACAGCAGCAGCCCCGGAAGCGCGACAAGGGTGCAGAAAACGAAAAACAACTCCCACCCGACCCGCTGCGCCAGAAACCCGGTGGGGGCTGCGGCCAATACCCGCGGAACGCCCATCAGGCTCGTCAACAGGGCGTACTGGGTGGCAGTGAAACGTTTGTTGGTGATACTGGCCATAAAGGCCGCATAGGCGGCGGTACCCATTCCGCCGCTGAGGTTTTCAAACGCGATGACACCCGAAAGCGCCGGCAGGCTGTGGCCGATCTGCGCCAGCAGGGCGAAACAAGCGGTCGAAAGCGCCTGGAGGACACCGAAGAGCCACAGGCTGCGATGAATGCCCAGGCGCAGCATCAGCAGGCCGCCAACGAGGGTGCCGGCGACGGTCGCCCAAAACCCGAAAAGCTTGACCACCGCCCCGATTTCGGCCTTGGCAAACCCGATCTCCAGGTAAAAGGGGATCGACATGGCGCTGGCCATGGTGTCCCCGATCTTGTAAAGCAGGATGAACGCCAGGATCCAGACGGCCTCCGGACGCCGGAAATACTCGGACAGCGGGGCCACCACGGCTTCCCGCAGGCTCCGGGGCGCCCCGGCCGCCGCCCGGGGCTCGGGCGCCAGAACGGTCGTGACCACCCCCGGCAGCAGGCAGGCCGCCATGATGGCATAGACCAGGGAGAAGGGGATAAACTCGGCCAGGATCAGTCCGCCGCCGGAGGCCACCAGCATGCCCACGCGGTAGCCGTTGATGTAAAGCGAGGACCCCAGCCCCAGTTCACGGTCGGGCAGGTCCTCGCGGCGGTAGGCGTCGATGACGATGTCCTGGGAGGCGCTCAGAAAGGTCACCAGAAAGGCCACCAGGGCCACCCCGGCCGGGTTGCGGCGCGGGTCGGTCAGGCCGAGGCCGGCGATGGCGACGATCAGCGCCGCCTGGAACACCAGCAGCCAGCCGCGCCGGCGCCCCAGCCGCGGCAGGCTGAAGCGATCCAGGATGGGTGCCCACAGAAACTTGAGGGTATAGGGCAGACCCACCAGGGCCATCAATCCGATGACGGCCAAGTCAACCCCCTCGTCCTTCATCCAGGCCTGAAGCACCGAAATGGTCAACAGCAGCGGCAGACCGGAAGCCAGCCCCATCATGAAGGCCACCAGCATGCGGCCGCTGAAAACGGTTTTGAAGGTGCCTTGAAAGCTGTCGGCGCTCACGTGGGGCCTCCGGACCGGCCTGGGCGAAAGGCCAACCCCGTTAGCGGGATGATGGGTTGCCGCCAAGCGCTTTGCCGGAGACCTCCGCTGACGGGTTCAAGGGCCTCGCCAAAAAACAATGCCGGATCGTGATTGTCTTTTAGCCCTTGCACCGGGCTGCACCCGCCGGCAGATCTCCAGAGATCCAGGGCGAATCCGCCGGCCCGGCAAACCAGGACCCAGCACAGTCGCACGCCCTGGGTGTTTGCAGTGACCCACAACACAGTCTTTCAGAGGGCTGAAAACACAACAGCCATCATAACCGCAATTATAATGGCCATTGCAGCATTCGGCTCCCAGACGGTTATTTCCCCGGACACTGCGCCCGGACCGCGGCATCGATATTTTTGTCCCCGTAAGCCTTGTCGAAGCGCTCGCTGAACTCCCGCGCCAGTTTGCGGGCCCGCTGCTGGTAGGCGTCTTTATCGGCCCAGGTGTTTTCAGGAATCAGGATCGCGTCGGGCACGCCCGGACAGGTCAGCGGAATATCGAGGTGAAAAAGCCCCTCGGGTTTGAAAGCCACATTGCTCAGCTTGCCGTCCAGGCAGGCATTCACCATCGCCCGCGTCAGCGTGATGTCCATGCGTTTGCCGACCCCATAGGCCCCCCCGCTCCAGCCGGTATTGATCAGGTAAACTTCCGTCTTGTGGGTATCCAGTTTTCGGCCCAGCAGTTCGGCATACAGATGCGGCAGGCAAGGCATGAAGGGCTGGCCGAAAAAGCGCGAAAAGGTCGAAACCGGGTCGATGATGCCGGTTTCCGTGCCGGCCAGCTTGCTGGTGTAGCCCATCAGGAACCAGAGCATCGCCTGTTCGCGGTTGAGCCGCGAAATCGGCGGCAGCACACCGTTGGCGTCGGCGGTCAGAAACAGGATGGTGCGCGGATGACCGCCGGTGGAGTCGGCCTTGATGTTGGAGAGGAATGTCAGCGGGTAGGAGGCGCGGCTGTTGGGTGTCAGGCGGTCGTCGGTCAAGTCGAAGCCGCCGTCGGGGTAAATCATCGCATTTTCGACGATCGCCCCGTGCTTGCGGTAGTCGTCCTGGTGAAAAACGGCCTTGAAGATCTCGGGTTCCTTTTCGGGATTGAGGTCGATCAGTTTGGCATAACAGCCGTTTTCGAAGTTGGCGATGCCGTTTTCGCTCCAGCCGTGCTCGTCGTCGCCCAGCAGGGAGCGGCTGGCGTCGGCCGAAAGGGTGGTCTTGCCGGTGCCCGACAGCCCGAGAAAGAGCGCCATGTCGCCGCGCTGGTTTTCGTTGGCGCTGCAGTGAATCGGCAGAATATCCTCAAAAGGCAGGTAGTAATTCATTACCGTGAAGATCAGTTTTTTGACACTGCCGCCGTAAGCCGACCCGTAAACCAGGCCCAGGCGCCGATCAAAGTCCGTGGCAATGGTCAGATTGGCGGTGCGCCCGTCCGACAGCTGCCGCAGGCGCCCGTGGTATCGGCGCGTATCGATCTTGTCGTAGGGCAGCACCAGCAGGGTGAAGCCCCGTTCGGCAAAACAGCTGGCGTGAAAATTTTGCGGCAGCGGCCGGAACATGTTGAGGGTGAAAAGGCTCGTCAAAGCGCGATCCGAGACCGTCTGGACCGGAAGCACATAACTGGCGTCGGCCCCCACCACCCGGTCGGTCACAAAGATCCGCTCTTTGCGGCCGAGAACCTGCAGGGCGTCCTGCCAGAGCATCTCAAAGGTTTCGGGATCAAGGGGCAGGTTGTTGGGCGAATCCCAGTCGATGTTGGCTTCGGATTCAGGGCGCCGTACGAACACCGTATCCTGGGGTGCGCGCCCGGTGGACTCCACCGGCGTCCAGGTGGCCAGGCAACCGCTGGCGGCCACCAGGGCCTCTTTGCAGTCAACCGCCGCCTGAATGGTGGCTTCACGGTCCAGATTGCGCAACACCCGCGCGTGCCCCGCCACGACATGGTCCAACGCTTCCTTAAATTCCATAATGTCCACCTTCTGATTCGAGAGCTGTTAACATATTGGGTGCACAAGAAAATATAGATGCTGTCCTATCCAAAATCGACGACGGGGCCGTCTGCGACGGGGGCCTGCGGGGGTGCCGAAGAGGAGGTCCGTGGGGGGCTGCCGGTTGGTAGCGGAGAACCAGCGCCGGGCAGCATCCACCGGCTGCCGGCGGGTTTGCCGCCGCCACCTGATACGGGCAGTTCCGGCGGCCACTGCAGCCGTCCCTGAGAACCCCGCCGCGCATGTCAGCCGTCCCTGTTGCAGATAAATTGATCCGCCACCGGGAATTGCTGCCGGATCCAGACCAGCACCTTGTCGAACTCGCTGCGGAGTTCGCGAAGGGCCTTGCCGCGATGACTGACGCGGCTTTTCTCCTCGCGCGTCAATTGCGCGAAGGTCTTTTCCAGGGCCGGGTGGTAAAAAATCGGGTCGTAGCCGAATCCGTTTTCGCCTGCCGGGACTTCGGTGATCAGGCCTTCGCAGCGCCCCTCGTAGGTCAGCGCCGCTCCGGTTGGAACCGCCACTGAGATCACACACTCAAAGGCGGCGCGGCGATCCGGCTTCCCGGCCATCTCGGCCAGCACCCGCCGGCAGCGTTCGGCATCGGTGGCCTGGGGGCCGGCATAACGCGCCGAAAGCACCCCCGGGGCGCCGCCCAACGCGGCCACCACCAGGCCCGAATCGTCGGCCAGGGCCGGCAGCCCCAGCACGCGGGCGGTGAAACTGGCCTTCTTGTAGGCATTATCATCGAAGGTCACCCCGTCTTCGACTGCTTCAGGGATCGGCCCGAAGTCGGTGAGGTCTTTGATGGTGACGGGGTAGCCTGCCAGGAGTTCGCGAATTTCGGCGCATTTTCCCTTGTTGCGGGTAGCAATAACCAGTGTGATCGGGGGGCGCACGTTTTGCTTACCTTTATAAATTAAATAAAAATTTCAATCTTTTATGAAACTTTTGGAAACCGCCCGGAATCCAACCGAATTGGCTTTGGGTATAAATCATGGTGCCCGCTTTGTAAAGTCTTTTCAACGGGATGCAGCGCCAAGAAAACCCTTTACAGCCCTGAAAGGCGTGGTATATAGGTTTGGCCGACGCAAGCCCGCAGCGGCTGTGCACCCTGCCGGCGCTTTCATCCCGGGGCATGACGCCCCTGTGGTTTTCAGTCGGCCGCGATAATCGCCCCGGACGGACCCAAACCCGCCGCCGGCCGGCTGCGGCACGGCACAACACCGGCTCCCGGGCCGCAGCCGGCCGCAAGCAACCCAGACAGACCAATTCAGAAGGAACCCTGCGATGCACAAACTGTT
>Ga0105100_10002223_pt1 | contig 11371 bp, 6 predicted proteins | sample PPLLak12cMay2015_2_FD_87033 | JGI IMG/M metagenome (GOLD analysis project Ga0105100, IMG submission 87033) | Freshwater sediment microbial communities from Prairie Pothole Lake near Jamestown, North Dakota, USA - PPLs Lake P8 Core (1) Depth... | ecosystem: Environmental > Aquatic > Freshwater >... | reverse complement strand
CTCAGCCTCTTCGGCAAGGGCGCGGGCTCGCTGCCCACGGCCACCGCGGTGCTGGGCGATCTCATCGACCTGGCCCAGGACAACTCGGTCCGCTGGCCCGTGCCACAGGCGCTGCCGCTCGTCGGTCGTGACTCCACGATCTCGGCGCCGGCGCGCCGGCACTACCTGCGCGTCACCGCGAAGCCGCACCCCGGGCTCGAGCGCCGCATCGAGAGCCTCATCCGTCGTGCCGGGCTCATGGTGCAGAACCGCGCCACTCGAGGCGAGGACCTGCACGTCCATCTCGGCTTCATGATCTCGCCCAGCTCCGAAGATCGCATCGCCGAGGTCCGCGAGGCCGTCGCGCGACTCGTGCGCGTTGATGAGTGCCTGTGCCTGGGAGTGATTGAATGAGCGGCGTAGACGCCTGGCTGGACCCGCGGCACTGCCCCGCGGACCGGCCGCCGCTCTCGTCGATGGGCGCGCGCACGCGCTCGCTCCACGACGCCCTCGACGCCCACGCGCGTCGCACGGGGCTTCCGTACCTGCACCCGGACGATCCCACCGTGCAGCTGGATCTCTTCGGCTCGGCACGCGCCATCGCGTGGCAGGAGGGCAAGGCCGCGTTCATGTTCGCCAGCGAGGGCTGCTGGTCAGAGCTGCCGCACCTCTACGCGCGCTATGGCACCACGGCCACGGCGACGCTCCTGTCGAAGCTGAAGACACTGGAGCACGCGGGCGCGGCGCTGGTGTGCGACTCGGGCATGCAGGCCACGGCGCTCGTCTTCGATGTGCTGATGGGCCCCGGCCGCCACGCCGTCCTCATGCGGCAGGTCTACAACAAGACCCGCGCCTATCTCGAGTGGCTGGCCGCGCGCGTGGGCGGCTCGCTCACCATCGTGGACGATGGGGACAAGGGGGCGCTGGAGGCGGCCATCGGGCCCGACACGGCGTTCGTGTTCGCCGAGACCTTCACCAATCCCCTCGCCCGCGCCCAGGACCTCGACATGCTGCGCGAGGTCGTGGCCGGCGCCGCGGATCGCGCCCCCGGCATCCGGCTGATCGTCGACTCCACCATCGCCACGCCGTGGGCCTTCAGGTTGCCGCTGCTGAAGCAGGGCGTGGACGTGGTGCTGGGGAGCGGCACCAAGGCGCTCGGCGGCACCGACCGCGACCTCTGGGGCTATATCGCGACGAACGATGTGCCGCTGGCCAACAGCGTGATGGACCTCATGGCCATGCGCGGCGGCATCCTCGACTGGCGTCGCGCCGAGGCCATCGTCCAGGCGTGGGACGAGGCCGAGCCCGCGCACGCGCGCCGATGCGAAACCGCGGGGGGGGTCGCCGCGTTCCTGGCCTCCCATCCGCGGGTCAGCGAGGTGTTCCACCCCTCGCTGCCGTCACATCCCGACGCCGCCGCCATCGCGAAGCACTACGTGCGGCACGGGTCGCTGCTCTCGTTCCGGATTCACGGCGCAGACGAAGCGCACACGCGACACCTCGCCGACGTGCTCGCCACCACCGTCATCGTGCGCTATGCGCTGTCGTTCGACGGCCTGGCCACCAAGGTGAACCACCACCAGACCGTGTCCGAGTACTTCACGGCCCATCCTCAGCTGGTGCGAAACGGCTTCGACCGCCTCATTCGCCTGGCCGTCGGCCTGGAAGACGCAGACGACCTGATCGCGGCCCTGAACTGGACGCTGCATCACGCCGACAAGATCAGCGCCTCCGATCTCGAGGCGTGGCAACAGCAACGCATCGCGAGCCTCGGTGTGAAGTGAGCGTGCCCTTCGTGATTTCCTTCGTGTCTTCGTGGTTTCTTTTCCCGACAGGAGATGCAGCGTGACACCCGCCCGCCCGCAGGCGCTTGAAGTGTGGAAGTTCGGGGGAGCCTCCCTCGCCGACGGGCATGCCATCACGCGGGCCGCCACGCGCATTGCCGCGCACCAGGGCCCCCTGGTGATCGTGGCCTCCGCGCTCGGGGGCATCACCGACCTGCTGCTCGAAGGCGCCGAGCACGCGGCCTCTGGCCGGCCCGAGGCGGCGGCCCACTCGATCGCCCTGTTCCGGGACCGCCATCGCACGGCCGCCCGCGTCGCCCTGGGGCAGGGCGCGGCGCTCCGTGCCGTGGTGGCCGCCATCGATGCCTCGGCGGAGGAATATCGTGATCTGTGCCGGGCCGTGGGCGTGCTGCGCCACCTCGCCCCGCGCACGCGCGACGCGCTGGTCGCCCGCGGCGAGCAGCTGTCGGCCACCATCCTGGCCGCGGCCATCACGGCCGAGGGCAGGCCCGGCGCCTTCGTCGACGCCCTCGACGTGGTCCGCACCGACGAGCACCACGGCAGCGCGGCGCCGCGCCTGGCCGACAGCACCCGCCTCGCCACGCGGCTCCTCAAGCCGCTAATCCGCAAGGGCACCGTCCCCGTCGTCCCGGGTTTCATCGGCCGAGCGCCGGACGGCAGCGTCGCCACCCTTGGCCGCGGCGGATCGGACCTGACCGCCACGCTGATGGCACGCGCACTGGGCGCCAGGCGGGCCGTTCTCTGGAAGGACGTGCCCGGCATCCTCACCGCAGACCCGCGCCAGGTGCCCGATGCGCGTTTGATCCCGCAACTGCACCACCAGGAGGCCGCCGAGGTCGCGCACTACGGCGCCAAGGTCCTGCACCCGCGTGCGCTCATCCCCATTGCCGGCACGCGCATCGCGCTGCACGTGCGCTCGTTCCTCAACCCGGATCTACCCGGTACTGAGGTGTCCGCCCGGCACGCGCTCCCCGGCTACCCGGTGAAGGCGCTGGCCATCCTGCCCGCGCAGGCCGTGGTCACGGTCGCCGGCAAGGGCATGGTTGGCGTGCACGGCATCGCGGCACGCACCTTCGTGGCCGTGGACCGCGAGCGGCTGTCGGTCTCCACCATCTTCCAGGGGTCGTCCGAGAGCTCCATCGGCTTCACCGTGCCGGCGGCCGAAGCCGATCGGGCGGTGAAGAGCGTGAGCGCGGCCTTCCGCGAGGAGATCGCCAGCGGTCTCATCGACGGTGTCACCTCACGTGCGGGCGTCTCGGTCATCGCCGTCGTCGGTGAGGGCATGGCCGGCACCCCCGGTATTGCCGCGCGCGTCTTCTCGTCGCTCGAGGCCGGCGGCATCAACATCGTGGCCATCGCCCAGGGCTCGTCCGAACGCAACATCTCGTTCGTCGTCTCGGCGGACCAGGCCGCGGAGGCGGCGCGGCGCGTGCACGCGGCCTTCCAGCTCTCGAAGATCGGCGGCGGTCGCGCGCGCGCGGTGCCCTACACCGACGTCGTGCTGCTCGGTTATGGTCGCGTGGGCCGGGCGCTCTCGGACCAGATCGCCACGCTCAAGGGCGACCACCGCGTGCGCATCGTCGGCCTGCTGGATCGGTCGGCGTACGTCTTCGATGCGCGTGGCCTCTCGCGCTCGCGCCTGCTCAGACTGGCGCGCGACAAAGACGCGGGGAAGCTACTCGCTGATCTCGGGGGCACGCGCGCCCCGGCCAAGGACGCCCTGCAGTTGATGGCCAGCCACGCCGTCTCCCGCCCCATCGTCGTGGACGTCACCAGCGAGGAGACGGGCGACCTGCTGCTGATGGCCGCGAAGGCCGGCTTCGACCTGGTGCTCGCCAACAAGAAACCGCTGGCGGTGTCATGGGATCACTACTCGCGGCTCATGGCCGCTTCGGCGGGCGCCGGGCGGCACGTGCGCTACGAAGCCACTGTGGGTGCCGGGCTGCCCATCATCGACACCTTCAACAAGCTGGCTGAAACGGGCGATCGGGTCATCCGCATCGACGGCTCGGTGAGCGGCACGCTGATGTTCGTGCTGTCCGAGGTCTCGTCCGGCCGGCCGTTCTCGGAGGCCGTGCGCGACGCCGTGACACGCGGCTACGCCGAACCCGACCCGCGGGAGGATCTCTCCGGCCAGGATGCCGCGCGCAAGGGTCTCATCCTCGCGCGCCTGATGGGCTACCGCGGTCCCGCTCCCACCCCCGACGACCTCGTGCCGCCCGCGTTGAAGGCCCTGCCGCTCGAGACATTCATGGAGCAGCTGCCGACGCTCGACGCCTCGTGGCGCGAGCGGACGGAGAAGGAGGCTCAGAAGGGCAACGTGCTGCGCTACGTGGTGAGCGCCACCAGCAAGGGCGTCACCGCGCGCCTCGTGGCCGTGCCGGCGTCCAGCCCGATGGGCGCAGCCTCTGGCACCCGCAACATCATCTCGTTCGTCTCCGAGCGCTACCGCGCCGAGCCGCTTGTCGTCAGCGGCCCCGGTGCCGGCGCCGCCGTCACTGCGGCCGGCATCCTGAACGACATCCGCGCGCTGTCGGTGAGGTAACAAGTCCCAAGACCCAAGACCCAAGACCCTTAGCCTTCGTGGTTTCTTTTGTTACCTCCGCATGGCCGCCAGTCGATCGAGGTTCCGCCGCGCGTTCACGTGGCCCGGGTAGATCCGGAGCGCGGTTTCCCACTCGCGCGCAGCCTCGGGCAATCGTCCTGACTGCGCCAGAGCGATCCCAAGGTTGTTGTGCGCGTCGGGCGCGCTCGGGTCGAGCGCCAGTGACGTCTCCAGCGCGCGAATGGCCTCCGGCAGCCGCCGCGCGCCAATGTACGCGCTGCCGAGATTCGAGTACGCCTCGGCATGGTCCGGCGCCGCCTCGGTGGCGCGCCTGAGCCAGGCGATGGCCTGTTCGATCTGCCCGCTTCGGTCCAGCGAAACGCCGAGGTTGTTCATCGCGCGGGCATAGAACGGGTCGATCTCCAGCGCGCGCTCGTAGCGTGTTCGGGCCTCGGCCACTTTGCCCTGCCGGTCGAGCACTGCGCCCAGGTTGTACTCGGCGGCCGCGTCCCGCACCCGCACGGCCTGCCGCAGCACGGCCTCCGCCTCTTCCAGCCGGCCCAGTTCCGCGAGAGAGCGCCCTTGCTCCACGAGCGTCTGGTGATCCCCGGGCGCAACCTGCTCGCGTTGCCGCAAGTACTCCAGCGCCTCGGAGGCCCGGCCCGACGCCTGCAGCATCGCGGCCGTCTCCATCAGCACGTTGGGGTCCCGCGGGTTGAACTCGAGCGCGCGCCGCACCAGGAACTCGCGCCAGCCCTCGTCTCCACCGCGGCCGGCCAGCGCCGCGTGCTTCAGAAGCAGATCCCGCATCCTCGACTGCGCGACCACGGCATCGAGCAGAGGATCGGCCGGCGGCACGTAGGCGCGGGCCGGCGTCGTTCCCGCAGACTCCTCTGTCGACCGCACGGGCCGCAGCGACCCCAGCTGCACGCGCATCGTCCGCGCCGGACCGAAGGTGGGCTGCGCCGAGATGATGGCATCCAGCGTCTGAACGGCCTGCTCGCGACGGCCGCGATCCAGCGCGACCCGCGCAACCCCCAGCTGCGCATACGCCGACAAGGGCACGGTACTGCGCGCCGCCACTCCCGTGGTCGTGAACGGCGCCATCGGCGGCGCCGTCCCGGCCCGTTCATACGCCTGTTCGGCCTGGTCGAGCCGGCCCGCTTTGAACGCCATCTCCCCGATCCGGAACCACGCCATCCCCATCGTCGGGTTTGCTGCCGTCACCCGCGTGAACGCCTCGATCGCCTCATCTTGCCGGCCACGCTCCTCGAGCAGCAGCCCGCGGTAGTACGTCCACTGCCACGCCGACGGATCCAGTTGCCCGGCCACCGCGTACGTCTCCAGCGCACGCTCGGTCATCAGGCTGGCGTGATACGCCATCCCCAGGGCTCCCACGACCTCAGCGGAACGCGGATCCCTGCGCGCCGCCGCATCGGCCTCGCGGATCTGCGCCGCGGCTGACTCCGGCAGCGCCGACAGATCGGCCATCGGCGGCAACAACCCTCCCTGCGCCCGCCGCGCCAGCGCGCCCGCACCCCACCATGCCACGGCGGCCACGACCACGACCAGCGCGACCCCGAGCCAGAGTGGTCTCTGCGCTCCTGCGTCCCTCGTGGCCCGCGGTGCAGGCGCGGGCGGAGTTGGAGCAGGCGCCTGGGGCGTTACGGCGCCGCCTGCGCGCGTCTCAGTCCGTCTCTTCCGAGCCATACGCGTTGATCAGAAGTCCCCGCCTGCTATTGCTGTCCCTGTCTGCCTGCTAGTGCTGTCCCTATCTGCGCATCTGCGGCCGTGTTCTATCTGCGCCATCTGCGTCTCATCTGCGGCCCCTCTGTGTCCACGTCGTGACGCGCGACATCCTGTCGAACGGATAGCTCATGTGCATCCCGCCCGTCACCAGGTCCGGCCGCCCATCCGCGTCCAGGTCCCCGATGGCGAGCGTAATGAGATGGGTCGGCGTCCCGGTGACAGGCCTCTGCGTGAACCCCATCTGGCCATCGTTCTCGAACAGCGCCAGGCTCCACGCGTCGGGCCGCTCCCAGTTGTTGTAGGCGCTCACGACCACGACATCGATGTCGCCGTCCCCATCCATGTCGGCGGCCTGCGGGCTCGATGCGCCGGAGAAGTCGCCGATCCGGTGATACGCGAAGTTCATGTTGCTGCGGTTCTCCAGCCACTGCAGCCCGTTCCAGTTCCGACCGGTCGGGGGCGCGTAATCGAACGCGTCCCCGTTGCTGTAGAGCACGTCCGCGTCGCCGTCGCGATCCATGTCCACCACGGTGATCCAGCTCGAGCCGAAGTCCTCGTTGCTCGCGCCGAAGATGCGCGTCGGCGTGAACGTCCCGCGGCCATCGTTCACGAACACGTAGATTTCCTCCCACTCCTGGCTCACCAGCGAGACGATGTCGAGATCCTGGTCGCCGTCCACGTCGGCAATCTCCGCATTGATGGGGCCCGACAGACTCTGGAGGATGTGGCTCTCGAACTTCCACCCGCCCAGGTTCTCCATCCATCGTGTCTCGCCCTGGTCGTACCCGAACTGCGCGACGGCCAGGTCGATGTCGCCGTCACCATCGAGGTCCCCCGCGCGAACGTCGGAGACACGGGCAATCTGGTCCACGAGCACACGCGTGGTGAACCCCTGCCGTCCGTCGTTTTCGAGGACGATCACGGAACCGATCTTCGCGTTGTTGGGAAACAGGACACCGAGGCTGGCAACGGCGACGTCGAGATCGCCGTCGCGGTCGATGTCCACGGCCTGTGCGTGGGCAGGGCCGGCCACCTCGCCGATGGTGGTTTCCGTGAACGTCCCGGCCGGTGACTGCCGAATCCACGTGATGCGGTTCGCGGCCGCGTCGGCCACGAGGATGTCGCTCAGGCCGTCGCGGTCCAGGTCCGCGATGCTCACCTGCGCGACCATGGGACGGTCGTCGGGCCCGACTGCGGCGCCGACCGCCCGTGGCGTGAAGATGTCGAGCCGCTCGCCCACGCGCGCCGTCGCGCGGCTGGCTTCGATCGTCTCGGTAACCGATGGCGGCGGCCCGCTGAACATCTCGCGAACCGTCAGTCCCGATCGCCTGGCCTGGATGAAGAAGACGGCCACCACCACGACCACGGTAACCGCCACGAGCACGAAGATGCGCGTGATATCCGAACGACTATCCGTCACGCGCCGATTCTAGCAGCCCGACTCCCGAGAGAGTCCTTATCCCCTCCCGACGCCGTAAGTCCCTCCCGACGCGTCTTTCTCCCCTCCCGACACCGTCAGGAGATCACTCCTCTCCTGACGGCGTACAGCACCAGCTCCGCGGTGTTGTGGATGTCCAGCTTCTGCAGGATGCGCGCGCGGTGTGTCTCGACGGTGGCGGGGCTGATGCCGAGCAGCTCGGCCACTTCCTTGTTGCTGCGCCCCTCGGCCACCAGCTGGAAGATCTCGCGCTCGCGGTCCGACAGCGTGTCGTAGCGATCGGTCACGCCGCTCGTGGCGGCGCGGCGCATGTAGTCGTCCAGCATCAGGCGCGAGACCGCGGGGCTGAAAAAGGCTTCGCCCTGCGACACGGCCGTCACGGCCTTGATGAGATCCTTGCCGGCCGAGTCCTTCAGCAGGTAGCCCGTGGCGCCCGCGTTGAGCGCGCGAGTGACGTAGGTCTCGTCCGAGTGCATGCTGAGGATCAGCACCTTCACGTTGGGCGCCTTGTGGACGATCTGCCGCGTGGCGTCGATGCCGTTCAGGAGCGGCATCCCGATGTCCAGGACTGCAACGTCCGGCTGCAGCGCAAGCGCCTTCTTCACTGCGCTCCGCCCATCGTCCGCCTCGCCGACGATCTCCCAGTCCGCTCGTTCCTCCAGGATCTTGCGAAGCCCGTGACGTACCAGCGTGTGGTCGTCTCCGAGCAGCAGGCGCAGCTTCTCAGCCATGCGACACCTTCGGGGCGGTGAGGCTGACGCCCATCGGCCGCGCGTCACTCTCCTCCGTTTCAGCCTGCGATGCCGGGTTCCGCACCGGCAACTCCACCACCACGCGCGTGCCCTGGCCGGGGGCGCTCTCGATGGACAGTGTGCCCTCGCGCTCGGCCACCCGCTCGCGGAGTCCGATCAGTCCCAGCCCACGCCGCTCGCCGCGCCGCTCCACGGCGCCTGGGTCGAATCCCTGGCCATCGTCGGTCACCGTCACCATCAGGCGGTCCCCAGCGTGCGAGAGCCGCACCGTGCATCGGCTGGCATTGGCGTGCCGGGCCACGTTGGTCAGCGCCTCCTGGACGATGCGGAAGGCGGCGACTTCGGTGTCGCTGTCCAGGCGTTCGGTCAACCCTTCCTGCACGAGCTCCACGACCACGTGGTGGCGGCGCGACAGGCTCCGGAGTTGCCAATCGATGGCCGCGCCCAACCCCAGGTCGTCCAGCATCGTCGGGCGGAGCAACTGCGACAGGTTGCGGACAGTCCCCAGGGCGCCGTCCGTCATGTCCTGCAGGTCCATGAGAGCCGCCGGGTCGTGCCCCTGCGCCCGGAGCGACCGCTGGGCCATCTGCAGGTCCACCTTGATGGCCGTCAGCACCTGACCCACCTCGTCGTGCAACTCGCGGGCGATGTTGCGCCGCTCTTCTTCCTGCGCGGCCACCAGCCGAGCCGACAGCCGCTGCAGGTCGCGCGTGTGCTGGGCGTCCTTGTCGCGCTCGCGTCGAAGCCGATCCTCCAGCCGGCCGGCATACAACACAGCGAGGAACGCAATGCCGATCGTCCCGGCCAGCGCAAGCCCCACCCGCCGCCACCACAGCTGCTCCTCCGCGCGGTGAATCTCGGCGGTGGCAATCTGGTGCTGCACCAGGGCCCGCCGGTTCAGCGCGCGGATCTCGTCGGAGACCGCAATCGCCGTCGAGCGTCGTGGCGTGATCCACTCCTCGAGCAGTCGCGACGCCGGCGTCGAGCGGTCGCCGTGGTACGCCGCCAGCACCTCGAGGGTCACCTTGCGAAACTCGGCGATCTCGGCACGCAGCCGATCCATCTCGACGGGCTCGGCACGCGTGTCGAGCACGGGCTGGTAGGCGTCGAGGGCCGCGTTGATGGTGGCGTAGCTGGCCTCGAGTCGCTGCAGGTGTCTCGCCTCGTTGGCCGGTGACGGATCGAGCAGCGCGTCCCGCAGGGCGATCGAGCTGACGTTCAACTGCAGCCTGACCGCCGACAGCGCATCCTGCGCCTGCAGGTAGCGGCGCGTCACCTCGGACGTCCGCCGCTCGGTGGCCACCATGCGCGTCGTGAACGCGTAGCCGGTGAACAGCCACAGCCCCAGCACGAGACCGAAGCCCAGGACGAGGGCGGCGCGAATGGTGAGGCGCTCGAGCGGATCCCGCCGCATGTGGTTCATCTTACTGCCGAGCCTCCCTCCTCGCCCGGCACAAAAAAACGCGGGAGGACGTCGTGGCGTGCCTCCCGCGAAATGACTCCCCCACAGGAGCCAGCGTGCTGGGCTCACGAGTCCTCAGCCCCGGCTGAGACCGCGCGCCCAATTCGTTGCGGTCCGCTACCGACCAAGCCGGTCGGCCAGCCGTCCGCTCGTATCTGGCTTGCTGAAGAACGACCCGTTGCCACCCAGACCGGTCGGTCGGCCGGTCAAACGCGCCTCTGGCATGCACAAGCACTTGGGCAACTCGCCTGCATCACCCGGCTCAAACAGGCCGAGTGGCGGCCGACGGCGCGTTTGTCGAACCACGAGTCGGCCAACCTCCAACGGTCTGGCCGGCAACGGGTCGTTCTTCAGCAAGCCTGTCTCAGTTCGATTGCCTCCTTACCTGCCTACCTTTCCTGATCTGCCTTTCCTGATCTGTGCCATCTGCGTTCATCTGCGGCCCGTGATGGTCTCTCTGTCCATCTGCGGCCCTTGTCCGGGTCATCTGCGGCCCATCTGCGGCCCCAACTCCGTGTCTACCAGAGGAAGCGCACCCCGACCCGCGCGGTGCGCGGCGCCAGGATGGCCGCCGGCCGCTGGAAGTTTGCGCCCGTCGTCCGCGTGATGGTCTCCGCGGCGCTGCTGTTGGTGATGTTGAAGAAGTCGAGGAAGCCGCGGAGGCGCGCCCGCGCGGCGATCTCCACCGTCTTCTCGAGGCGGACGTCGAACACCCAGATGTTGTCCTGGCGGTTCGCGTTAGCGGCATCGGCGTAGATGGTCGAGGCCGGGAGGATGAGACCGAACGGCGTGGCCGCACTGCCCGGCACGCTGATCTGCCGCGCGTAGTTCTCACCCGACTGGTGGCGCAGCACCGGCGAGACGCGCATGCCGTACGGCAGGTCGTAGCTCCCCGTCGCCTTGAACTGCCACGTCGTGCGCTCGTACTTGCCCGGCTGGTTCGGGTTGGTCGGGAAGCCGGTCCCGAGGCCCACCGGGTAGTCATTGAGCCACGTGTGGCTGAACGACACCTGGCCCGACCACTTGTTGCTGTACCGGCGGTTCGTCGAGATCTCGAACGTCTTGAAATCTTCGGCCCGCGGCAGGTTCATCACCACCGACCCCAGCGGGAAGTTCGCCGCCTGGCTCGACGGCATGCCGTAGAGGGTGATCACTTCGTCGTCGCCCGAGCCGCGAATGCCGTCCACGCCGATGTCGGTGAACGGGAACGGCACGCTGTAAGCGCCGTTCAGCACGCTCCGGCCCGGGACGTAGGTCTGGATCAGGTTGTCCTGCGTCTTGTAGACGAAGCCCGCCCGCATCCCCATCGTGTCCGACAGCTGCCGCTCGAGCCAGCCGCTCACCTCGTGCGTGATCGGCGCCTCGATGTCCGGGTCGAGGCTGATCGCGCCCTCGAGGTTCAGCCCCGTGCGGTTGCCTTCCTCTCCCGGCTGCCAGCGGCGGTCGCCGTTGAGGTCGCTCCACGCATACGTGCCCGACTTCGCCGTCGTGTTCGGGTTGGCGTTGCCGGCCACGCCCACGCCCGGGTTGTGCCAGAACAGCCCGTAGTTGGCCTTGATCACCGTCTTGCCGTCGCCCGACAGGTCGAACGTGCCGCCCACGCGCGGCGCGAACTGGTTCCACGTGTACATGTCCGTCTCG
>Ga0105100_10002220_pt1 | contig 11377 bp, 7 predicted proteins | sample PPLLak12cMay2015_2_FD_87033 | JGI IMG/M metagenome (GOLD analysis project Ga0105100, IMG submission 87033) | Freshwater sediment microbial communities from Prairie Pothole Lake near Jamestown, North Dakota, USA - PPLs Lake P8 Core (1) Depth... | ecosystem: Environmental > Aquatic > Freshwater >... | reverse complement strand
TGGCTGTGAAGAAGGCCCCCATCAGGGCGTGGGCAGGAAGAATGCCCACGAGGGAAAAGGGAATGGCCGCCATGATGGTCACCGGTGTTTTGAAAGACTGGAACCAGCCCACCACCAGAATGTAGATCAAGACCAGAACCGCAGCAAAGGCCAGGCCCAAATCGCGAAACACCTCGTAGGTGATGTGCCACTCTCCGTTCCACTTCATAGCGAACCGGTCCAGAGATCCGGGTTGAGTCGCCACAAAGCGCTCCAGCGTGTAACCCTCGGGCAGTTTCATCTGATCCAGGGCGTTGTTCATTTTCATGATCGCATACACCGGGCTCTCTTCGCTGCCGGCCACATCTCCTGTCACATAAACCACGGGCATGAGGTTCTTGTGGTAGATGCTCTTGTCCGCGATCTCTTCCCGGATAGAGACGAGTTCTCCCAGGGGCACGATATTTCCCTTGTTTCCCATGACCTTCAAGGCCTTGAGATCCTGAACGCTGGAGCGCTCGCTCTTGGGAAGTCGCACGAAAATGGGGACATCTTCTTTTTCCTTCGGGACATGAAGCAGTCCCGCCTCCATCCCCTCGACCGCGATTCGAAGGGTGACTGCGATCTGTTCCACAGAAATGCCGTTCAGAGCCGCCTTTTCACGGTTCACTTCGAAAACGAACTTGGTCTGGTCGTCTTCCACGTACCAGTCCACATCCACCACGCCTTCTGTTTTTTCGAAAACATCTCTGATCTGCCGGCCGATCTGGATCTGACGCCGGTAGTCCGGTCCGTATATTTCCGCCACAAGGGTTTGCAGCACCGGCGGACCGGGCGGGACCTCGGAGACCTTCACCCTCGTCTGATGCCTGGCTGCAATCCGCACGAGCTCAGGCCGAACTCTCTTGGCAATGTCATGGCTCTGAGCCTTGCGCTCTCCTTTAGGAAGCAGATTGACCTGAATGTCCGCCGAGTGGGGTTCGCGCCGAAGAAAATAGTGGCGCACGAGTCCATTGAAATTGTAGGGAGCCGCTGTGCCCACGTACAGGAGGACCTCGGTCACTTCAGGGACCGCACGGATGGTATCGGCCATCTCACGGGCGACCGCTGCGGTTTGCTCCAGGGTCGTTCCTTCCGGCATGTCGATGATCACCTGGAACTCGCTCTTGTTGTCAAAGGGGAGCATCTTGACACGCACCGCCTTGAAGGCGAAAAGGGAAAGAGCGGCGAGAAGCAGGATGACAACGGCAAGGAGAAAGCTCCTTCGCTTCCGGGGATTGTTGATCAGAGCCGACATGACCCGCCGGTAAGCTTTTGTGCTGCGACCTTCCTGGGGGTGAGCGGCTTCGGCCTCGCGATTCAGTAGCCGCAAGCTGGCCCAGGGGGTCACCACAAAGGCCACCATCAAGGAAAAAAGCATGGCCGCGGAAGCCCCAATGGGAATGGGCCTCATGTAAGGACCCATCAGTCCGCTCACAAAAGCCATGGGCAGGATCGCAGCGATGACGGCCACCGTTGCCAGGATGGTCGGATTTCCGACTTCGTCAACCGCCTCCACGGCAACCTCTGAAACCGGTCGGCCTTTGCTTTCCGGAAGCCGGTAATGACGAACGATGTTCTCCACCACGACAATGGCGTCATCCACGAGAATGCCGATGGAGAAAATGAGAGCAAAGAGGGTGACCCGGTTGAGGGTGTAGCCATAGAGGAAAAAAACCGAGAGGGTCAGGGCAAGGGTCACAGGGATGGCGGTCGCGACGATCCCTGACTCTCGCAACCCCAGAGTCAGCCAGATCAGGGCGGCGACCGAGAAGATGGCGATCATCATGTGCAGAAGAAGCTCGTTGGACTTCTCGCTCGCCGTCTCCCCGTAATTTCTGGTCACGCTCACGTGGACGTCTGCCGGCACGAGCCAGCCTTTGAGGCTGTTGACCTTGTGGATCACCTTATCCGCGAGGACGATGGCGTTGGTTCCTTTGCGTTTGGCCACGGATAAGGTGACCGCAGGGCTAAGCCCCTGCGCCTGGGGAGAGCCGGCGCCTTTGCCTGAGCCGATCAGCACATAGTCCGCGGGTTCTTCCGGGCCGTCCACAAGGGTGGCGACATCCCTAAGGTACACCGGTCGATCGTTGAAAACACCCACCACCACTCGGCCCAATTCCTCCGCCGATCCGACGAAGCCTCCGGTTTCCACAAGAAACTCCCTGTTGCCGGAAGAAAAATGGCCTGATTGGAGTTGCTGGTTGGATTGCTGGAGAACAGGAACCAGAGTAGCCGGAGCGATCCCGAAGGCCGCCATCCGGGCCTTGTCGAGAGCGACCCTCACCTGTCTTTGATGGCCGCCGATGATCTTCACTTCGGAGACGTCAGGAATTTGTTTGATTTCGTCGTGAACCTGGGCAGCGACCCGGCGCAGCATGAAGTGGTCATAGCGCTCACTCCACAAGGTGAGGGCCAGGATGGGAACATCGTCGATGGACCGCGGTTTGATGAGAGGCTGGCTTGCGCCGGGTGGAATGAGATCGAAGTTGGCGAACATTTTCTGGTTCAGCCGGACAATGCTCTTCTCTTCATCTTCACCCACGTAGAATCGCACGATCGTCATGGATGCGCCGGGGGAGGACGTGGAATAAATGTATTCCACCCCCGGTATTTCCCACAGGAGTTTTTCCATGGGTTTGGTCACCCGCTCCTCCACCTCCTTGGCGGAGGCTCCGGGCATCTGAACGAAAATGTCGATCATGGGAACAATGATTTGAGGTTCTTCTTCCCTGGGGAGGAGAAGGACCGCTCCCAGGCCGAGCAGGAGGGAAGCGATAATGAAAAGCGGGGTGAGCTTGGAATGAATGAAGCCGCGGGCCAGTTTTCCCGCGAATCCCAAGCGTTCGGTCATGACGGTTCTCCCGGTTCCACGGCCGCACCGTCCTTGACCGCAGACAAGGGTTCAAGGATCACCACGTCGCCTTGGCTGAGGCCGGAGAGGACCTCCACGCGGTCGCCATAGGGTTTACCGGTCTGAATCAGTCGCATGTGCGCGATCTTGGCAGGGTCAACGACATAGACAAAGGTGAGTTGACCCCGCTCCAGGACGCTTTGAACGGGGACCGTCAAGACCTGCTTGGTTCCTGTGTTGAAGCGGGCTCTCCCGAAAAGCCCGGATCGGAAAAGCGTTGAGGAATCAGGGGATCGCAAATCAATCTTTATGATGTAGGAGCGGCTCGCAGGATCGAGTGCGGGCACGATCTCTGAGACCTGACCGGTTGTCGGCTTTTGTCCCAGAGCGTCGATGGAAACGCTCACAGGGTCTCCGAGTCTGATCCGGCCGATGCGGGCTTCCTCCACGAGGGTTTCCAGACGGTAGTGGCCCTCGTCTTCCACGGTCAGGAGATGGGTCCCAGGGGACGCCATCTGCCCGATATCCGCAGGCTTGCTCGTCACGATTCCGTCAATGGGCGAAAGGATCCGGGTGTAGCTCAGGAAAGTCTCGGCATTCACCGCATCGGCTTTGGCCTGGTCAATCCTGGCGATGGCCTGGTTCTTTTTGGCGACGAGGGCTTGAAGCCGCTCCGACGCTTGATCCGCGTCTGCCCTTGCTGCAGTTTGTTTTGTCCGGACCTCATCAAATTCCTGCAAGCTCACCGAACGCCGTTCATAAAGCCCTTTGTAACGATCGAGCGTGGATGAAGCCAGCGCAAGCCGCGCGTCTGCAGCCTGTTTTTCGGCCTCTCCTGCACGAATCGCTTTTTCTGTTTCGTCAAGGGCGTATTGAGTCTCTTTCAAACCTGCCCGGGATTTATCGATCTGAGCCTTCAGCTCCCTGTCATCAATCTCAACGAGCAATTGACCCGCTTTGACCCTGTCCCCTTCTCGAACAGGGATGGAGACGATGCGGCCTAGGACTTTGGAGGACATGACGCTGATCGTCTTTGAGCGGACCGTGCCCATGGCTTCGTAGGTGTCTTCCACAGGAGAAGCCTGGACCTTCTCAATTTTGACTTTTTGGGGAGGGGAGGCGGTCTTTGAAAAGTCTTCCTTAGACCCACAGGACAGAACCATTGCAGCCGCACAGCCGATCAGGATGAAAGGGTTTGCTTTCATGAGGTCCTGCCTCTTTTCCACTTCTACTTCCCGGGGTCTGCGGGTCTGGGGCCTGAAGGAGGGGGAGCCTGGAGATCCTTTTCAGCTGCAGGTTTTCGAGGTCTCCGGGTGATTTTGGCCACAACAAATCCCGCCACAAACCCGACAAGAATGGCGAGCGGCACAAGGATGATCTTGGGCATGGACACCTGCCAGAAGTAGATCCGCAGCGCGACGTCATCCATGTTCTGGAACAGGAAAATCACGAAGAGAACGCCAACGACCAAGCCAGCTATGACTTTAGGATTTTTCACGATTCCTCCCCCCATGCGGCGTTAAGGATTGACCCAAATACTACTTCTTTTTGAGGATTGAATGCAACCCAAAGAGGAATATCTTTTTGGACAGGCTCGGACATGGAACAGGTTTTGCTGTCCCCATGAACAAGGCCGTGCTATAAGCATAGCCATTCCTGAGTTTCGTGAAGGGGGCTTCCTGTCAAGAGATGTAGCACGCCGTGAGGGAGATGAGGCCATGGTCGAGGATGACCTTTCCAAGCTTCACATTGACAAGAAAAGCATGACCGTAAGACGAGGCAGAAAGAAGCGTTTTTTACTTCTCTTCCTCATCATTGTTTTAGTGATCGGTGGTGGGATTCTCTACCGGCTCGGTCTCCTCAGTCCTGCCGCCAACGTTCAGGTGGCAGGAGTGCAGCTTCTCTACCCTTCACAGACCTTCACGGTTCTCAATGCAAGTGGGTACGTGGTCGCACAAAGAAAGGCTGCCGTGGCCTCGAAGATCACAGGCCGTCTGATTTCCCTGTCGGTGGAGGAAGGAAGCCGGGTCAAGCAGGGGGAGGTGATCGCCAGGCTGGAGAACGAGGACAGCCAGGCAGCCCTCAACAGGGCTCAGGCGAATGTCAGTCTTGCCCGTTCCAACCTCGAACAGGCAAAGGCCGAACTGGAGGATGCGCAGATCAGTCACCAGCGAAACGAACAGCTGGTTGCGAAGGCTTTTATCGCGCAGGCCACAGTCGATGCTTCTGAAGCGAGATACAAGCGGGCAGTGGCGGCTGTGGCCGCGCAGGAGGCAGCGATCCGCGCCAGCGAAGCGGCTGTGGAGGAAGCCAAGGTCCTGGTGGAGTACTCCAATATTCGGGCTCCCTTTGATGCGGTGGTACTCACTAAGAGTGCGGACATCGGTGACATCGTCACCCCCCTCGGTGCCGCGGCCAATGCCAAAGCCGCGGTGGTAACCATCGCGGACATGAGCTCGCTCCAGGTGGAAGTGGATGTCTCTGAATCCAACATCAGCCAGGTCAGGGCCGGACAGCCCTGCGAAATAAGGCTGGACGCCTTCCCGGATCTCCGTTTCAGAGGGGTGGTCCACATGATCGTTCCCACAGCGGATCGGACCAAGGCATCGGTGCTCGTCAAGGTCGCTTTCAGGGTAACGGATCCTCGAATCCTCCCGGAGATGAGCGCCAAGGTGGCATTCCTGTCCAGAGAGATCGAGCCGGGGGAGGAGAAGCCCCTGAAGGCCGTTCCCGCCTCTGCGGTGATTCCCAGAGGAGAGCAGATCGTGGTTTTTCTAGTAAATGGCGACAGGGCGGTGGAACGAGCGGTTCGCACCGGAAAGCGGGTGGACACGATGGTTGAGGTTTTGGAGGGGCTCGGGACAGGAGACAAGGTCGTGCTCAACCCCGGAAAGGACCTGAAGAGCGGCACAAGGGTCGAAATCCCGGAGAAGTAGATGGAAGAAAAGGGAGCCATTGTTGAACTCCGAAACCTCTGCAAATCCTATCGTCGCGGCGGCCAGATCCTGCCCGTGCTCAGAGACATTACCCTCGACATCCGTGAAGGGGATTTCATGGCGCTCATGGGGCCGTCAGGTTCAGGAAAGAGCACGCTCCTGAATCTGATAGCAGGGCTTGATCAGCCGGACTCCGGAGTGATCCATGTGGCCGGTGTCGACATCACCACCCTCTCCGAAAGCGAACTGGCGGAGTGGCGGGCGTTGAACGTGGGTTTCATTTTTCAGTTCTACAACCTGATCCCGGTGCTCACGGCTTTCGAGAATGTGGAACTGCCCCTGATTCTAACCGATCTCTCCAAGAGAGAACGCCGCGAGCATGTGGCCACGGCCCTGAAACTGGTCAAGCTCGAGGACCGGATGGATCACTACCCGGGGCAGCTCTCAGGAGGGCAGCAGCAACGGGTGGCGATTGCACGGGCCATGGTCACAGACCCAACCATCCTGGTGGCGGATGAACCGACCGGTGACCTCGATCGGACATCCGCTGAGGAAGTGCTCACCCTCATGGAGCGGTTGAGCCGGGAGGCCGGCAAAACGATTATCATGGTGACCCATGATCCGAGGGCGGCTCGAAAGGCCCGCTCCATGAGATACCTGGAAAAGGGAGTTCTTGCCAGTGCTCCTGAGATTAGTTTTTCGCAATGTGCTTAGACACAAGCTTCGCACAGCGCTCACCCTCTGTGGGATCTGCGTGGCCATTCTCTCCTTCGGTCTCCTTCGAACGGTCATCAGCGCCTGGTATGCCGGCGTGGAAGCCTCTTCAGCCAACCGCCTCATCACACGGAATTCCATTTCCCTCATTTTTCCCCTCCCTTTCTCCTACCTGGAAAGGATTCGAGGGGTGGAAGGGGTCAAAACGGTTTCCTGCGGCAACTGGTTCGGCGGAATCTACATTGAGGAGAAGAACTTCTTCGCGAACTTCGCAGTGGAGCCGAGGACCTACCTGGAACTGTATTCCGAGTACCTCCTTCCTGAAGATCAGAAACAGGCTTTCCTGAGAGACAGAAGAGCCTGCATTGTGGGCCGCAAGCTGGCAAAACGATTTGACTGGACCGTCGGTGACCTCATCACCCTGCGCGGGACCATTTTCCCCGGCAATTGGGAGTTTGTGCTGCGGGGGATCTATTCCGGCCGAGACCATCGCGTGGATGAAAGCCAGTTCTTCTTCCACTGGGACTATCTCAATGAAACCCTGAAGAAGACAGAACCTCTCAGAGCGGATCAAGTGGGGATCTACATCCTGAACGTCGCCAACCCGGAACATGCTGCGGAGACGGGTGCAAGGGTGGACAGGGTCTTCAAGAATTCCTATGCAGAGACCTTGACCGAAACCGAAAAGTCTTTTCAGCTGGGGTTTGTTGCTCTCACGGAAGCGATTCTTCTGGTGATCCAGTTGGTGTCCTTCGTGGTCATCGTCATCATCATGGCGGTGGCGGCAAACAGCATGAGCATGTCGGTGCGGGAACGGCTGGGGGAATACGCTGTGTTCAAAACCTTGGGATTCGGGGGCGCCTATCTCGGGATGTTGATCCTGGGTGAATCCCTGCTCATGGCCGTGGTGGGCGGGACCGGCGGAGTCTTGTTGACTTTTCCGGCAGCTAGAGTCTTTTTAAACTATCTGGGAGATTACTTCCCCATTTTCTTGGTGACTCGGCAAACGGTCATCTTTCAAGGTTTGGCCGCCTTGGCGGTTGGGGTTGCGGCTGCAGCGTTGCCGACATGGCGGGCGGTCAGGGTCCCCATCATCCAGGCCCTGGGGAGAATCGGTTAGGATGAGCCTGCTTTTCTTTTACAGCCTGAGGAACCTCTTCACCCGTCGCCTCACCACATTTCTGACCGCTTCGGGCATGGCCCTGGTGGTTTTTGTTTTTGCCTCCATTCTCATGCTTGCCCAAGGGCTGGAGAACACCCTGGTGGAAACAGGATCCTATGACAACGCGGTGGTGATTCGCCGTTCTTCGGTGTCGGAAGTCCAGAGCGGAGTGGAGCGGCTGCAAGCAGCCATCGTGGAGACTCTGCCCGAAGTGGCTTTAGGACCGAGGGGCCGACCGCTCCTGGTCAAGGAACTGGTGGTTTTGATCACCATGGAAAAAAGGCAGAGCGGGAGCCCGGCCAATGTGGTGATCAGGGGGATCTCTGAGGACTCCTTTCTCCTTCGACCTCAGGTCACGATGTCTGTGGGCCGGACTCCCAGACCCGGCTCTTCAGAAATCATTATCGGGAGAAGCATTGAGAAGGGGTTTGAGGGTGCGGACCTCGGAAAAAGTCTTTTCTTCGCCATGCGGTCGTGGACCGTCGTCGGAGTGTTCGATGCAGGAAGCACGGGTTTCAGTTCTGAGATCTGGGGAGATGTGGATCAGCTCATGCAGGCCTTTCGCAGGCCCGTCTACTCATCCCTGCTTTTCAGGTTGCGGGAATCCTCTGACTTTGAGCAGGTGAAAGACCGGATTGAACGCGATCCCCGCCTGACCCTGGAAGCCAAACGAGAAACAACCTACTACAAGGACCAGTCAGAGATGATGGCCAAGTTTCTCAGGATTCTGGGGTTTTCGCTGACCATTGTTTTCTCCGTAGGCGCGATTGTTGGAGGGATGATCACGATGTACGCTTCCGTGGCCAACCGAACGCGCGAAATCGGCACTCTGAGGGCCCTGGGTTTCCGGCGCAAAAGCATCCTGATCGCCTTTCTGATGGAGTCGCTCTTTCTTGGACTCCTGGGAGGAATAGCCGGGCTTTTCTTTGCCTCTTTCCTGCAGTTCTTCACGGTGTCCACCACCAATTTCCAGACCTTCTCAGAGCTCGCCTTCAGTTTTTCACTGGATGTCTCCATTACCCTCAAGGCCGTGGCTTTTGCTCTAGGCATGGGCTTGTTGGGAGGAATCCTCCCTGCCATCAGGGCATCGGGCATGGAGATTGTGGATGCCCTGAGAGAAGCGTGATCTGATCCCGCAACAGGGTCCCCGGAGGTACTCTCTTACAAGCCGCAACATTTCCTTCTCACTCCGTAAGCGCCCCCAATACTCTGCCAGAGATTCCGAAAAGACTTCGCACGCTTTTCTTCGTCGCACAGGTTCTCCTCTGGGGCTCCTTTGGGGCTGGAAAACAACGTTCAGCGATCGCAACAGCTATTGACAAATCCTGGTTGCGGCTCTTCAGAGACCACCCCCGGGGACTCTGCCGCGGAATGAAGAACTGTCTAGCAAATCACGGTGTTCTTTCTTTGACGATGTATTCGATGGTGACCCGGTCCTGTGCGAGTTTCAGGGAGGCGGGAGAGACAACCAGTTTGGCGCTAAGGGTCCCTGATCGGCTGATTTGATCCACGCTGATTTTCTCCGTGTAGACTGCGGAGACATTGGAAAGGATCCGGGCGGAGCCGGAAACCTGCACTGCAGGAGGATCGATTTTGACCTGCGCGATCACATAGGGTTCCTGAATCTTTCCGACCCAGTCCACCTGGACCGGAAGGTCCGTTTTCACTGTCCTGTCCAGAGTGACCTCCACGACCGGAGGCTTCACGTCTTTGAGAAGGATGCCCGGCGGCAGGGAAACGCTCGCAGAAGATATGGTGAACGTGTTTGGTCCCGGAACCCCCTTGCTCAAGTCCAGCTTGACGCTCACCTGTTCGGGTTGGATTCTTCTCAAGAGGGCGCCTGAGCCGCTGATCTCCAGACGAACCGCATTGACCGAAGTATCCAGAATTTCCATATCCGCTGGTCGGTTTGTGTACTCCACAGGGATATCCATGGAGATCACGGTATCCACCCCGCGCGTAAAGGTGGACCAAACCCCGATGATCAGGAAAACGGAGAGCACAGCGGCCAAGCCGTACTCCAGTTTATCTCTTTTCGTGCGACCCCAGGCGGTCGTGGCCCCGGCATGTTTTTCTATAATCTCAAGGAGCTCTTGCTTGCTCTTGACCTCGTGCATCTGAGAGTTCCTGGCCGCGGAAACGGTTCCTCTTTCCTCAGAGACCACAAGGACCAGGGCGTCCGTTCTTTCAGCCAGGCCCAGGGCTGCTCTGTGACGGGTTCCGTAAAAGGAAGGCAGATCATCCCTGTGGGAAAGGGGCAGGATGACTCCCACCTCGTCGACCTGAAGACCGCGAACCACGGCAGCGCCGTCGTGCACCGGGCTGTCCCTCCAGAAAACGGTCATGATCATTTCCTTGGAGAGGACTCCTTTCCAAGGGAGGCCGCTGTGGACGGATTCAGAGAGGTCTTCTTTGCCAGGGAGAATGAGAAGCGCTCCGGTTCTGTTGTGAGCCAGTTCGAACAGGGCATCGGCAACCACTTCTGCGGGCGCTACTTCGACGCTCCGCGGGAATCCCCAGAAGAGGGATTTAAGATTCTTGGCCTGCAGAACGGAGCGAATCTCGTTCCTGAAGATAACGACAATGATCACGGCGGCCACGAGCGTGATTCCCTGAATGACCCAGCTGGTGACCACCAGGCCCAGTGAGAGCGCAACTTTGTTGAACATCCAGAAGACTGCAACGCCCACAAATACCCGAAACGCGCTCGTTCCCCTGAAGAGGACATAGAGTCTGAAGAGAATGTAGCTGTTCAGGGCAATGTCGAGAAGATCCTGCCACTTGACCGTTTGATAAAAATGCAAAAGGAGATCCATAGGGCATCAGTCCGTGATACTGAACCTGAGAACTCCGAGCAGTCGTGCGTCCTGGTCTGTAATCTCCACTCTCCAGGGACCCTTGTCTGTCTCGCGAAGCTGGATGCTGCTGTATGTAGCCCATCGCGGCGGGTTCAGGGTGAGTTTATGTCGGGTGATCAAAGCATCCCTGTGAAACCAGCTGTGGAAGATAAACGTCTTTCGAGGAACCGGGTCAAAAGAGGTAAAACAAAGGACTCCCCCCTGGCTGACAGGGAACACGGCTCCGGAGTTGCAAGGACTTCCCTCCTTCAGGCTGGCGCACATGGCGGCTTGGGCGAGGGTTGGTCTTTCGGCGCGCGACGCAGGGGATGATGACGGCGACTCCTGGGAGAATACTTGGCCGCTGAGCAGAATTGAAGTGCAAAGAAGCGCAAGAAAGAAACGGTATTTCTTCTGGTTCATAGAGGTCTCGGTCCGGGTCGGTTGCGCTTAGGGGGTTGATAGGAAAAGAGGCAACCGAAGGTTTTCTGACGCACTATGACAAAACTCGAGGCGTATTTCAACCGTCTCTTTTTGTAACGGGGGGTCATGATTTTGTTGACAATCATTCAGATTGTTTTATAAAGCAAAAAGCCTTGGTGATCCGGAGAAGGCCATGAGATCCATTCTTGTGGTGACGAAAGACAAGGATGACTACCGCATCATCCGAAAATGCCATCGTTCGGCTTACCGCGTAGATTTAGCCCCCACCAGCGACACCGCTCTGAACATGCTCCATCACAGGCGCTACGACTACCTTTTCATGGACATCGATCTTCTTCGATCCTCCCAGCCAGGAGGGTTGACGACAGCGCTCCAGGCTCTCTGGCAAGTGTATCCGACCATCGAAATCGTC
>Ga0105100_10002219_pt1 | contig 11378 bp, 10 predicted proteins | sample PPLLak12cMay2015_2_FD_87033 | JGI IMG/M metagenome (GOLD analysis project Ga0105100, IMG submission 87033) | Freshwater sediment microbial communities from Prairie Pothole Lake near Jamestown, North Dakota, USA - PPLs Lake P8 Core (1) Depth... | ecosystem: Environmental > Aquatic > Freshwater >... | reverse complement strand
TTGCGTTTGTTGTTGTTCTGCCCCAGCTTTTCAGTGAGAGCAAAGACGCGCATGCCCCACAACTCAGTCGCATCGTGAAACTGGATCTCATCATTCTTGATCTCGATCCAAACGGGCTTCTCGGATTTGCCGCGAATGATCATCACATCGTAGCCAGCCTTCTTGAATTGCATGCCCCAGAAGCCGCCCGAATTTGCATCGAGGATTGTCCCGGTGAGCGGGCTTTTCGTCGTTACCGAAAAACGATTGCTCGTCTGATAGCCCGTCCCGGTCAGCGGACCGTTCGTAAAGATCAGCACATTTTCAGGCGAGAGTGGATCGACATCCGGTCCCACGAGGTCCCACAATAAGCGCGCACCCAGCCCGCGCCCACCGATATAGAGCCGCGCCATTTCCATATCCAGTGGATAGGTCTCATAGGTTTGCGTGCTCAGATCGATATCCAAAACTTTTTCAGACCAACCAGCCATAGCTTCTCCTTACCCACCCGCGATCGGCGGGAAAATAGCAATGACATCCTGCTCGCTGACAGGAGTTTCCAAATCGATAATGTTATGTCCATTCAGGGTGATCACGACATGCAGAGCGATCTCACCATTCTTTAGAATCAACTCGCTAACAGATGGCTTCTGCCGAACCAGTTCGTCCACCACTGCACGTACAGTTACCCCCGCTGCAGAAAGTTCCTTGGTTCCTGCAAGATTCCGCAGGTTAGCATATAACTTGACGACTGGCATATTTCTAGTTCCGCAGCGCGAGGTAACGACTGTACGCCTCGTCCCAGGGTGGGCGATTACCCGGTTGATAAGCCGTCACATCGAACGAGCGCCGCACCAAGGCTCTTCCCTCCGTCAAAGAGGAAAGCTGACCCAAGGCAATCGCCTGAAGCAGGATATTACCAATGGCTGCGGCTTCCACCGGTCCGGCGATCACTTCGCAGCCGGTCGCGTCGGCGGTGAAGTGGTTGAGCAGGCGGTTGCGCGAACCTCCACCGATGATATGGATAATCGGCAGGCTTCTGCCGGAAAGCTCACGCAGTTTTTCCGTCCCCCAACGATATTCGAGCGCCAGGCTTTCGAGAATACAACGCACGATTTCGCTATCCGTCTGTGGGACCGGCTGACCTGTCTCGCGACAAAATGATTGAATGCACTCTACCATGTTTGCGGGCGCAAGAAAGCGATTATCGCCCACGGAAATGAGGAACTGGAACGTGGGCGACCCACCCGCGAGCTTCGTCAGTTCATCGTACGAATAATTTTTTCCGGCTTTCGCCCATTGGCGGCGACACTCCTGCAACAGCCACATCCCCATAATGTTCCTGAGAAAGCAGGTTGTGTCACACACACCGCCTTCGTTGGTCAGGTCATAGTGGAGACTGTTCGCGTTGATAATCGGCTGATCTGACTCGATGCCAATCAAGGACCAGGTTCCGGAACTGATGTACATGAAATCACTTCCCTCGGCCGGGACCGCTGCAACGGCGGAGGCCGTATCATGGCACCCGACTGCGACCACAGGAATGCGCTCGCAGGAGGCTTCTTCCGCAACGGAAGCGCGCAAGCGATCAAGCACCGTGCCTGGCTGGACGATGGGTTGAAAAATAGACCGGGGAATATCGAGCGCAGCCAGAAGGTCAAAAGCCCAACGCTTTTCACGCGGGTTATAGCATTGCGTTGTCGTGGAGATTGTCAATTCACCGGCTTTGCGACCCGTGAGCCAGAAGTTGAACAGGTCTGGCATGGTCAAAAGCGCTTTGGCGCTTTCCAGGGCTGGATCGTTTTCCCGGCGCATGGCGAACAACTGGAACAATGTGTTCAGTTGCATGAACTGGATGCCGGTCTGGTCATAGATTTCTTCGCGCGGCACGATTTGACAGGCTGCTTCGATCATTCCGTTCGTGCGCGCATCACGATAGTGATATGGATTCCCGAACAATCGGTCGGAGGCGTCCAGGAGACCGAAATCCACGCCCCAGGTATCCAGTCCGATGCCATCCAGCGAATCAACCGCGGAGCCCGCGGCGATCCGCAGACTGTTTTGAATTTCTGTCCACAAGCGCAGGGCATCCCAATGGATATGGTCAGCCACGCGCACGGGGCCATTCGGGAAGCGGTGAACTTCACTCAGGGTCAGGCGCTCACTGAGACTTCCCAAGATCGCACGTCCACTTTCGGCTCCAAGATCGACAGCAAGAAATGAGTGGCTGGACATAACAGTTAACCATATAAGGCACCGAAGTTCGCACAGGCTCGGTAGTCGGCGCCAGTGTAATCATTCGCGCCAAAGGCGCTCCACGCGCTGGGGCGGAAAATCCGTTCTTCTGGAACGTTATGCATGCAAATGGGGATACGCAACAGGGCAGCCAGGCTGATCAGGTCAGGACCAATATGCCCGTAGCTGAGCGCCCCGTGATTGGCTCCCCAATTCGCCATCACAGAATAAACGTCGCGGAAGGATCCCTGACCCGTAACGTTTGGCGCGAACCAGTGAGTCGGCCAGGTGGGATTCGTGCGTTCATCCAGTTGATGATGAACATCTTCAGGCAAATCAACGGTCCAGCCTTCGGCGAGCTGGAGGACCGGTCCCAAGCCTTTGACCAGGTTGAGACGGCTCATCGTGACGGGCATGTTCCCGCGCGTCAGGAAGGTGCTGGAATAACCACCGCCCCGGAAGTATTCGGTGACTGCCGGGTGCCAGGTGGTAGCCTCGAGACACTTCCTCGCCTCGTCATTCGTCACTTCCCACCAAGGTTTGATGGCAGGCTGGCCATCCACCTCCTGCCAGCCGGTAGCGTCCAGGGCGCAGGCACCGGAATTGATCAAATGGATCAGACCGCCCGCCGCGCGTCCGCTCAATTCATGGCCGGTGACGCGTTTTACTGCGGCCGGACTCCAGTAGGTGCGCACGTCGGCAAAAATCTGAGCCGTGTTCGTGAGCAGGTGGCCGAACAACATACAGACGCCGTTGAGGCTATCTTTTTCCGTCGCGACCATGTACGGCTGGCGCGGACCGTTCCAATCGAAGGATGTGTTGAGGATCGCCTCCAGAAAGTCGCCGTTAGGCTGATAGTCCGTCCACTGGCGCTGGCCCTGGAACCCGGCCAGGATGGCGTTACGCCCCAATGCCTCTTCCCCAAAGCCGAGTTCTGCCAGCCGAGGATTGCCGTTCATGGTGTCGCGAGCAATCATCGCCATCTTGACGACCGTTTCCCAATCCGCATCCTTTTGCGCCCGACTGCGCTGTTTTTCAGGAGGGTTGTATTCGCGTCCTTCCTTGCAATTATTCTTTACCCAACCCAGGGCGCGGCTGAACTCTTCGGGATCATAAATACCCTCGTCCATGCGCCGCAGGAATTCCGTCATATCGATCGTTTCCACGCGCATCCCAAGATAGGATTCAAAAAAATTGTTATCCACGATAGAACCGGCAATGCCCATCGAGACAGCGCCAAAGGACAGGTAGGATTTGCCGCGCAGAGTCGCCACTGCCAGTCCCGCGCGGGCAAAGCGCAGGAGCTTTTCCGTCACATCCTCAGGGATCGTCTGGTCCCTGCCATCCTGAACATCCTCTCCATAAATGGAAAACGCAGGCAGCCCTTTTTGATTGTGAGCAGCCAGTACAGCCGCCAGGTAGACCGCGCCGGGACGCTCCGTGCCGTTGAAACCCCAGACAGCCTTTGGAATGAGCGGGTCCATGTCCATGGTTTCCGAGCCGTAGCACCAGCAAGGCGTCACGGTGATCGAAAGACCCACACCAGCGCGGGCAAATTTCTCGGCGCAGGCAGCCGCCTCGGCCACGCCGCCGATCGTCGTATCGGCAATGACGCATTCCACCGGCGAGCCGTCTGGATGGCGCAGATTCGTTGTCAGAAGTTCGGCCACCGCGCGCGCCATGGACATCGTCTGCTCTTCGAGCGATTCGCGTACACCCTGGCGCCGTCCGTCAATGGTGGGACGGATGCCGATTTTCGGCACTGAGCCGAGCCAGCGATTGGGACCAACAGTTGTAGACATGGTTACCTCCTGAGAATATGAACTTCACTACGCAGTCTCTCGAAATCCTCTAATTTGAATTGACCTGCTCCGACTGTTAATGTGTTGGCAGCTCCGGCTGCTACACCGCAAACGATGGATTCTTCAAATGGAAATCCATGCAGAACTCCGTAGGTGAGTCCGGCTAATGTGCAATCTCCAGATCCGACCGCGCTTTTTGCTTCCACAGTTGGATTCTTTGCGATGAAGGTTTCCTGTCCTTTCGCGATCACCGCACCCTCGGCTCCAAGAGAGAGCAAGACATTTGTCCCATATTTTTTAGAGATCTCGGCTGCACCTTGTGCAAAATCATAAGTTTCGTCTGGGTGGAGTCCCAGGAGGACCCTCGCTTCACTTTCATTCGGCTTGACAAAGAACGGACCCGCCTCTACCCCTTTGCAGAGAGCCTCGCCGCTGGTGTCAAGGAACGTCAATACGCCCGCTTCTCTGGCAATCCTGATCACGCCAGCATAAAAATCAGAGGGGACACCCGGAGGCAAGCTCCCGGAAAGAGTCACAGCTTTGTAGTTTCCAATCGTTGCTCGAATACGGGTCCGTAATTCCTCTACTTTTTCCGCAGGAATCGGTTCCCCGATTTCATAGATTTCCGTCATGGTCTGCTTGTCACGATCCAGGATGGAGGTGCAGGTTCTTGATTCGAAATCAGTATGAACGAAATCGGTCTGTATCCCCTCCCGATTCAATCCCGTTTCGATGAATTGACCGGCGAATCCGCCAACCCATCCGGATACAACCGGTACTTCTCTAAACGTTTTGAGCGCCCTGGCAACGTTGCAACCCTTCCCGCCTGCCAGCGCCATCACAAATTCGGGTCGGTGGATCTTATTGATGTCAAACGATGAGACCCCAATGGTCTTATCAATGGCTGCATTTAAATTCAGGCAGAGGATCATGACCGACTCACCGCGCTTTCCCGGACGCGCCGAAGAAACGAATCCGTTCGCGCACAATTTCCATTTGGGCATTCCGCCCGGGAGCCAAATATTTGCGCGGATCAACCAGATCGCCGTCTCCATTGAGCACATCGCGGATCGCTCCGGTAAATGCCTGGTTTAGCTGAGTAGCCACGTTGACTTTGCAAAGCCCCATGGCAATGCCTAGTTTAATATCGTTATCTGACACTCCGGATGATCCGTGCAAGACCAATGGGATCGACACCCGGCTCCGGATCGCGGCAAGGCATTCCAGGTCGAGGGAGATTTGCTTCGTCTTGAGGCCGTGCACCGAACCCAGCGCTACAGCAAGTGTATCAATTTCTGTCGCCTCTGTAAATTGAACTGCTTCCTCCGGCTGAGTTAGCGCGATGGCGGATCCATCAAATTCCTTTCCATCCGGTTTCGGCACTTCGCCGACTTCCGCCTCCATACAAGCTCCAACCGAATGCGCCGCTTCACAAAGGCGTTTTGTGATGGATATGTTTTCTTCAAAGGAATATCCGTCGCCATCGAACATGACCGAGGTGAAACCCAAAGCGAGGGCCTGGAGCACTTCCCTTTCCATACCATGATCCAAATGCAGGGCAATTGGCGCGGTCACACTTTCCGCCGCGACCTTACCGATGGCAGCAATATACTTGAGTCCTTGAATCTCGTTGCCGCTGCCGATGTACGTCAGTGCCCGGTGGCTGACCTGGATGATCGCGGGCGCCTCTTCCGCCTGAGCGGCTTGGACGATTGCCTGTGCCTGTTCCAAAGTATTTGCATTAAAAGCGCCAACCGCCCAGCATTCCTGCCGGGCGCGAAGGATCCAGGGCAATACATTTTGCAGAGTCATGCTGCTTCCTCAGGGTTCAAAATGATCTTCTGGTGAGCCAGTTGATGTGCGCCGATCTTTTCAAACACCTCCGGCGCCTTCGAAAGTGGGAAACGATGAGAGATAAGCGCGTCCATATCCAGACTGCCATTCGACAGCGCGGCAAGGGTCTCTGTCCACTCGTGCCCCGGGAAGGGCGCGGAATAAGACATAAAACAGCCGATGAGACTGATCTCCCGCCGTATCATCGTTTCGATAAACGTCAACCGCAGGCTCTTATCCAAAGGTTGGTTTCCGGCCAGGACAACTTTGCCGCGCGGACGCGTAATGGGCAACGTCTGCTCCAGCACTTGAGGGACGCCGGTTGCTTCGAGGGTAAGGTCCGCACCATCACCGAGGAGCTTTTGCACTTCTTTGATCACGTCAACTTTCGAAGGGTTGAGCGTCACGTGTGCGCCGATGTTGGACGCGATCCGCAGGTTCTCCTCCAAAACGTCGGTCACAATGATCCGGTCCGCGCCCAGGATGCGGAGCCACTGAACAATCATTAAACCGATCGATCCCGCGCCCAGTACAACGGCTGTCTGTCCACGCTTGAAATCCCCCAGTGCCAGCATGTGCCGTGCAACGGTCGAGGGCTCGATCAGGGCAGTGTATTCAAAGGGCAAATCATCCGGCAGGATGAAGGCATTTCTTTCAGGCAAATCAACAAACTCGGCAAATCCCCCTGATTGGCGCGAGCCAATAAACGAATAGTTATGACAAGCAGAGTAATATCCTCGCTGGCACTGTTCACACTCAAAACAAGGCACCAGAGGGATGATGGCAGCATGTTTGCCGATATAACTTTCACGGACACCTTCGCCAACGCAATCGATCACGCCGGAATTTTCGTGCCCGAGAATAAGCGGATACATGCGATGCCCGTCCACATAGCGCTTGATATCCGAGCCACAGATAGAAATGGCTTTGACTTTCAAGCGGACATGACCGGGACCAGGTTCGGGGGTGGGAACATCTTTGTACGTAAGGACCCCTCTATTTTCAAGCACAGCGGCTTTCATTATCAATTCTCCAGCTATATGATTTAACCCGTGCTCCCGCACCATTTGCTAAGCAAATCGAACTGCGGGAGAAGCATTATAGTTTATTTGAGATAGCTACGCGTGATCATATCGAGTTGTGCAAACTCATCCATTAATTTTCGAGACAGGCTTCGATACACTGCAAACAATTCCTGATATAAAGCATGATTCGTGGCCGATGGTTCAAAAACCTGACGGGTTGGAAGCAGATCAGAGACTGAATCCCCAATGTCCCTGCAGAGTCCAACCCCATGAGCAGTCAGAGCAAATAATCCCAGGCCATGTCCGCCTTCACTACCATCTGCAAGCCTGGCAACAATGAATGGTTTACCATAAACATCGGCTTTGATCTGACACCACACAGCACTTTGAACGGCTCCACCGGAGCCTAAAAATTCATCCGCCAGAGCCCCATGCTCTGCAGCAATCTGAAGGTTATCATTCACGGCAAACGCGCAGCCTTCCATGATCGCGCGAAGGATGTCAGCGCGGGTTGTGCTGTATGACAGCCCAAAGAACACTCCTCGAGCAATGCTGCTCCACAAAGGAGTACGCTCACCGGCCATGTAGGGGAGGAAGATCAAGCCATTCGCTCCCGGCCTGGATTTCTCCACCTGCCTGCTGAAAAGCTCGAATGGATTCTGACCAAGTAGGCTGGCTGCACTCACTTCCGGATGCCCAAGCTGGTCCCGGAACCAACCGAGCGAGCCGCCGCCCACGGTTCCGGCCTGAAGTAAGTATTGTCCCGGAATCACATGGTGGGAAAAAATCAAACGCGGTTCCACCAGGACATGATCCAGGCTGATTCCCACACCGCCAGCCTGGCCTCCCTGTTCATTGGTTTGCCCGGGCTTGACGACCCCGGAGCCTAGCGCGCCGGCGGCAGCGTCGAGGCAACCCGCGATCACCGGGGTACCCGGCTTGAGTCCCGTCTGTTCGGCGGCTGCTTCGGTAACAACTCCCACAATTTCAGTGCTCCCGCACAACTCAGGCATTTTCTCAACAGGTATGCCGATCGTTCGAGCAGCAGGCTCATCCCATTTTTGATTTCTGATGTCAAAAAAATGATATCCATACGCCTGGGTGTAATCGCAAACAAACTCACCCGTAAACCGAGACACAATGAAGCCGGTCGCTTCGAGAAACTTATGCGCGGAGTGAAAGATGTCTGGATGGTTTTTCTTCAGCCAGATCAACTTGGGCGTTATGTAGGCGGCATCCAGGGGATTCGCGTCCAGGTTCACCAGACTATCGGCTTCCGGCAGTGACTTGAGCCAGCCTGTTTCCTGTTCGGCGCGGCGATCCAGCCAGATCATGGCGGGATGGAGAGGATTCCCTGCACGATCCACCGGGATCAAGGTCCAGCCCACGCCGTCGATGCCGATCCCCGCGATCGCAGCGGGATCAACCTCACTCGTCGCGAGCACCGTTCGGATCGTTTCGCAGACGGACCTCCACCAGGTATCTCCATCGACCTCCGCCCATAATGGTTCGGCGCGCCGCAGATCGTATGCGGAGGTTGCGTGAGCAACGAGCTGTCCAACCTCTGTCCATAGTGATGTCTTTGTGCTCGAGGTCCCTACGTCTACCGTCAGGATAAAATGGGAGGCCATAATCTTTCGATACACTTTAACTCATGCGGAGGCAATCTGTCCATCCAGATCCCATAGATCCTGCCAATCCTTCGCGGCTTCCCACAAGAAGACCTGCCCCTTGATCAGCCTGTTGTTCTTATCGATGCCTGCAATCTCCCGCATTTCTTCTTCCGTCAGAGGTTCGGTGACAGCGGCTTTGAGATTGCTCCAGTATTCTTTGGCATAGATCGAAAACGGAATCGGGATCTGCCCGCGCTGGACAGCCCATTTGACACAGATCACCGCTGGATGAACATTCAGCCTTTGCGCAATTTTCACGATGACAGGATCCTCAATGTCAACCGTATCCCCCGGAGTCTTATCGCGATCCGGGCGGGTCGGAGAGCCAATGGGTGCGAAGCCGATCGGCGCGATCTGATTGTCGATACAGAATTTGAAAAATTCAGGCTGCTGGAAATGAGGGTGGAGTTCCATCTCATTCGCGGCTGGCTTGATCCTTGCATCTCGTAACAGCAGCTTCAATTTTGGAATGGTCATATTTGAGGGCCCGATATGCCGTACGAGCCCCATTTCCACCAGCTTTTCCATCTGCCGCCAGGTTTTCATATAATTTTCGTGGATGTATGGAATAGCATATGGATCGCGGGAATTGACATCCACACCGGGAGCATGATGATTTGGAAAGGGCCAATGAACTAAATAAAGGTCTAGGTATTCCAGCTGTAAATCCTTGAGCGTTTGTTGGCAGGCAGGGATGACATCCTTCTCCGCATGCTTATCGTTCCAAAGCTTGGAGGTGATCCACAGTTCTTCACGCCGGATGCCAGTGTTCATAACTTCTCGAAGGGAAACGCCGATCTCGTTCTCATTTCCGTATACGGCTGCGCAATCAAAATGGCGGTAGCCAATCTCAGCCGCGCCTAACACCGCCTCCGCGATTTCCGCGGCGGTAAAACGATCCGAGCCAAATGTTCCCAGCCCTACTGCGGGTATCTCTGCACCTGTGTAAAGTCTTCTGTGCGGGACGGAACCCGGTTCGATCTTTTCAAGTGAATTATTCATGAGGATTCTCCTGTCATTGCCAAATCTTAATTACCAACTGTTGGGGTTACACCCTTTTTCAGGATGATGTTGCCGTATTTCACCGTCTCTCCGGTCATGAGAACGGCAAACGCCTGTTTTGCCCGGTCATAAAAATCAAAGCGCTCGATACGCTGGATCGGTGGAGTAGCGGGCCAATGTTTGTCAATTGCCTGCCGGTAGGAGGCTTCCACCACCGGATCAAGCTGATCGCCTGGAACTGCACACATCATGATCAGTGGGCTCTCGACATAGGCATCCAAAACGAAAAGGGGTAGGATTGCATCCAATAAATCGGGGATCTTTAAGCCATCTGCGCGCAATAATCGTTGTCCGTACGTCTCGCCTGGAAAGTGCGCATCGGCGAGGACAATTTCATCTCCGTGTCCCATGCGATACAAGACTGCGAGTAAATCGGGCGAAATCAAAGGGGATATTCCTATCAACATAACCAATTATTCCTTTCCTGAATCATGCCGATTGCACCGCGCAATGTATCCGCTTCGGTCAGATCACAGCTCTGGAATGCTCTACATAGATGTACTAGGCGGTTGCGCTACGAACAAGGCGCGGACGGCCTGCCATGAAAGCACAGGCCGTCCACTTTTACATCTGCTTGAAGAGACTAGTAGAGCACGTTCTTGGCTTCCGTTGAATCAATGTTGTCTTTGTCTACGATGACGAATCCGGTGTCGACAAAGTGTTCAACCGTCTTGTCTTCAAACGCGACTTGAAAGGCGGTCATGACACCCAGGTAGCCCATGTTGTAGGAGCTTTGAACAGCAATGGCTTGGAGTGTATCGTTATTGACCATTTCCGCCAGCACACTATTGCCATCAAAACCAATCGCCACGATCTTCCCCGAGAGGCCTGCCTGCTCGATCGCGCGCCCCATGCCGATAGCGGTCGGCTCGTTGGCGCCAAAGATGCCCACCAGGTCTGGGTTGGCAGTCAGCACGTTCGTGGTCTGGTTGAGGGCAGTAGGCATGTCGGCATTGGAGTACTGGGTCTCCAGAAGGGTAAACTTCGAGTTCGCCTTAATGTAGTCGTTGAAGCCACCGACACGCCCGATCTCGGAACCAACACCGGCTACATAAGACATGACTTGAATATTGCCTTCGGTTTTACCGGCTTTGTTGAGCAGCTCGATCATCCTCTGGGCACAAGCCTCACCTGCCGCCTTGTTGTCTGTCGCGAGGAATGACACATAGTTGTCTTCCGGGCCTTCGAGCAGTGAGTCGATGATGACAACAGGGATGCCAGCGGCCTTTGCCTTTTCCACCACCGGGATGAGAGCCTGGGTATCTGAGGGCGCAAGCACAATCGCCTTGACGCCGCGATCGATGGCGCTCTCCACGATATTGATCTGCTCGTTGATGTTACTCTCGGACTGGGCTCCCAGGAAGGTGACCGTCAGCTTCGGAGTGTTTGCCTTAAGCTCTTTCTGAGCATCCATGGACCCCGTCTGCACATTCTGCCAGAAGCTTGAGTTGCCAGTCTTTACGATGACTGCAATCTCCCCACCTTCTTCGGGCTGCGGGACGGCGGTAACTTCAACGACCTTCGTAACCTCTACTTCGACCGTTTTCTCGACGACTTGCGGTGTTGCCGGAGTGCCGCATCCTGCTAAAACCAGAGAAACAGCCACGAAGAGGCTTGCCAAAACGAACAACTTCTTTTTCATTTTTTCTTCTCCTTGATTAGTTGATTGAACAAGTCATAGTAACGTGGACAATAGTTTATTGTGTGAGGCAAACACCTCCTCTCCGAGCTGGATCAAATCAAATTGGGGATTGCCATATCTCGCGCTC
>Ga0105100_10002218_pt1 | contig 11378 bp, 12 predicted proteins | sample PPLLak12cMay2015_2_FD_87033 | JGI IMG/M metagenome (GOLD analysis project Ga0105100, IMG submission 87033) | Freshwater sediment microbial communities from Prairie Pothole Lake near Jamestown, North Dakota, USA - PPLs Lake P8 Core (1) Depth... | ecosystem: Environmental > Aquatic > Freshwater >... | reverse complement strand
GTCCCTATGCCTCATGTCAATCAATGCAAGCGGCTCATCGATGGTTGACAGAAGGTGACTATCAGGTGAAGGTGAAAGCACAAGATAATCATGGATTGGAAAGCGCATGGTCTGATGCGATTACGGTTCATATTCTCGTTGGAGCTCAGATAGAGATTGGGACGATATCTGGTGGTTTGAAAATCACCGCTGAGATTAAAAACACAGGAACTGTCAATTCCTCTGATATCAACTGGTCTATAACCCTGGACGGCTTGGTTTTCTTCGGACAGGCGAAAAGTGGTACTTTACCAACAATCACCTCTGGTGAAAGCCTTGATGTTTCCACTGGGCTTGTCTTTGGCCTTGGATCTGTCGGTATCACGGTGACTGCTGCTGATATCGAAAAAACAGCGACTGCTTTCCTGCTAGGTCCTTTTGTTCTCAAAATACGATGATGGCTCAGCGCGACTGAGTATCTCGTATATCTCTGACTTGAAATAGGTCCAGTAGTATATCCCTGGTAGCATTTCTCTTTGAATTGATATCCAGAATGGGTTCTATTCAAACGAACTTATGTGATAAATTGGTATATTAAACAAAAAAAGAAAAAAAAAGAGAGGGGTTTATTTTATTGAGAGAACCAAGGGGAAGAGAACAAACGCGGTCTTCGTTACTTCTGCTGTTTTTCCCTCATCGCAGATGGCTGAGATAACAATGTTTGTTTTCCCAAAACCAAGGATGAAACTTGCTTTAATTGGTTCTTCACCGGCAGCGGCTAGGGTTGCAATCGTCCCTGTGGATGATTTTCCCATGAAGATTAGTTTCCCGTCGAGGGTGATATTCCAGATGACATTCGTCGCAGCTGCGTCTCCCGTGTTTTTCACCGATGCTTTCAGACCGAATCCACCAGTGACTTCACCGATTTCTAGTTCTGGGTTCGTTGGTGTTTCTGTTGCCCATACGGAGACGTCATCATAGTAGACAGCTGTTCCGCTTTCTCCCCACAGATCAACTGCGTCGAGTGCAAGAACACCGCCACCGCTGGTCCCTTGCGTCCAACTCTTGGAAAGCCATAGGACATCATTGTAATAGACGTCTTGCCAGTCGTTGACAAAGTCGATTTCTACTCGAACTTCGCCCCATTCTCCAATCGCGTAGGGTGTCGAGTTGGTGCCGTCGTAATCCTCAAGCATTAACGTCGCTGAATTGAAGTGTATCTGGAGATCCCATTTTGACGAACCACCATTGTATAGGCTTAATAAAATTATATAAATCGATCCATCAAAATCTTCAGGGACATATGCCCAAACCCGGAATGTACAGTTTCCGGAGTTGATGTTCTCCCACTCATGAACCATATCGCATCCTCCCTTGATTTCAACAGCGTTGGAGGGACTGTGCGATTGAATGTTGGTGACGTTTGCGTCAGCTGCTGCGTTATTTTCCCATGGGAACCAACCGCCTTGTCCGCCTAAAAGACTACCCGCTGCATACGAATCGAAATTTTCGGACCAATAATAGCGGTTCTCCTGAGCACTTACTGTAGTGGTGATGACACTAGCCCCCAATAGGAGCATCACTCCTATTAATATTGCTTTCTTCTTCATTTTATTATTGCCTCCTTAATTTATATACTTCCACTAGTACTAATGTCGCTTCTTCCATTTAAATGTTTTGTTTCATATATATTGATGTTCTTAAAAATATCATAAACGAATCAAATTTTTATAAAAAAGGGAGGAAGAAGGGGGATTTCCCCTACATTTATTATATTTTAATGAAGAAAAGCAGCACGGTTGCTGTTTGGTTCTTCGAGGCTGTTCCTGCGGTCACTGTGATGGTCGTTTTTCCAAAACCAATGATGAGCTTTGAGGTAATCGTGGCTTGGCCGCCATTTGCTGCGATTGATGGGATGGTTCCTGTGGAATCCTTTCCAAGCAAGATGAGGCCACCATCGAGCTTGATGCTCCAAGAGACGTTTGTTGCTGCTGCTTCCCCTGTATTCCTTATGATGGCGTTGACCTTGAACAACCCACCCGTGATCTGTCCAATGCCGATGACGGGTGTGAGAGCGGTGATCGTTGCGGTTGTTTCCGAAGAAACTGTCTGCGCTAACGAATCGGTGACTGTTAAGGTAACGTCAAACTCACCTGCTTCGCTATACGCATGGGTTGGGTTTTGTTCTGTCGACGTCGCTCCATCACCAAAGGCCCATTCCCAGGTATAGGGTCCCCATCCACCTGATGCTGTTCCATTGAATTGAATTACTTCATCAACTTTACCCGCATATGGTCCATTTGCGTTACAGACAAGGGGCTCTGTCACTGGCTGGACTGACAGATCGTCCCAATAAACCGATGTGGATGCAGCTGAATCAGCATAGAGGTCCATAGCAGCAAGGTTTTTTAGACCACCTGCGGTTCCTCCTCCGCTTGACCAAGTTTTTGCATTTAATTGTTGGTTGTTATAATATATTATTTCCCAATCGGTATCAAAATTGATCTCCACGCGTATCTCAGCCCAGGCATTTGTGACAAGAGGTAATGTCTTCGTGGCGTCGTTGTAATCTGCGATAGTTCCTGCTGTCCGGCTCATAATAAGTTGAAGAGACCAATCTTGGTTATTATGGGTACCATTGACATATTTGTTCATGAGAATGAAAAATGAATTGCCTGTCATTGTCGAAGGAACATAGACATATGCGATGACATTCCATGTTCCTGAGTTCACATCGGAGTATTCATGTACCATGTCCGCAGCATTTCCGCTGAACCAAGCTATCTCTAAAGAATTGGGCGAACTACGGGATTGAGCAGTTGACACATATCCGGTAACTGTTGCAACATTATCCCATCCATGCCATCCGCCTTGACCATGCAATGCACTCCCTGTTGCATAACTATCGAAATTCTCGGTCCATGGTGCTCTCGCATTCACACAAAGTGTAGCACTTGCCCCAAGGAATAGGAATACAACTCCTATTACCAACATTTTTCTTTTATAATTTCTTTCCATTTATATACTGCCTCCTTTCTCTAATTTTGACTTCCATTTTCTTAATGGGGCATGTTTGATTTAAATGTTTTGGTACAAATAAATTATATTTTTTTCTTAGAATTACAACCTTTTTTAAAAAAATACAATTATTTTTATTGTTATATGGAATAAATCATCTATACATGTCAGGATAATGAGATATATTGAAAAAAAATAACGTGAGAACAATTAAAATTTTTTTAAAAAATTGTTGGAAAGGAAACGAACATCAAGCACCGTTCGATTTCCTTGGTTATTTTTTCGTTTCACATGAATTTCGAATCGAACTTACCTTCGTCGATTTCTTTCAGAACCTGCTTCGGGGTCTTCCCCTCAACAGTCACACCCATCGAGGTACAGGTGCCGATTACTTCCTTGGCCTTATGTTTCAAATCCTTCCCAAGGATAGTGTCGAATTTCATTTTCGCAATCTTTACTGCTTGATCGACCGTCAGATTCCCGATTTTCGTCTTCGACGGGACCCCTGATCCCTTCTCTGCTTTTACCTCACGGAGGATCAATGAGGCCGCAGGGGGTGTCCCTACTTCGACTTCAAAGTCTTTCGTCTTCGGATCAATAATAATCTTAACCGGGACTTTCATCCCCTGGAATTGTTTTGTTTTGTCATTGATCATGTTGATCACTTGCATGATGTTGACACCCTTTGGACCTAATGCGGGGCCGAGTGGTGCGCCTGCAGTAGCTTTTCCACCGTCAATAAGTGCTTCAATGGTTTCTGCCATCTTCTTTTACTCCTTTCTTTCTTCTTTCTTTTTCTCTTCTTCTTTCCGTCTAATGATTCTGACTTGTTCCCCACGAACAGTAATGGGGATCGGAACCATGGATTCCAACAACTCCACAGTGATTTCCTCCTTGGAATAATCAATGTGGGTGATTTTTGCTTTCTCACCACGGAAGGGCCCAGCAATCATCTCTACAAGGTCTCCTTCAGTAATCTTTGCGACTGCAGAGGTCGGAGCCAGGAAATGCTCGATCTGTTCAATTGGGATACTTCCTTCTAGCATATTCCGAGCATATGAGATGGTCTTAATCATGTTTTTAATGAGTTCTTCATCGAATGCTTCAACGAAAATGTACCCCCGTAGATCAGGGGTCACAAGGATCGAGGGAATGTTGAGTTTACCTTTTTTTGCTCTGCTATTGATTAAATCTGCGGTATTCTGCTCTTTTCCCACTTGTGTTTTTATGGTAAATATACTAGAAGTCTCGGTGTCAGGATGTTCAGAACTAGTATGCTCCATATGTACGACCAACCCTCTTAATAGCCAAGTGCCTTTAGTATCCAGGGTGCAACAAGTTCCCGTATGATGTATATGACAAAACCTAGTGCCCCGATAAGTAAGATCCCAAGTCCAGTGATTTTCGCGGTTTTTTCGTACTCCTCATTGGTGGGTTTCCGTGCCATTTTCAAGACTCTGCCGTACTTCCCCTTCCCGATGCGTTGTTCCCGCTCTTCAATCTTGTGTTGTAAGTCCCATGCTTTGTTCAGGAAACCTTTCTGTTCTTCGTTCACTCTTGACACCTGTGATACGTAAGGGTCAAATGGTAAGGTGTATATAAAGAATTTGGCGTTTTTTTTAAGAGATAAAATCAATGCCAAATTCCTGCTCTTCGCGGGACCGTGGTGTCGGACCTATGATTTGCTTCGACTTCACACCAGTAACCACCAGCATCGCCCGTATCGATTTCTTCATGGTCGGGTCAATGGTGGTCCCCCAGATGATCCGAGCGTTCTTGTCGATTTTCGAGTAAATCTCTTCGACGACTTTCTCTGCTTCTCGCAAGGTCATATCGCTCCCACCGGTGACATTGACTAACGCCCCGGTCGCCTCCGTGATATCCACCTCTAGTAACGGGGAGTTTAACGCCTCCGTGATTGCATCGACGGCTTTGTTGTCCCCTTCTGCTTCCCCTAGACCAATTAATGCGACACCGCCGTGTTTCATCACCGTTTTTAAATCAGCAAAATCAAGGTTCACCAGCCCGGGCATAGTGATCATCTCTGTGATGCCTTTGATGGAACGCATCAGCACCTCGTCAGCGACCTTAAAGGCTGCATTCAAGGCCAGGTTTGGCACGATATCGAGTAATTTGTCATTGGGGATGACGATGACCGTGTCGCAGACCTCGCGGAGTCGTTTCAACCCTTCCTCTGCATTGTCCATCCGCACCCGCCCTTCCACAACGAATGGAAGGGTGACGACACCTATGGTGAGCGCCCCTGCCTCCCGAGCTATCTGTGCGACGATCGGAGCGCAACCGGTCCCTGTCCCGCCCCCGAGACCACAGGTGACAAAGACCATGTCGGAAGGCGCGATGGCCTCTCGGATGTCTTGTTCGCTTTCTTTGGCTGCTTCTTCGCCGATCTGCGGCAGGGAACCTGCACCAAGCCCTCGAGTAAGATGCCGTCCTATCAGAATTTTATAGGGGGCTTGCGTTAACAGCAGGTGCTGTGCATCGGTATTAATCGCAATCAGTTCTGCACCGTTGATTCCTTCTCCGAAACATCGTGTGATGGTGTTCGTCCCAGCTCCTCCGCATCCAACGACTTTAATTGTCGTCGTCAGACTCTGGAGTACTTTTTCTAAATCCTCGTCGTTCACACCTGCAACTTTTAAGGTAGAGTCTCGTTTGGTTGCTCGCATCCCAATAGTTTTCTTTTCTTCCTCTTGTATCTGTTCTTTAACGCGTTCTTTTACCTGCTCAGCTGCAACCACATCCTCAATAATCTTCTTCATGTATTAATCCACCATCCTCACAATAAAACCCCATCATTGTAGAGAATTCTTTTCCCAATGTTGTTAACTATTTTCAATTCTTAAATATTTCCAAGGAAAAATCTTTATTTTTAATCGAATGAGTCAGGTACCCAAGAGAGATACGATCGGCAAACTCCGCGTATTTCTCGATATTTTCTGCGGTAATCCCTCCAGAGACTTCAATGAGGATTCCTGGATGTATCTTCCGGATTTTTCTGGCGGTGGATTTCCCTTCTTGTACCGAGAAATTATCAAGCATGATGATCCCCACATTCATCCTTGCTGCAGAGAGCGCATCTGTTTCATTTTCCACCTCGATTTCGATGATTTGATTTGGAAGAGTGCGTTGTATCTTCCGGAGTGCCTCTTCGACAGATTTGAACAGTTTGAGATGGTTATCCTTGATAAGCACGGCATCATAGAGTCCGTACCGATGCGGCTCTCCACCACCCAGGATGATTGCTTTTTTCTCGAACCTTCGGAATCCCGGGGTTGTTTTCCGGGTGGCAGCAATCGTCACCTTCGGGTTTATCTTTTTACAGCGTTGTACAAGATTCTTAGTCTCAGTAGCGATTCCACTCATCCTTCCGATGATGTTTAATGCAAGTCGCTCCCCTTTCAAGATGGAACGAGCGGGTCCCTCTATCTGTAGGACCGTATCGCCCTTCCGAACCGCAGCCCCGTCTGTGAAAAACACTTGCGTTGATGCCCCTACTCTCTGAAACACCTGCTGGGCTTCCTGCAAGCCAGCCACGATGCAATTTTCTTTTACATTGATGCGCGCTTCTGCTATCTGGGTCGTCAACAACGCATCTGAGGTGATATCCCCTTTTTTTCCTAAATCTTCACGCAGGAATCGATCAATGTCGTCCATAACATTATTTTTTATAGGTAATTCCTGTTTAAAGGTTTTGGAGGCCGTCGATAATGAAACTTGGCATCATTGGATGTGGAGCGATTGGGACTGATGTCGCGAAGGCAGCTGATAGTATGGAAGAAATCGAAAAAATCTATGTATTCGACATCATCCCTGCTGCGGCACAGAAACTCTGTTCCTCGATAAAAAAAGCATCAATCAAACCCGTTGAGAAATTTTTACAGGACGTCGATGTGGTCTTTGAAGCAGCATCCCAACAAGCGGTTACCCAATACGCAATCCCGGTTCTTGAAGCAGGAAAGGATCTCATCATCATGAGCATTGGAAGCTTGTTCAATGATGCGTTACGGAAAAAACTTGAAACCATCGCTCGGACACACCATCGGAAAATCTATCTTCCGTCTGGAGCCGTCTGCGGAATCGACGGTGTGCTTGCTGCGAGTATCGAAAAACTCGATAGTGTTACGTTGGTGACGACGAAACCCCCCGCCTCTCTTGGAAAATCTGTCGAGGAGAGAACCGTGATATTTAAGGGAAACGCACGGGATGCCGTCAAACAGTTCCCCCGGAACATCAATGTCGCTGCTTGTCTCTCTTTGGCCGGTGTCGGTTTTGATGAGACAAACGTAGAAATCGTTGCTGATCCTGTCGAAACACGCATCAGTCATAAGATCCTTGCGCATGGTCGTTTTGGGAGACTTCGAGCTGAGGTGGAGAACATGCCGAACCCAAATAATCCTCAGTCGAGCTATATGGCGTCATTGTCCGCGATTGCTACCCTGCGTCGGGTTCTTGATCCTATTCAGATTGCGTAGTTGATGAAACCAGCATATATCAACGATTAGGAATCAAGCAGCATCACGGATGGGAAAGATGCAGGGACTTTTTTTTCCCGTTTGTTTGGCACTAAAACCTTAAGAGGATGCTGCTTTTACGAGACTGTAGAAAAAAATGACCTTTGAGATTAAGGAACGAGATGCAGCAGGGCGCCTGTGCCACTTTACGACAAAACATGGGAAAGTCACCACCCCAAATCTTCTACCGGTCATCAACCCAAATAAGATGATGATCACCCCACGGGAGATGAAACAACGATTTGATATTGATATACTGATCACCAACTCCTATATTATCTACAAAAATCAGGAATTAAAAACAAAAGCGTTAGAGTCGGGGGTGCATAGGTTGATTGATTTCCCTGGGTCGATAATGACCGATTCCGGAACGTTCCAGAGTTATGTCTACGGGGATGTCCGACTTGATCCTGTCGAAATCGTACGGTTCCAACGGGATATCGGAAGCGATATTGGTACCATCCTGGATGTGTTCGGGACTCCTGATCAAACAAAGGAGATATCTGAACAAGGAGTACAGGAGACAATAAAACGAGCACAGAAAAGTATCCCTGAGAAAGGAGAGATGCTCCTCGCCTGTCCTGTCCAAGGGTCCGTCTACCCGGAGCTACGAGAATATTGTGCACGGCAACTCAGTGCACTGTCTGCTGATTTCTTTCCCATCGGCGGAGTCGTCCCCCTTATGGAGAACCAGCGATATAGTGATCTGGTCCGTTGTATCCTTGCAGCAAAGCAAGGTCTTGACCCCTCAAAACCTGTACATCTTTTTGGCGCAGGCCATCCCCTCATTTTTTCACTCGCGGTCGCCCTTGGCTGTGATTTCTTCGATTCATCAGCCTATGCAAAATACGCAAACGACGGTCGGATGATTTTTCAATGGGGGACAGAGAAATTCGATGATCTCCCGGAACTGCCCTGCAACTGTCCTATCTGTTCGAAATATTCTGTAAAGGAATTACGGGAACTAGATGTAAAAGACCGAACCTTGCAGCTTGCGTTGCATAATCTGTATGTTAGTTTCGCAGAACTGAAAACCATTCGAGTCGCACTCACCGAGGGTTGGCTTTGGGAATTAGTCGAGCAGCGAGCCGCAGCAAACCCGTTTCTATCAGAAGCACTCCGGGTGTTACGAGAACCTGCTCATCTTCACTGGCTCGAACACCATGAGCCTACCAGTAAAAAAACAGCGTTGTTCTACACAGGTCCCCAGAGCCTGTATCGCCCGACGGTTTTCCGATATCATACACGCTTATTCACACGATTCGAACTGTTGTTTCCAACCACGGTGGTGTTCCCCGAGAGAACAAAACCGTATTCACAGTGGTATGCGAAGGAAATGACGAGTATTCTGCAGCAAAAAAACGTCAACCTTGTTGTACTATCCACTCTTGGTCCAGCTCCTTTTGAACTAGATGAGATGTACCCGCTCGCGCAATCGGTGTTCCCTAATACCGTTGACAGAGAAACGCAGGAAACAGCCGAACACCTCCTGGAGAGATTCCTTCACAATACCCAAGTAATTCATTGGCATGAAGGGATGGTGCTAAAGAATGATAAACCTCCAATATCAACGCTGGACTTTGATATACGACGAATCTCTGCTGTCGCAGACATGCAGTTTGGGTTAGGTGCATCCGACGCCCTATTTACAGGAAAGATTCATCTCGTCAAATCAAAACGAACAGGGAAAATAAGAAATATCATCTGTGATGGATCCCACGTGGTCTCAATGCGGGCAGAGGATGGATTGTTTACCTTGAAAATAGATGGCGGACGCAGACTCCATCGGCGGCTGAAATACCCGTTGCAGCGTGTCGTCATCACTGATGATGCCACACCATTCGTAACAGAGGGGAAAAGCGTGTTTGCGAAGTTTGTCTCAGACTGCGATCCTGACCTTAGACCATTCGATGAATGTGTGATCGTCGATGAACAGGATAAGTTCCTGGGGGTTGGTCGGACGCTTCTGACGAGAAATGAAATGCTGTCGTTCCGCCATGGACTGGCGGTAAAAACCAGGGAATCGATAAAAAAGGGATAATCCGCAGCATCCAAAACTATTTTTATCCCGATTCTGATTACCGGTACCGTTGCACTCCAACTAAAAAGAATTGTTATGAAAGGAATGGGACTATGAACAAATTTCAAGAGATTTCAGAACAGATAAAATGTCTGAAAACCGCTCGTGATTTTTTACAAAAAAAATACGACACATCTGAGTTTCATAAAAAGAAAGAGCAATTTCCGCAATCCGCTGTACCACCGTCACCAGAAGATGAAGAGATTTACAAACTGCTTACTGCGATACAGCAGCTCGATAAATTCATCAAGGAGCTACAAGACATGCAGTTCAAAGTCCTCAAACAAGAAGAATAACCAAACAAGGGTCCTATGTTTCTTTATTTTTTTCTTATCTCCTCCAATCGAATGTCGATGTCTTGTCGCAATTTCTGACTGATATCTCTCTTGGTGAAGACATCTGCTTTTATAGCCAACGAAATTTTTGTCGCAAGAAGCCTTGCTATCTTCCCACGTTCGGTCTTTGGTGCACAGTTGATCGTCGGATGCTGGAAGATTACACCGTGTTTTGGTGGTCTTCCCCCTTCTTTCTTAAAACGAAATAGCGCTTTCTCGGCCCCAAGAATTTGGACAGTAGAGGCTGGCATCATCGCCATTTTTTGCATCCCACCGGCTAATGCGATGAGTCGTGCGCCAATCAAAGGTCCTATAACAGAGCTGGTGTTCGGTGCCATAGAGTTCATATCTACTTCAATTTGATCTTGTAAACGCGCAATCTCATCAGTGACTGCGCAGAGTGTTTTTTCGAATGGTTTGACTTTCTTTTTCGCGGTCGGAAGCATTGACCAACAACTGAGTCGTTCTGTCAGTAAATTTGCCGTCTGAACAAGGTCATCAAGAGCGTTGACCATCTGTATCAGCTGAAGGTCCTCGCTTTGTAATTGTTCCTCTACTCGCTTATGTGCAAGTACCAATGATGACTTGTGAAGGAGTTCCTGGGAAAATCCGTAGTCTTCTGGTTGTATGATAAGAGATTTAAAAACTGAAGTGTCACTATTGTAAGACCCAAGAGGTTGTAATCGTCTCTCGCTCACATGAACATCTGTTTTTTTTGCAATCGTTTTCTCTTCGGCAAGGATGTTGTTTTTTTCTATCTCGTATAAACGTTGTGCAATTTCTTCTTCTTGTTTTGGGAAGAGAATTTCTTTCTGAACCATGGTTTCATCGCAGAGAAATGTTCCAAACCATTTTGTAATGAGATACGTAGTCATCATCATTGGATAAGTCATTCTTTCTAATGTAGTTTACGATTGATTCTTCAGGTTTTACTCTGGTGTTAAAAAAGATTTTAAATATAAGGACTTGTATTACGTGTGTTAACAAGTATCCAAGGATTGGGGGTTTTTTAATGAAACCGGAAAAAAAAGAAAGGATTGTTCTTACGAATGTCATCGAGACAGAACTCGATATCTTAAAAAGGCATGTGCTGGTTCTTCAAACACTTAAACAAAATGAACCTGCGGGTATAATTAAATTATCCGAACTGACCAAGAACCCACAGCATATGGTGCGGTATTCATTACGAATATTGGAACAAGAAGGACTCATCGAACCGTCCCCACAGGGTGCGGTCACCACAGAGTCTGCCAGCAAAGCAACCCCGATGCTCAAGCAGAAGCTCAAAGAGATGCAAGAAACAATTGATGAGATTATCAAAGAACTAGGGTAAAAAACACCCAGGCAATCTTTTTTTTGCCGCGGTAACTCAGCTGGGAGAGTGCACGGCTGAAGACCGTGATGTCGAGGGTTCGATCCCCTCCTGCGGCATTT
>Ga0105100_10002217_pt1 | contig 11382 bp, 10 predicted proteins | sample PPLLak12cMay2015_2_FD_87033 | JGI IMG/M metagenome (GOLD analysis project Ga0105100, IMG submission 87033) | Freshwater sediment microbial communities from Prairie Pothole Lake near Jamestown, North Dakota, USA - PPLs Lake P8 Core (1) Depth... | ecosystem: Environmental > Aquatic > Freshwater >... | reverse complement strand
GCCTTGCAACCCGTAATCTACTTTGCAATAGCCCCTAAAGGTTTTGGAAACCCTTAGGAGCTATTCTTATAAAACCATTTTAGTAATGGACGGAGATCGGCAGGGATATAGGCCACTTCCTGCTCGTCCAGTTTCCCGGCGACGAGCAAGCCTGCCCATTTCAACCGACCGGGAATACTCTCTGGGTCATGATAGCGCCAATAAGGTGATTCGTCCATATCATCGCCAAATTTTTCAGTAAACTCAGCCCATGAGCACCAACCACCGCCATCCAAAATCCATACCAGAGCCTCACGCTCTGGCTCTTCCAGGTCTTCGAAGATTTCGTTCCAAATTTCCACGTCAAGGATGCGGGCCGTCAATCTATCAACCATCTCCGCTTTTTTGCCATAACCCTGTATTCTCCAGAAACGGCAAATTGCAGAAAGAGTGTCATTTGTCTGATTAGAGAGGCAGGCTTTTAAATCAGCCTGTTTGGCGAGTGGCGTATTAAGCGCCTTGCGGTGGAAGCGATTGGCGCTTTGTTTCTGATAATCCCGGAAGAAGTTGGTCATCCCGCCAAAACCCTCGAGAAGGTTAAGCCTCTCCTCGAAGTGATCAAGCAACCGATTATCCGGATCGACTTCACTGGCCATATCGAAGTGGAGTCTGGCCTTTTCGATGTCCTTGTCTTGAATCGCAATCAGCATATAAGCCAGGTTCGCAATTGCTGAAGTATTGGGCGCAATTACTTTGGCCTGATTGACCTTCATCAAGTGGTCAAGCGCCAACTCCTTGTTGCCATTTTGTGCTTCAATCAAGCCGAGATTAGCAAACCCAAATGTATAAGTGGGGTCAACCTCAACTGAACGCCGCATCAACATTTCCCCCTCTTCAGTTTCACCATTCTGGATAAGAACAACTCCCAGATTGTGTAGAGCCATCGCGCAGGTCGGGTCATCTCTTACAGCCCGACGCAAGAGGGAAATGGCCTCCTGCGGATCTTTTGTGCGACTGCTCCTGTCCATCAGATCTGCGGTTTGAGGTTTGACATTGTAGTCAAAATCCTCAATTTGTTGGGAAAACAACTGCGCATCGATCCATTCCCCTTTGTTGTCATCCCAAAATTTTACACTCTCTTCAGGAGAATACCTGCCAGCGTCGATCAACATCATAACCGCACTCATACGACTGTTGTTATCCCCTGTGTTGCTAAAAGCAAAACGCAGGATTTCTGCATCCCCATCGGGCGTATTAACCATAACCAGCGCGCTTGCGCCCAATTCGGTGGCATCTTCAATCCATAACAGGCGCTTGAAAGCCTGAAAAATAAACGGGTATTTTTCCAGGAAGGCATTGATTTTTCTTTGTTGGCCGGGTGTAGGGCTATCATCGTTGACTTTCCCAACAATCTCGGTCCATTCTTTCATCTGGCGTTCGGGGAATAATATTTCAAGGCCAGGATACATTGGTGGCCAGAGCAGTTTCGCCTTGCCGGTTTTAATCGCAGCGTTGATTTTTTCAAGCGGGAGATCGGCGACCTCTGTATTTTCATCGCCTAAAGAGCGTTTGAATAATTTTTTTGCTTCTTTGAAATGTCCAAGCCTTGCTGCCGCAACGCCAAGGCAATGCCACGAACGTAATAACAGTGTATCTTCACGTGTGCGCAAATAGCGCTGCGCCAATTCCCAAAGACTATCGGTATCTTCGATGATTGCGAGCCCTGAGATAATGACATCTATCTCCCCGGCATCTTTTTCGTATTTCGAGGAAAGCTCAAAGAGCCTGCGCGCATATTCAGATGCTTTGTCCTCATGGCCTAATCCGGTATGGAAAATGACGAGGTTGTTCAAGCCATGGATGTTGTCAGGGTCATCTCTGATTACTGTTTCGGCTTCCGCAATTGCCTGTAAGCACTTACCATTAAAATAAAGGGCATGAGCAAAATTATTTCGTGGAGCGGTCCAGGTGGGTGCAATAATGAACGCTTCCTTCGCCATGTGTTCTGCTTCTGTCAGGTTGTTATCGAAAAGAACTAATTGCGCCTGCTCGTTGTACCAGCTGGCCTGCTCCGCCTTTTCGAACGGCAATTCATAAGTTGAGGCAAGAAACTGGATCATCTCTTTAGCACCATCAGAAAGAGATTGGGCCAATTCATGGGCTTCATCATCGAATTTTGGCGCTGATAGTACCTTGCGTACTGCCCTGAGCGCATGCGAGGGCCAATCGCTCAACATATACCAGGTTGCCAGCGGCAAATAAAGCGGGATAAATTTCGGATTCTTTCGCTCCAGCTCGCGCAACATCAATCCGCCCTCTTCCAGGTTTCCATACTCCATCAACGTCGTAGCGTGCATAAGTACGAACTCGGGTGATCGCTTCATCCACTTGGGAGCAGAATCCATACGCGCCAGAGCTTCCTCGAAGTTTCCCTTTTCAAGAAGCGACTCAATATCGAAGAGGTCATCATTTCTCGATGAAGAAACCTGAGTCCGCTTATTTGCAGGTTCTGAAATTGGAAATTGGGAGCTTGAAGGTTTACGGTGATGACGATTGCGAGGCATAGTTCATCCAATCGTTAAATTATCCACCAAAAGAGTGGGGGGTGATTGTAACTTATCCGTTCATTTTCGTTAACCTATATCATCTGCGTCCAACTTACCTAAAGATGGCATACATAAAACTATCCCGTGGCTCAGCACTGATTTTAGGATGCAGGACATAGCGTCGCAACAGGCCTTCGCGGGTCCGTTAAAATTATTCCTGCGGTGGATTTACCTCCGGGATATGCCCAGGCTTCTCCTTACCCAACTCCAACGAGCGCTGGTAAGCCGCCCAAACCGCGCGTGAGATGGCTGTACGGAAGCCCGCTTTTTCGAGATAATACAATGCTTCAGCAGATGTACCACCCGGCGAGGTGACCTGGTTGCGCAGCGTAGCAGGATGCCGTTCGGCGTGGTAATAGTAATCCACTGAGCCGCGTATGGTCTTCAACACCAGTTGTTCGGCGATACGGCGCGGGAATCCCATGTGCACACCGGCGTCGATCAGGGCTTCAGTGAACAGGAATACGTAGGCAGGGCCAGTGCCGGAGAGCGCTGTCGCCATGTCCAGATAGCCCTCATCTTCCACAAAGACTCCTTCGCCCAGTGCACCCAGGATCTGGCGCGCCATCCCTTGTTGGGCCTCTGTGGTTCCTTTTGAGGCCGCCCAAACCGTAATCCCCTCGCCAATCTGCCCCGGCGTATTGGGCATCGAACGGACGATAGCACTATGCTTCAAGGCCATGCTGATTTTCTGGATGGTTGCGCCTGCCACAATCGAGAGCACCAACGCATCTTTGCGAATGGATTTCAGTCCTTTCATGACCTCGCTCAAACGCTGCGGTTTGACCGAGAGCACCACCACAACCGTATCAGATGCGGCTGCCGCGTTATCCGTTGTTGTTTGAATCCCATATTTCTTTTGCAACTCCGCGCCGCGGTCTTCGCGCGGACCGGATGCCAGCAAGTTTTCAGGGTTGGCCAATTTCCGACGGATGAGTCCGGCAATCATGGCTTCGGCCATCACGCCGGGGCCGATAAAGGTGATTTTCTTGTCTAACATAATTACTCCAAACAAATGTCATTGCCCCGCCGAATTACGGCGGGTTGCGAGCCCCGCATCATCTTCCCTGAAAGGGAAGCGGGGTGACAAATATAATTATATATGGAAGTATTGCAACGCCAGCCGAAGACGTTCCTCTATATCATCGGGCGCATCTTTCGGGAGCGATTGGACGGCTGACTGACCCTCAATCACGCTGTAGCCCAAGGCAGTCAACGCTGCAAGGACTTCGGAATCGGCATCGGACATGGCTGCCACGGCCTGGAGCGCATCGGTCGGTTTCAGGCGGTCTTGCAAGTAGAGAACGATCTTCTGCGCCGTCTTCTTGCCCACGCCCGGGACGCGACTCAAAAGCTCGGGCTCATCGCCAAAGATCGCGCGCTGGACCGATTCGATGCTCATCGTGGAGAGCACGGAGAGCGAAGCTTTGGGCCCGACACCATCCACACCTAAAAGAAGGTTGAACAGATCCCGGTCGGCCTGAGATTCAAAGCCGTAGAGGGTCAATTCCGTTTCACGCACAATGAGATGCGTGTACAGGAAAACTGCTTCGCCTACCTTCATCCGTCCGCGCACGGGAGCGGGAGCGAGCACACGTAGTCCCACCCCACCGACTTCGATGACGAGGGCGTTATCTTCGATTTGGGTGATTTCACCGCGGAGAGTTGCGATCATGGGCTATTTTTACCACGAAGTCTCAAAGACACAAAGACACGAAAATTGGCAATTTGTGACTTCGTGTCTTAGTGCCTTTGTGGTTAGTATCGGTTCGTGTTCAAATGCGTGATCGCCACCGCCAGCGCATCGGCGGCATCGTCGGGCCGGGGAATGTCATCCAGCGCCAGCAACACGCGCACCATCTCCTGCATCTGGCGCTTGCCTGCCGAACCATAGCCCGCCACGGCCTGTTTAATCTCGTTAGGGGTATATTCGAACACTTCCAACCCGGCCTGCGCCAGTGATAGCAGCATCACGCCGCGCGCCTGACCGACGGCAGTGGCCGTGGTCACATTGCGCTGGAAAAACAACTTCTCCACAGCAACCGTGTCCGGTTTGTGCTCGTGGAGCAAGTCTTGCATTTGGTCATACAGCATCACCAATCGCGCAGGGGCAGGAGTATTCTTGGGGGTGGTGATAACGCCGTATTTAACGGCCAGCAGGCTCCCGTCCGGTTCGAGGCGGACGAGTCCATAGCCGGTTGTTGCAGTTCCCGGGTCGATTCCTAAGGCAAGCGTCACCATCACCTCCACTAAGACCACAAAGGGCACGAAGGTTTTTTATTTCGTGCCCTTCGTGCCCTTTGTGGATAGCTTGAAAATCCTATTCGGCTTCGAGAGCCATCAGGGCTTCTTCCGACATCTTCAGGTTCGAGTACACGCTCTGGACGTCGTCCATTTCTTCGAGGCTTTCGATCACCTTCAGCACCTGCAAAGTTTCGTTCACATCCAGTTCCATCTCTTGCTTGGGGACCATGCGCAACTCGGCATCTTCGGGATTGACGTCGGCCTTGTGGAGCAGGTCTACGATAGCTTTAAAGGACTCTACCGGGCCAGTGATCTCGATCATGCCCTCCTCTTCCGTAACGTCATCAGCACCTGCTTCGATGGCCAGTTCAAAGGCCTTGTCGTAATTCAGCTCGCTGGAGAGGAATGAAAAATAAGCTTTGCGTTCGAATTGCCAGGAAACCGATCCCAATTCAGCCATGCTGCCGCCGCTCCTCGAAAGCGCATGCCGGATTTCCGATACCGAGCGATTGCGGTTATCGGTGACGGTTTCGATCATCATGGCTACACCTTTCGGGCCATAACCTTCATACATGATCTCTTCATATGCTATGCCATCTTTATCGTCGCCAGCGCCACGCCTGATAGCGCGCTCGATGTTGTCTTTGGGCATGTTCTCAGCGCGCGCTTTATCTACAGCCAGACGCAGGCGGAAATTGGTATCCGGATCGCCGCCGCCTTCACGGGCAGCAACAGCGATTTCACGCGCAAGGCGGGTAAAGACCGCGCCTCGTTTGGCATCGGCTGCGCCCTTTTTGCGTTTGATGGTGGACCATTTTGAATGTCCAGACATACGAGTACTCCTTCAAAGAACCCGCCTGCAAATACCGCACCAGCCTATTTTCAAATGGCCGCGGCACAAGGAGGCGGGGGATTTTTCGTGGGAGGGGAATTATACCATGCCCCCTCCCCGACCCTCCCCCATCATCCTGTGGATGATGGGGGAGGGAGACTAGATAAAAAAGCCCACTCCCATGGTCTTTGGCCCGCCGTGGACTACGATCGCCGGGGGTAATTCGTAAACAGGGATATTGGGAACCGAAACACGCTCCTTCAGCTCTGCGACGAAAGCCTGCGCTTCTGACTCAGCCTCGACCTGCAACACGCTTAAATAGGACTCAGCGTTCCCCGGGCAACCTTCTGCCACCACTTCCGCCAGACGCGCCAGCGCGCGCTTCTTGGTCCGTTGCTGCTCGAATGGCTCGACCTGTCCCTCGCGGATGGTCAGGATGGGTTTGATTTCCAGCAGTTCGGCCAGCAACTTCTTCGCCCCACCGATGCGGCCGCCCTTGGCCAGGTATTCGAGCGTATCCACCACGAAGAAGATCCGCCCGCGCGGGATCATCTCGCGGATTTTGGCTTCGATCTCATCCGCAGATGCCCCCGCCTTGGCCATATCGTCCGCGACCAGCACCAGCGAACCGAGGTTGCAGGAGACAGTCAGCGAGTCGATCACACGGACGTCCAAACCGGGAAATTCTTGGGCAGCGATTTCTGCCGAACGTACCGTCCCGCTGACTTTGGCCGAGGGCGCGACTACGATCACGCTTTCGCCCTTTTCCTGCGCCTGCTTGAAAATCGGGTAGTAAAGTGGTGGTTCAGGGGCGGCGGTTTTCGGCAGTGTGGCCGAAGCTTTCAGTTTTTGCAGTAACGTGGCAGTATCCAGTTCCTTGTCGTCATGGTATGACTCTTCCCCAAACATGACGACCTGCGGAATGAGCGGAACGCCGCGCTTTGCGAGCAGGTCGCGCGGCAAACCGCAGGTGGTATCAGCAACGATGATGGTCATAGGTGCCTCCAGAAAAGGTTTCGGGTCTTCCGCTTTTAGCGGGGAAAACGGGAGAGCCGGTTAATCAATACCCAACAAAATTTTACCGCTGGCGAGTTCGTGGTCATAGTATTCTTCCAAGGCGGCATTTGTGCCCCGTAGACCGGCCACCACCTGCTCGGTCCATAACAAGTATTCGCGGCGGCGCTTCAATGACCAATCTGTCGGGGGCATGGAGATCAGATTGCGCACGTTGCAGGATTTATCGGCCAGTTTGATCAATTTGGCGCCATAGGATTTATGCGGAGCGGTCTCGATCTGCAAGCGTTTTCGTTTCGCTTTGGGCAGGCTTTTGTCATCGGTGACTTCCAACACCAGAGACAGTACTTCCTCGCCAAACCGGTCACTGATTTCTTTGGGACGCGTGTCAGTATCCTCGATAGTGTCATGCAAAATGGCTGCCGACAACACATGCATATCGCGCACACCGCCGACCTCCCATAACAACTGAACGACCTCAATGGGATGATTGATGTAGGGCGACTTTGCGCTATCCCTGCGGCGTTGGTTACGATGCTTGTTCGCTGCAAAACGGATAGCTTCGAACATTTGCCCGGTGTTCTCGGAAAAATCCATGCAAGCTCCCAAAGTACTTGTTGGTCACACTACAACACCCGCTGATAGGTGCGGTGCGTTTTATAGAGGTTCGCTCCAAAATTCTCCAGATCGCGCAACATATTTTCGTTCTCGACGCCAATCTGAACGACTTCTGCATGCTTGAATTGTCCGGTCTCCACCACGGACTTGAACAATTCGCTGTACAAAATGGCCGTCCCGCCGGAGCCGCGATATTCGGGAAGCAATCCAGCGCCGTTGATGTTGAGCCAGTCGGTGCGTTTGAACTCGCGCAGCAGGGTGATCCAGCCAAAGGGAAATAGCTTGCCTTGAGTCTTTTGTAACGCAGCAGAAATATCGGGATACGCCATCAAAAACCCAACAGGCTCATCCTCCCCCTTACGGGGATCTTCGACTTTCATAACAACCTTGAGCAGACGCGGATCAGCGAACCACAGCAGTTGGTTCGCCATCATTTTGACCTCACCGTCGGTCAGCGGGGCGTTCCCGGCTGTGCCCCGTAAGGCGCTGTTGTACAGGTCTTTCAGTTTTGGGACAAATGCGCGCAGGTCATTACGGGTGCAGTAACGGGCAATCCGTAAGCCGCGACGTTCGGCGATACGCTCGGCCAGTTCGTGGATACGCTCCGGGAACTGGATATCCGCGCTCAGGTAGCCGGAGACGGCATCTCGTTCGGGTTGGAACCCGGCGGCTTCGATCAGGTCAGGATAGTAAGGCGGATTATATGGCAGGCCAAAGGCAGGACGATGTTCGAAGCCTTTCACTAGCAGGCCGAATCCGTCCAGAACGGTAAATCCTTTTGGACCGAGGATTTTTGTCAGGCCGCGGGCGCGCGCCCAAGCGAAAGCGGCATCGAACAGCCCCTGTGAGGCAGCGGGGTCGTTTTCGCACTCAAAAAGATAGAAAAAGGCTGTTTCTTCGTTGTTGTATTCATTGTAGATGCGATTGTCCATAACAGCGAGACGCCCAACAGCCCGCGATCCCTCGTAAGCGAGAAAAAATGCAACCTGGGAGTGCTTATAGAACGGATACCGCTTCGGATCCAGCCGGATGCGTTCGTCTGTTTGCAGGGGTGGTACCCATTGAGGAATGTCCGCATAGATATGCGGAGGCAAGGCCAGGAAGTCCTGTACTTGTCTCTTATCGGAGAGGTCGATTTGGGCAATGTTCATGTGTAATTGTAGGGGCAGGTTTGAAACCTGCCCCTACGGGAAATTACATGGCTTTGGCACGCGCAGCCATTTGTGAGCGCAAAGTCTTAACGTCGTTATCTACAAAAAACAGGGCGCCGAGATAAAAGAAGAAGCACAACACCCAGGCCGTGATGCAGACCCATAGGATGGCATTGCCTTTCCCATATAGTACGGATAGAGTTCCTGCCAATATGGGAGCAAAGGCTGCCCCGAAGTTTTCAACGAAATATTCCAAGGCCTGCGCTGTAGAACGCACTTCGGGCACAGTGACATCATAAACCGTGGCGATGACGTTAGGCGATGAAAGTGGCATGAAGATGGCTGTTAGCGCCATAAAGACGAAAAAGGTGGTGCGGTCTTCCACGGGTGTCAAGATGGCAAGCAGGAGGAAAAGAGCGCCCAGAATGACGCCGGCGCTGGAAACGAGGATGCGGCCCTTGGCCGTTCGTTTGAAGAGCCAGTCGCCCAATGCGCCACCGACAAAATACCCGGCTGCCAGGATCAGGATGACCGGCGCCATGGTGCCCAACACAGCGTTGTTATCATAGCCGCGTTCGACCATGAGGTACCCAAAGAAGAAATAAGTGATCACATTCCAAGGGAAGACGCCCGCAAAGCCTTGCAAGAAGACGAACCACATGGTCTTCTTCTTGAAGATTTCCCTGGCTTCCTTCCAGGAGAAATGGAAATGCTCCATCTCGGACTCTTCCATACCCTCGAACTCGGGTTCGGCTTTTCCTCGCGGCATTTCCTTGACCCCAAAATAGATAAATACGGCGATCACCAGCCCTAGAGAGCCGGTGATGTAAAACACGGAGCGCCAACCGCCAATCATGGGCGCGATCATCAGAGCGAGGATCATGCCCACCAAATAACCAATCGGCTGAGCCAATTGTAGTACGCCATAGATTTTGCCACGTAGATTGGGCCCAAAATAATCGGCAACCAGACTGTAGAGACCGGGATAGGATGAATCGTCTACACCCGTGGAAGCGCGTGTGACCAGAAAACTGGGGAATGTACGCATTAGAGAACTCAACCAGGTGGTCGCACCCCAGATGAAAGAGGCCAGTGAGAGCAGTTTGGCGCGGGCATAGCGGTCGTAGAGATAGCCCCAAATCGGGTACAGCAGCGTGCTGACCAGCAAAGCACCGGAATTGATAAAACCCCATTGCTGATCATTGATGGTGAATTCACCTTTGATGGTCTCTTGCATCGAGCCAATCATCAATTTATCGGTTTGATGCAGCAGCATAAAGAAAAAGAAGATGGCAACAACAACCCAGCGGTAACGCGAACTTTTTGGAGCCATGGTCAACCTCGCAAAGTGGGATTAGAGATAGTCTACAATACAAAAAAGAGCGAGTCAATTGACATTTGTCACTCACTCGTGCCGCAACTTCCAAAAGTTGTAGGGTTCCCGGCTAATATTCCAGGTAAAGCATTAATTGACTTTACAACTTAAATTAGTTGCGGTACTCGCTCTCTTCGTCTCCGGCAATGATCTCCTGCGCCAGTTTCTGTAATTCTTCAGCATCTTCCATATGGCTCGCACGCCAGTACTGATCCAGCAAATCCAGCGGCGAAAGGCTGCTGACGGTCTGGTCGGCTGGCAGGCGGATGCGCGCTTCCATCTGCGGGCGTTTCACCAGATGAAATTCAAAGGACTGCTCGGCGTACTTGCGCAGGGCGGCTTCGTCGATCAGTGTGTCCAATTCGCGGGGATATTCGACGGTCAGGCGAACGATGGCCCCTTCCAGTTCTTTCGGCTTAGGCAAGGCGGACTTGAGCGTCTCGGTCACGTTCTCACTGGACCCTTCGACTCGGCTCAGGGCGGGCCCCAAAACTGCCCGGCGGTCTATGAACGGCCTCACGCCCTCGAGTTTTCTCCACTCCACCTGTGTCTGCCCCTTTTCCACGTCCGCGATGACGAAGAACTTGTCGTCTTTGGCCTCCCCAAAATCCACGCGCTCGATGGAGCCGGGATAAATCACTGGCGGATGCCCGCCCTCATTCAGATTTTGCGGCTTGTGGATGTGACCCAGCGCCACGTAATCCAGTCGTTTGTCTTTGACCAACGAAGCGGGCAGCACAAAATCCGAGCCCAGCATCACGGTGCGTTCTGAGCCGTAGGATGCGCCCTGCACGGAGGCGTGCGCGGTCAGGATGATGGGCAAGTTCTGGTCGGCATTCTCCAGCCACTCCATCAGTAATTCTGTTAACCGTTGCTCGATCTCGCTGTAGACATCTGCCCTGTCCACCCCGCTGACTTCTAACGCTGCCATCAATCCGGAACGTGAAATATAAGGGATGGCAATCATTTGAACCGACAGGCCCAGATCGTCTGCACTCAAGAACTCCGGTTTTTGCAACACGCGCACATGTGGGATTTGTAAAGTGTCAAATTCCTGGATGGCATGCGCCCGTCCCGCTGCCGGGGACATATCGTGATTGCCGACCAGCAAAAAGGTGGGAATACCCGCCTGCGAGAGCCGGATGATCCGTCGACCCCACTCACGCTGGAAGGTGGGAGCAGGCGAACGGTCCTTGTATGCATCGCCCGCAAAGATGACCAGGTCCACTTTTTCGGAGATGGCCGCATCCACGATGGTATCCAGCGACTTCAGGAAATCCAATACGCGCAGGGGCAATCCCGTCTGCGGATCGTGACGGCCGTAGTTGGCCATATCTATGTGAGCGTCGGCGAAGTGGATGAGTTTCATAAAAAGTAGACTCCGTTGGTTGAGTAGGGCTGAGCGTTTGCTGCGAAGCCCGTATCGAAACCAACAATAAAAAGTAAACTTGAAATTGGTGGTTTCGATACGCCCCGAAGAACATGGGGCTACTCAACCACCGATTAAATTTATGGCTGCACTCCCAGGTCCTGCAAAGCCTGCAGCGCAGGCGGCCAGTTAGG
>Ga0105100_10002216_pt1 | contig 11382 bp, 9 predicted proteins | sample PPLLak12cMay2015_2_FD_87033 | JGI IMG/M metagenome (GOLD analysis project Ga0105100, IMG submission 87033) | Freshwater sediment microbial communities from Prairie Pothole Lake near Jamestown, North Dakota, USA - PPLs Lake P8 Core (1) Depth... | ecosystem: Environmental > Aquatic > Freshwater >... | reverse complement strand
ATTAATACTTATTATCAGTGAAAATGCAATCTCAAATGTAGTAATAATTCTTTTGCTTTAATTCAGGATGAGGTTCCGCAGCAACAACAGACCGGGAGATCATCTGCGGTGAATAATATAGCTATTTGCCGCAAAAAACACGGAGATAATATGAGATGATGGAAAATAATTCATATATTTACCGCATAATTTGCAGAGAATGAAGATTTACATGTATCAACAAGACAACTGGCCAAATTTTACATGGGACAATAATGCCCTGATATCACTTTTAGCGCAGGTCAGACATTTGCAGGGGAAATTGATTGGGAAAATGGAATCACTGGGATTTGAGTTAAGAAGGGAGGCTGTTTTAGAGACTTTAACCCTGGATGTACTTAAATCGACTGAAATTGAAGGGCAAATTTTAAGTCTGGAGCAAGTTCGCTCATCCATAGCAAGACGTTTAGGTATGGACATTTCCGGATTGGTTCCCTCGGATAGAAATGTTGATGGGGTTGTTGATATGATGTTGGATGCAACTCAAAATTATGATAAACCATTATCTGCAGAAAGACTGTTTGAATGGCATTCAGCTCTGTTCCCAACCGGAAGGAGTGGAATGTTTAAAATTATAGTTGGTAACTGGAGAGATGATTCTAAAGGCCCAATGCAAGTAATCTCGGGAGCAATCGGGAAGGAAAAAGTCCATTACCAGGCACCTGTAGCCTCAGATATAGAAAAAGAGATGGGATTATTATTTAATTGGTTTAATTATGAAGAAAAACATGACTTGATTCTAAAAGCAGGATTAGCACATTTATGGTATATAACAATACACCCATTTGAAGATGGGAATGGAAGAATTGCACGTGCTATTACAGATATGTTACTAACAAGGTCAGATGGAATTTCTCAACGATTTTACAGTATGTCTGCTCAAATCAGAGTGGAAAGAAATAAATACTATAATATTCTGGAGAAAACACAAAAAGGGACTCTTGATGTAACGGAATGGATGATATGGTTTCTGAACTGTCTGAAAGACGCAATAAAATCTTCAGAGCAAATACTGGCACGGGTATTATATAAACAAAAGTTTTGGAACAAGCAAGCAGCTCAAATATTAAATAACAGACAGGTATTATTACTCAATAAATTGCTGGATGAATTTAGTGGAAAGCTGACTTCTGCGAAATGGGCAAAAATCGCAAAATGTTCGACTGATACTGCACTTCGGGATATCCAGGATTTGATAAATAAGCAAATACTCCGGAAGGATACTGCGGGCGGGCGGAGCACCCGTTATGAATTGATTGATATTAATGAGAATAATTAAATGCCAGTATGTCTGGCAGACAATGCAGCTATGTAATTGCTTGATATTCAGGAGTAAAATATTGATAAAAGTATGAAGACGATAAGATTAGTATTTCTGCTTATTCTGATAACATCCTGCACCGGGAGAACTCATCAAAAACCTGTTCCTGTCATAGATTTGAAAAATCCGGACGAGACCAGGGACTCTACGAGAAATTGCTTTTCTTTTTCTCTCAGACCTGCCTGCCACCTGACTGTTGTGTAGGCAAGACAGGCAGGTTTCCGCAGATTCAAGACCGCAGATTTTCTCGGAATAGATCACAGGGAAATTCTATTTATTGTTAATAAAATAACAATGTTTATTTATTAACAATAAATGTTACTATATTTGTATTGGTAATCAGTTAGGTAAAGTATGGCTGCAGATCTCGATATAATCCTTAAAAAGTATAAACATGGCCGGAGAGAAGACCTTATCCCGCTGTTACAGGAGATACAGGCAGAGAACGGATATCTTTCTGAGGAATCAATAGTACGAGTGGGAGGCCACCTCGGCCTGAGCACAACAAAGATATTCGGTCTGGCTACATTCTACGACCAGTTCAGATTTATTCCTTCAGGCAAGGTTCATCTGAAAATATGCCATGGCACCTCCTGTTTTATGAACGGCTCCCAGTCTATTATTGATAAAATCAAAGAGGAGCTGAAAATCTCACCGGGACAAACCACACGTAACGGGAACTTCAGCTTTGATATCGTCACATGCCTTGGGGGCTGCTTTCATGGCCCGGTAATAATGGTAAATGGTGAATACCAGATACATATTCGTGCAGAACAGGTGCCTGCCCTTATTACGAAGCTTAAGTTTATTATTGATAATGATTAAATGGAAGATTTAAAGACATTCCTTATTAACAAGGTGCTGTTATTTGAATCCGATACCCTTCCGTCTGAAACTGAAAAGGTATTGCAGCAGGTGCGTCGCGATAAAACCAATGTACCCGTGATCCATATTTCATCAAACACAAGCAGCATAATTGCGGGCTCTGATAAAACTTTCAATGCGGTTAAGGTATATGTTGAAGAGAATGAACCAACGACCCTCACAGTAAGGGTTGGGTGTTCGGGACCTGCAAACTATGAGCCAATGGTCTGTGTTCAGATGCCGGGTAAAAACAAGCTTTTCTTCCGGAACATAACTGAGGAAAAGGTTGAGCCCCTGCTTAACGGTGTTTTTCATAATGATATAAATGAAGATGATCTTCTGGGCCAGACAGGTTCCAAAGGATTTGAATTCTGGCCCGGCATCTCTTTCATTAACGAGTTGCCATTTTTTGCAAATCAGAAGCGGATAGTACTTGGAAACTGCGGTTGTTATGATCCTGAGAGTATCGAAGAGTATATCGCCAGGGGAGGCTACAGTACATTTGTTAAAACTATACGACACTATACCTTTGAGGAGGTCTGTGATATAATTGAACGAAGCGGCCTCAGGGGCAGGAGCGGAGGCGGCTATCCTACAGGACTGAAATGGAAACAGGCTCTGAATACTTCATCCAATGCACGATATCTTATTTGTAATGCTAAAGAGAGCGATCCCGGATCGTTCAGCGACAGGACTATCCTCGAAAGCGATCCTCACCGGCTAATTGAAGGTATGGCCATTGCGGCTTATGCTATAGGTGCCTCAAATGCCATTTTATATCTTAAATCAGGTTCAGACTATGCCAGAATGAGGTTGCAGACTGCAATCAGCATGGCAAGGGAGTTTGGCATAATCGGGCATAATATTTATTCAAGTGGTTATAATCTCGATATCTCGTTAAGGCAGGAGCCCGGAGCATTCGTCTGCGGTGAGGAGACAGCCCTGATAAACAGTCTTGAAGGAAAACGGGGAATGCCTCAGCTGAAACCGCCCTATCCGACAACCTCGGGACTTTCAGGTAAACCGACGGTTATCAATAACGTCGAGACTCTTATGAATATCCCGCTGATAATGAAGAATGGTCCTGAATGGTTCAGAAGCATTGGAACCGAAACGAGTCCGGGTACCAAGATATTTGCCATTACAGGCAGGGGAAGGATGTCAGGTGTGATCGAGGTTGAAATGGGAACTACCCTTGGTTCTGTTCTTGAAGATATTGTCGATGGAATAAAAGACGGAAAAGAATTTAAGGCCATCCAGCTTGGAGGAGCATCGGGTTCATTCATTACTGCTGAAAATCTTGATACCCCTGTCGATTTTGATGCTATGAAAGAGAAAGGTTTCGGCATGGGTGCAGGCGGATTCGTTGTGATAGATGAGACATCATGCATGGTTGACCTGGTAAGATACTATATGGAGTACCTCAGGAATGAGAGCTGCGGTAAATGCATCCCCTGCCGTGAAGGCACAGGACGTATGCTTGAAATACTGGAAAGCGTAATCAGGAAACCTGTTAATGAGGATTCAGGAACAACTCTCGAGAGGTTTAAAGGTGTGATGCAGCTCGAAACAATATCATCTGTTATGAAGGATACTTCATTATGCGGACTCGGACAAACAGCTCCGAATCCATTTGTAAGCGCACTGAAAAATTTCAGGGAGGAATTCGAGGAACATATTTTCGACAGAAAATGCAGGGCTAACGTATGCCGCGGACTCAGAACCTTTCTGATTGATGTTGAAAAATGTACAGGCTGTACGGTATGTGCAGGCAAATGCCCGGTAAATGCAATTTACGGAACACGCCTTCAGCCCTTCTTCATCGTGGAAGATAAATGTATAGGCTGCGGGGTCTGCTTCGATGTATGTAAGTTCAGCGCAGTGATTGTAAAATAAAAGCAACCAGCAACATGCTCTTTACAATACAGGTAAATAACAAGAAGATCAAAGCCGAAAAGGGAGAAACGATTCTTTCGGCCCTTAACCGGAATGGAATAATTATTCCTACTCTCTGCAGAATGAAGGAGTTTACTCCCACGGGTGCATGCAGAATGTGCGTTGTTGAGGTTGAAGGAAAGGAACGGCTTGTTACTGCCTGTTCACAGCCTGTTGAGGAGTGGATGAAAATAAAAACTCATTCTCAGCGGGTTATCACCGCCAGGAAAACCATCGTTGAACTCTTGCTTTCAAATCACCCTGACGATTGCCTTTATTGCGACAGGAACCTTAAATGTGAATTGCAGAGACTTTCGGAAGAGCTGAATATCAGGGAACGAAGGATAAAAGGCAGGAAAATCAAACAGCGTCTTGACCAGTCAAGCCCTGCCATTGTGAGGGAACTTGCAAAATGTATTCTCTGCGGAAGATGCATCAGAGTGTGCGAGGAGGTTATCACATCAACATCTCTCGATTTCATTAACCGGGGCAGTCAGACACATGTAGGAGCTGCTATGGACAGGGATTTCAACTTTTCAAGCTGTATCCATTGCGGCCAGTGTGTGCTGGTTTGTCCAACAGGAGCACTTCATGAAAAACATAACATTACTGAGGTTCAGGAATATCTGAATAAGCATGATATAATCAAGGCTATCCAGTATTCACCGGTTGTTCCTGCAGGTATTGCCGGGGAGCTTGGGATAAAGTATAGCAGGGACTTTGATAAGAATTTGAACGCGATTCTCCGTAAGATAGGCTTTGATAAGGTCTATACTACCGGAACAGGTACTGATGTGTGCATAAATGAAGTTGCTTTGCAGCTTTCGGAAAATATTGAAAAGAAAGCTGATAAACCTCTGTTCATTACTGCCTGCCCGGCATGGGTTAAATATGCTGAACAATTTGTCCCAACACTGATCCCTCAGCTTTCTACTGTAAAATCACCACAGCAGATAACAGGGATACTTATTAAGACCATAGTTGCCGGACAGCTTGATGTAAAGCCGGAACAGATATTTTCTGTTTCTGTAACGCCTTGTATGGCAATGAAATACGAAGCCAGACGAGACGGCATGATGAGAAAGGGCATCAGCGATGTCGATTCGGTTATGACTGTTCGTGAACTTGCAAAGCTTATAAGGCTGAACGGTATTGACTTTACAAATACAGAGAAGGAACCTGCCGATGAGCCATTGTCAGGGAGAAGTTCATCTGCAGCTCTGGCTGAAGTCTCAGGAGGAATGGCTGAAAGTGTCTTAAGATTGATCTATTACCGGACTACCGGTAAAGAGATTGACAAACAGGTTTTTAAAAAACTCCGGGTTTCGGCTACATTCAGGGACTCCGCAATTCTGATTGGTGAAAATGAAATAAAAGTGGCTGTAGTTGATGGTCTTACAGGTCTGGAGAAGCTCAGGTCTGCACAGGCTTCAGGTACAAAATATGACCTTATTGAGGTAATGACATGCCCGGGAGGATGCATTCACGGAGGAGGCCTGCCTTTTATTACATCAAAGGAAGATCTGAAAAATAGAGCCAGGATGGTTTACCAGTCTGATGATAATGAAGCTATTGCTCTTCCCTGCAAATCACCATCCATGATTAACCTTTATGAAAAACTCCTGAAGGAAAACATAGAGATATCGGATAAAAGTATATTTTTTACTCATTTTGAAAAAAGAAATGTGTTGCTGTAAAAATATTGTCATGCGGTCGTGCAGTCGTGCAGTCATGCGGTCTTGTGGTCAACTCCTCAAGCCATTGCGCCGTTATGCCTTTATGCCGTTACGCCGTTCTGCCGTTATGCCTTAAATTATGTTAGTCTACACAATTAAAGAACTTTGCCGTACATGCTACACCTGCGTAAGGGAGTGCCCTGCAAAGGCTATCCGTATCGTGGGCGGCCAGGCTGAAGTAATCGATGAAAGGTGCATTGCCTGCGGTAATTGCACAAAAGTGTGCAGCCAGGGTGCAAAAGTATTCCTGAATACAACCGATCGTGTTATAAAACTTCTTGAAAGCAAATCAGATACCATTGCTATTGTAGCCCCAAGTTTTCCTGCCGAGTTTCAGGAATACACTGATTACAGGATTCTTATCGGAATGATTAAAGCCCTGGGTTTTAGTCGTGTACTTGAGGTTTCTTTTGGCGCGGATCTTGTGGCCGACAGGTATAAGAAGCTTGTTGAAGATAACAAAGAGTACTATATCTCATCCGACTGCCCTTCTATAGTTAACTATATCAAGCTATACCATCATAACCTTGTGGATAAGCTTGCCCCGATAGTTTCTCCGATGGTGGCTATGAGCAGGGTGGTTCATTCCAAATTTGGAAATAGTGTCAAAATCGTTTTTATAGGTCCTTGTGTGGCAAAAAAGGCTGAAAGCATTGAAATTGATGAAGCCATTACATTTACTGAACTGAGAGAACTGTTTGATTTATATAATATTAAATCTGAAAACATTGTGCCATCCGGGTTTGATCAGCCGGTTGGCGGAAGAGGTGCAATATTCCCGGTCACAAGGGGGCTGCTCCAGACTGCAAATATAAACGATGATGCAATTACCGGTAACATAATTGCTGCAGAAGGAAGGATAGATTTTCAGGGTGCACTCAAGGAGTTTGAAGCCGGGCTCATAAAGAATCAGCACATGGAGCTTCTCTGCTGCGAAGGATGTATAATGGGACCGGGTTTGTCAAAAAACGGCAAGCAATATAACAGGAGGGCCCTGGTTAGCTCATATGCAAACGACAAAATGCAGAATCTTGATGAAGAGAAATGGCAGACAGCATTTAATGAGTATTCAAATCTTGATCTTTCTTTCAGGCACCGTACTGAAACCCAAAGAGTTGAGAGCCACAATGAAGATGAGATAAACGAGGTTCTTGCTTCAATGGGAAAAATAACGAAAAAGGACCAGCTCGACTGCGGTGCATGCGGTTACGAGACCTGTGTGGAGCATGCAATTGCAATAAAGAAAGGTTTGGCAGAGGTCGAAATGTGCCTGCCGTACACCATAGAAACACTTCATAAATCGGTTAAGGACCTCGCACTGTCGAATGAGAAGCTTTCGTCGATGCGCCAGGCCTTAAAACAGTCTGAAAAGCTGGCTCACATGGGTCAGCTGTCTGCAGGAATAGCTCATGAATTGAATAATCCCCTCGGAGTGGTCATAATGTACAGCAATATCCTTCTTGATGAAAGTCCTGACGGTGATCCGGTAAGGGAAGACCTTAAACTGATTGTTGATCAGGCCGGAAGATGCAAAAAGATTGTAGCGGGCCTTCTTAATTTCGCCCGCAAGAACCAGGTCAATCACCAGATAGTAAATATCAGGGAACTTGCTGAACGCAGCCTTGAAAGTCTTGTCGTTCCCCGGAACATTAAGATAACAATCAGTGACAAAACGGCCAATCCTGAGGCTATGATCGATATTGAACAGATAACACAGGTACTTACAAACCTGATTAAGAATGCATTCGAAGCCATGCCTCAGGGAGGATCAATTGATGTAGTTCTTGAAGATACTCTTGGTGATGTGCTCATTACAATCAAAGATACCGGAACAGGGATCAGGGAAGAAGACAAAGCCAAGATATTTGAGCCTTTCTTTACAACAAAAGGGATTGGTCTTGGAACCGGGTTGGGCCTTGCAACCGCCTATGGCGTTGTAAAGATGCATAAGGGTCATATAACTGTCGAATCGAATACAGACCCATCGAGAGGTCCGACCGGAACGAGCTTTAAGATAGTATTACCAAGGAGAAAGGAATGACCCCCCAACCCCCCAAGGGGGGCTAAGAACAGGTGAGTAAATTAGGAATATTGGGTTGGAATTGAAAATTTTACGACATTTACAATAATGAGAAAAAGCGATTTTACCATTCTGGTGGCTGACGATGATCCTGATTATCTTTTTCAGACAATATCAAATCTTGAAAAAGCAGGATATAAGACTATAGCAGTAGAAAGCCAGGCGGAGGCTGAATCGGTTATTGCCAGGTTCAAACCCAGCCTTGCAATATTTGACCTGATGATGGAGAGTGACGACAGCGGGTTTATTCTCTGCTACAAGATAAAGAGGAAATACCCCGATGTGCCGGTAATTCTGGCAACAGCAGTGGCACACGAAACAGGCATCTCCTTCAGTCTCGATTCAGAAACTGAAAAAGCATGGATAAGAGCTGACAAATATCTTGAAAAAGGGATCAGGGCTGAACAACTCGATCAGGAGGTGATGAAACTATTAAAGATTTGATATGGCTGTCCTGAAAGTACTTGTTATTGATGATGAACCGGGGATCAGATCGGGAGTATCAAGGATACTGAGCACCTTCCGGGTCAATTATCCATTTATGGATGAAGATTATACATTTGTAGTTCAGGAAGCAGCTACAGGCGAGGACGGAATAAGAATACTCGACAGGGAACAACCGGATATTATCCTTCTCGATAATAAATTACCAGGGATCCAGGGCATTGAGGTCCTGGAATATATCAGAAACAAGAAATATGATATAGTGGTGGCAATGATTACATCCTATGCATCACTCGATGTTGCACTTAATGCACACAAGTTCGGAGCCACCGATTTTATTCCCAAACCATTTACGCCCCAAGAGCTTAAATCGAGCATCGAGAATATTACAAAACAGCAGTATCTGAAAAGGATAACCCACACGATGAACGAGGAAGGGAAAAAGATCAGATACCAGTTTCTGTCGGTTTTATCGCATGAATTAAAGGCTCCCCTCAACGCTATCGAAGGATATCTGAGAATGATGCAGGAAAAACAATCGGGCGACAGGATTGAAGATTATACAACACCTATCGAAAGGTCGCTTCAGAGAATTCAGGGAATGAGAAATCTGATTATGGACCTTCTTGATCTGACGAAGATCCGTCTCGAACGCAAAGAAGAAAAAATTGAGGAGGTACATCTTTCAAATATCGCTTCGAACTCAATTATTACAGTCAGGCCGTATGCTATTCAGATGGAAATCTCAATAAAGCTTACAATTAAATCAGATGCTGTTATTATGGCCGATCCGACAGATATGGAAATTATTTTTAACAACCTGATCTCCAATTCTGTAAAATATAACAGGAAGCAGGGAAAGTCAGAAATAATTATTGACAGCGACGATAATGACGTGATAATTGTTTTTTCAGATACCGGCATAGGGATAAAAGAAGAGGACAGGGAGAATCTGTTTGAAGATTTTGTGAGGATCAAAAATGAAAAAACAAGGAATATAACCGGAAGCGGTCTTGGTCTTTCAATAGTAAAAAAGGTAGTTCAGCTTTATAATGGCACCATATCGGTTGACAGCGTTCCTGACGTGGGCTCTACTTTCACTGTTCGTCTTCCTAAAAAAACCAGTTAAACCTGATTATATATGACTTCATTACCCGGAAAAACCGTCGAAAGGCTTAGTGAGTACAGAAGGACCCTGCTGTCATGCCTTAATGAAAAAAGAAACTTCATCTTTTCGCACGATCTTGCTGCCAGGCTTCATATAACTGCTGTCCAGGTAAGGCGCGATCTGATGCTTATCGGCTACTCAAGTGTACAGCGTAAGGGATATGATGTAAAAGAGCTTGCGGACACAATCAGCAGGATAATTGATTCTGATGAGGGTATGAATGTCGCCATTATAGGTATTGGAAACCTTGGAAGAGCACTGGCAGGCTATTTCAAGGGGAAAAGATACAAGCTTAACCTTGTCGCCTCCTTTGACAATGATGCCCAGAAAATCAGCAAAGTCATTTCAGGTGTAAAATGCTATCCGTATGATGATCTGGAAAAAATCATAGGTGAGCTTAAAATTCAGATCGCAATTCTTACTGTTCCTGCCGATTTTGCCAAAGAGATTGCCGAGGAATCGGTCCGCTTCGGGATAAAAGGTATCCTGAACTTCACAACCGTCCCGCTTAATGTACCATCAGGTGTTTTCCTTGAAGAGTATGATATGATTACCTCTATCGAGAAAGTGGCATATTTTGTCAAAGAAAACAGGTTATAGACTTAACTTTTTTTATTCATTTACTTTGTGAATCCTTTGTGTAAGCCTTTGTGCTCCTTTGTGGTTAAATTTTTTTACCACAAAGTCACTCAAAGGTTATCACCAAGTAACACAAAGGGATACAATTTCTTAAGGATGTTTATGAATTAATCAAATTAAAATGGTCTCAGTATGAAGATCTTCAGAAACTTTAAGGAAGCCTCAGGTATCCCGAATCCTGTTGTCACCACAGGATCATTCGACGGTGTTCATATAGGCCATAAAACCATTCTTAACCGGCTGAAAACCCTTGCAAAAAAATATGATGGTGAATCGGTTCTGGTAACTTTTGATCCCCATCCCAGGAAAGTCCTCTATCCCGAAACTGCAGGGAAAAATCTGAAGCTTATTAATTCTCAGGAGGAAAAGCTTGAACTCCTTAGAAAAGCGGGTCTTGATAACATCATCATCATAGAGTTTACAAAGGACTTTTCAAAAACTACAAGTGAACAGTTTGTAAGGGATTACCTGCATGGCATCCTGAAGGCCAGAGTAGTCGTTGTCGGTTTCAACCATCATTTCGGATTTAACAAGGAGGGAGACTATAAACAGCTCTGGTCAATGCGCGAAAAATACAGTTTTGAAGCTGAAGAGATACCTGAGCAGGAAGTTCAGCATGAAACTGTAAGCTCTACAAAGATAAGAGAAGCCATTAATGATGGCTATATCCAGAAAGCGAATGCTTATCTCGATCATTATTATATTGTTATGGGGAAACCAGTTCCCTTTGATTATGAGAATCCTCTTTTTCCGTTGTCACTCGTTAAAATTCCCATGACTGAAGAATGTAAACTCCTTCCGGCCGGTGGCATTTATGCAGTCTCCTGTGAATCGGGTTCTGTGAATTCCAAAGGAATGGTTATTATCAACGAAATACAATCCGGACAATCTGAGGTTCTTCTTCACCTATTTGACAATGAATCTCTTTCAGTTGGAATTGATACCACTATATTCTTTCATAAAAAGGTTCATGGCGCTGTTGACCTTTCGGATTTCAAGGCATCTACACCAAAAATAAAGGCAGCAATGATTGAAATATCGGAGCTGATTTACTGATTACATAATGACCCACTTTTTGTGTTTTTCGTTGTATTTTGGCCTCACCCCCTAAAACCCCCTCTCCCGGGGGAGAGGGGGACTTGATTGGCTGGTTTTT
>Ga0105100_10002214_pt1 | contig 11389 bp, 8 predicted proteins | sample PPLLak12cMay2015_2_FD_87033 | JGI IMG/M metagenome (GOLD analysis project Ga0105100, IMG submission 87033) | Freshwater sediment microbial communities from Prairie Pothole Lake near Jamestown, North Dakota, USA - PPLs Lake P8 Core (1) Depth... | ecosystem: Environmental > Aquatic > Freshwater >... | reverse complement strand
TGGCCTACCCCGGCCCACGCAAGAGCTGTTCCTCCCTCGGTCTCGTCCGCTGGAGCGCAGGCATCCCTTTTTGTTCCCAAGAGCGCCCAGGGTCGCGCGCAAACAGTCAACGCTACAGTATCCCGCGAATGACCTTTGGTGGAAAGAAACGTCAATCGAATGTGCTGGCGCACCTTTCCGTTTCGCGGCTCGGGAAGAAACGATCCAAGTCGGTCGTTTTGGTGGACGGGCGGTGGGGGCAGTCTTCCGCGAACCCTTCTCCGCCCGTGAATTCCCATTATCAGGGAAAAGTGTAGGGAAAAGTCGTGCTTCTGACGGCAAAAAATCCGCTTTAGTCTACAGCATGACCCAGATCGCCCTCATCCAGGGGGTCACCAGTCTGACGATTTGAAGGTTGAGCCGCTGAAGGTGGAACCCTTCACAGCCCGTATCTCACCTAGCAGAAAGGTCTGTGTGCACGATCCCTGCTCAGACCAGAGGGGCGGAGCTCACGGGCCTCCGCAGGCGGAGCTCACGCACGCAAAGATGCAGCGGCAGACAAGCGTGACGCCGACTACGCGGTGGCGAAAGAGAAGTGCGACCTCTACGCAGGTGGCGCCAAGGACTACTGTGTGTGGACCCAGCGACGGCACGCTTTGGCAAATCCTCAGCGCTGTCCCAACGATCGGCGGTGCGGCGGTCGGTGGCATCATAGGCAACCAGGTCGGCAAACCCGAGTAACAACCGACGAAAGTGTGCCTCGCCTCGCGCTTGACGGGCGCGTGAAGGTTCCGATGAAGGAAGGCCGGCTTGAACAGCCGGCCTTTTCTAGTTCTGGGGGCTTCAGCGGTGAGCATTTGGCGGGTGAACTCCGATCGAGCGGGTGACCTCCACCGCCAGGGACGCCTGGCAATGGATGACGAGTCACTTGAAAGCAGTCTTCACGGCGGCTCTCCAGAGGTACCTGCGGGGAAGGCAGACTCGTGGAAAGCTACGGCGAGAAAGTAGTAGTCTATCGCGACGAGCGCGGAGCACTACACGCGCTTTCGGCCACCTGCACTCATATATGGGTTGTATGGGTTGTATTGTTCAATCGAACGGGGCAGCTCAGAGCTGGGATTGCCCCTGTCACGGCGGGCGGTACCGGCCTACCCGAGAAGTACTCTGCGCGCCACCGATGCAGGGGCTCCGGCGGCTAGACGCAGAGGAAGTCGGCCAGCACGAGGAGCAGATCCGGTGAATCGAGCCGCGCTCTCGCCGAGCGCATTCCCGCTCACGGCGAAGTACGACCCTAAATGGATTCGCGACAACGCGCTTGGCGAGAACGCCCTGTGTCAGGTAGAGAGCCTGGCGCGCCGGCTTCCGTTGCGCGCGGGGATGCGCGTCCTGGATCTCGGCTGCGGCAAGGCTACAAGCTCAATCTTCCTCGCGCGCGAATTCGGGATCGAGGCCTGGGCCGCGGATTGGGCGACATCCCCCACCGAGAACCGCAAGCGCGCGATCGAGCTGGAGTGCGAGGCGAGCGTGTTTCCCTTGCGGGTGGACGCGCATAGTCTGCCATTCGGCAAGGAGTTCTTCGACGCCGTGATCGCCATTGACTCCTTCCTGTACTTCGGCACGGACGAGCGCTACCTGGGCTACCTTATCCAGTTCATCAAGCCCGGCGGGTTCATCGGCGTGGTGGACATCGCCTTCACGCGCGAGCTTCGGTCCATCGAGGACGCGCCGGAGTACTTGCGTGCCCAGTACCCAAAGCACTGGTCGTACGTGCACAGCGTGGAGTGGTGGAAGCTGCACTGGGAGAAAACCGGGCTAGTTGACGTGCAATGTGCCGAGCTCTTGCCCGAGAGCGATGACCTCCTGCGCAACTATGTGCTCGACCGGCCGCCCGAGCAGGATGAAGACTCGATCATGCGGGCGGTGCCGCGCGATCATGAGGGATTGATCGCGCTCTTCTGCTTGGTCGCGCGCAAGCGCTCACACTGACTGCCGATGACGATTAGCCCGATCTACTTGATGAACAGGAACTTGTGCGCAATGTCGAGTTGTTGGGCTGATCGGCGATGCAAGACACACGCGGCGCTGGGCATAGCTATAGCTGCTGGCCTTCTCTTGGGCCGAGGCTGAGCTCCCGTTAGACAGTCTGGGTAATGGAACCTACCGACGCGCTGGATCGGACGGTCGGGGCTGCCGCAGCCGGCGGCACGCAGCCGCACAATTCTGGATTGCTGGTAGAGGTCAAGTTACTATGGCGCGAATTGCGTGCGCTGGCGCACGATCAATGGATGCTCGCGGCGCTGGAGGCGAGGCTAGCTGGCAAGAGCCTGGTTACCATGATTGCTACGGGTGTGATGGTTGCGGCCTTGCTGGTCAGCGCGTGGTACCGCACTGCTGTGGCTAATCCGCATCGGGGTAGCAGCGACCATCGCGATGCTGCTTGCCGTCGCCGCCAAGCTGGTGCTCGTCGTAGAGACCTGTGAAAGCCAGTTGTGCCTGGCCCGCTAGCGACCAGCCGCCATATTCCGCGCCGGACAACTCGAAGAACACCGCATCACCTAAGGGCAGCGGCCAACATCCATTGGATTACTGTAATTGCACTTGCGGTTCTCCAAAGATTCTCACCGATTCAGATCGACTCTCGTTCTTTCAACCTTAGAAGCCCAACCTCAAAGAATCTCCAGGACGTAGTCTGTAGCGACGCGGCTGGGCCTCCGTTCCCTGGCTTGAATGCGATGGCATCCGCAAGCGCGAAACCAACGAGTGCAGTGTAGAGCGCGTGACCGATCTCTGGTAGAACTGAGAATTGCCCTGCAGAAAACTGTGAAGTTTGTCGATGCGCGGGCTGTATCAGGCCGCAGCGCCGAACCTGAAATGCCGCCCTGCCGCAGTGACCATGGAGCAGTTCGTTGTTCACTTGCTCCGCGATGCTTTCTGCGATATGTGAAGACAGAGGGGCAAGGTACTGAATAAGGGTCACGAGGACATCTAGGACCATGAGATCATTGAGGGCAGTGCTGCCGACTATCCATCCCCAGAGCAAACGAGCGAACCTGAATACGTTTCGAACGTTGGGCGCACGAATAGCAGGACGCTGTCGCAGGCGATGCTGTCTGCACCCCAAGGCGTGGTGCTACAGCCCCGGCTAGGATTCTCTCAAGCGCTGAGGGCTCAACTGGTTTGACGATGTGGGAGTCGAAGCCTGCCTCTAGCGAGCGCTCCTTGTCCTCCGGTGCCCTCGCCCGGTCAACGAGATGAGCGCAACATTCTTACCCCAGGGCTGCTCTCGGATGCGTCGAGCGGTGTCGTATCCGTTAAGCTCGGGCATTGCAATTTCCAGCAGAATCACATCTGGGCGATAACCGGGCGCGAACGCAAGGGCTTCGAACCCATCGTGAGTCGCCCGCGCGTCGTTGCCCATGAGCTCCAACATCATCGCCAGGCTGACGGCCGAGTCGCAGTTGTCGTCCACGACCAGGATACGACGTCGCGTGATGCCTCCAACCGATTCCGCCTAGCGCTGACCTCTTGGAAGCTGCACGAGTGAAAGCGCCGCTGGCAGAGTCACGGCAAACTCGCTGCCCATGCCGCGCCTTCACTTCTGGCTTCGACAACACCGCCGTGAAGCTCCACCAGTCGCTGGACGATGTGGAGACCGATACCCAATCCTCCTTGCGACCGCTCAAGCGAACGATCCACTGCGTGAACATGTCGAAAACTCGGGTTAGCATCTGAGCGGGGATGCCAACTCCGTGGTCCTTCACCCCCACCACGATCTTGGGACCACACCGTTCCACTGTCAGCCGGATATGGCCGTTTCGCTCGATGTACTTCGCAGCGTTGTTAAGCAGGTTCGCAAACACCTGGGCGAGCCGAGCCTCGTCGGCGTTTACCAGAATCGGCCCGCTCGGCATGTCGATTGTAAGCTTGTGGCCACCAGCCTCGATTACCGGCCGACTGGTTTCCACGGCGCTCTGAATGACAGCCGCGAGCTCGATACGCTCCATGCGTAGCGGGACTTGGCCCCAGCTGATGCGACTTAGATCGAGCAGATCGTCGACGAGTCCCACCATTCGTCCGAGCTGCCGCTCGATGATGTTGCGCGCCTGCTCGATTGCCTCACTGTTGTTCTTTGCCATTCGCATGATGCAGGCCGTTGCGCAGCGGAGCCAGCGGGTTGCGCAGCTCGTGGACCACTGTCGCCAAGAACTCGTCCTTGCGGTGATCGGACTCCTTGAGCGCTTGTTCGGCCAACTTCTGTTCGGTGATATCGAGGACCGTACCGAGAATCACGACGGCACGCTTTGTCTCCCCGGTTTGTTCGAAACTCGTCTGGCCGCGGGCGACCACCCAGCGCGGCGTACTGTGAGCATGGACGAATCGGAACTCTTCGCTGTAGCGGCCGGTGCCGCCGGGTCGAAGCGCCGCTGCAAGCGCCGTCTCAATCCTGGATCGGTCGTCTGGGTGAATGAACGAGGTGATGCTAGAGAATGTGAGCGTCGCATCTGGTGCGAAGCCGCAAATTTCTCTGCAACGGAGGTCCGCGTCTATGACGTCCCGTTGCGGGTCCCAGCTCCACGTGCCCAGCCGAGCCACATCTAAGGCCAGCCGGGCCCGCTGCTCAGCGTGGCGAAGCGATCCTTCTACCTGCCTGCGCTTCCCCAACGCGGATAGAAGTTCGGACGCCGCTGACGCGAACTTGCCGATGCTGCTCAGTAGCCGGAAGTCTTCCGCGTCGAACTGGCGCCTTTCGTCGTGCGAGACCACCCACACCGTGCCCACTGCTTCTCCACCGACAGAGAACGGGATCAACAACGCCTCGTATGTCGGCCGCGTGACAACGCTGAAATAGGGGTAGTAGCGATCGAAGCGAACGAACAGTTGCACGCTGTTGCGATCCAGCACCACACCACAGGGGCTGAAATCTCGTGGCGTTGTGCCGCCCACGTGAGGCGCCCACTCTCCGGCAATGGCAGGCCAGCGGAATATCAGTTTACCTTCGTGTTGATCGAGAAGGCTGATCCCTGCCGAGTGAGCACGGCATAGGCAGTGACGCTTCCACGAGCTTTTGCAAGATGCCCTGTGGCGAGCTGCCCAATGCTTGGGCCAGAGCAGTCAGCGCACGGTTCTCTGCCTGGTAGTCGGGGGGGCGCGAAGGTCGCCGAAACAAGTCCTCGGTCGCAATGACCGCACTGAGAGGTAGAGAAGCGCCGTCGGGCAGTGCAGGCGAGTGCATATTCGGGAGGCTGGTCAGGAGGAAGCAGAGGCGCACGCGCTGGAGCCCAGCCGGACTATCAGCGCGAAGATTGTCCCGCTCGCAGCTTAGGCCGCTAGAAGATGGTTCTGGCGGGGACTATGAGGTCCAGGCATGAATGACCTCCCGATCAAGGGGTTCGGCATCCCACGCAAGCTTCTCCTCGAACTGGGCACGATCGTCACGCCCGACACGCTGCTGCGCTGGCATCGGCAACTGATCGCCCAGAAGTTCGACTTCAGCCACAGCAGACAGCCAGGCCGCCCCGGGCACGCTTAGGGTCATCACCGAGCTTATCGTGCGCATGGCACTGGAGAATCCACCACGCTGGGGCTGCGCGCGCATCCAAGGTGCGCTTGGCAATCTCGGGCACGAAGTAGGGCGCGGCACGATCGCCATGCCCTCAAGCGAGAAGGCATTGAGCCTGCTCCGCAGCGCGGCAAATGCACGGTCCGGTCGGTATTTCTAAAGGCGCATTGGCGGGGCATCGTAGCCGCCGACTTCTTCACCGTCGAAGTCTGGCCGCTTGGTGGACCTACTACGTGCTGTTCCTGATCGAGCTAGCCCAGCGCATCGTTCACATCGCCGGCATCACCCAGCATCCCGCGGAAGGCTGAATGGTCCAAGTAGGTAGACATCTGACCGATGGCATCAATGGCGTGCTAACCGGCAAAAGCCATGTCATCCTTGATCGCGATACGAAGTACACAGCCCAGTTCCGGCGTCTGATCCCGGAGTCTAGGACCGCTGTGATCCGACTGCCACCCCGATCGCCCAATCTGAATGCGTTTGCGGAGCGCTTCGTGCGCTCGATCAAGGAGGAATGCCTGGAGCAGAGGATCCTCATTTGGGCAGAGGTCCTTGCGTCGAACGATCTACGAGTTCTTGGCGCATTGTCATTGTGAGCGCAATCACCAAGGTCTCGGCAATCGCCTGATCCAGCCAGGGCCGACGCCTTCGCCGCCCGTCGAGTCAATTCAGTGCCGTCAACCCTGGGTGGGATGTTGAACTTTTGCCACCAATCCGTGGCGTAGGTACTCGACCGAGAAATTGGACAGTACGGGGTTAGCGGCCACGGCGGACCGTCGAGCGCGCGGGGAGTGCGACGGATGGGCGGGGCTGGGCATGGGCGACGGCGAGGGCGGTTGAACAGGTCAACCTGCAAACCATCCGGATGCTCGACCCAGTCCGCTCGCGCCTATGTTCGACAGCGCACAGAAAAGGCCTCGACGATTTTGTACTATAACGCACGAGCCACCCATGGGCTCGCTAGCAGTATGAGTTCGTTCGACTTTCAATTCAGGAGCGCGGACAGATCATCCAAGCACTACAAAGAAGCCGCCAAGCTTCTCGACTCCGGTGACCACAAAGCTGCAGCACACCATGCACCAATTGCTCATGCACACACTGTTTACGCTACAGAACAGGAAACGGAAGCAAGCAAGAAATGCGCAAGCACACAAGGCCTTCAAAAGTACTGAAGCCTTGTCCCACCTGTAACCTTGGCTCGCCAGTTTGATGTCGAGCCATGTTCGTTTCTTGAAAAGGAGTTTGACTATGGACGAAGCCACTTCGATCACCTCCGGAACCCTCATCGCTGCGGACAAGGTGAACGGTACCAATGTCTATAATCTGGCGGGGGATAAGCTCGGCACCGTTGATGACATCATGATCGACAAGATCAGCGGTCGCGCGATTTATGCGGTGATGTCGTTCGGCGGTTTTCTCGGCATGGGCGAGAAGTACCATCCACTACCATGGGCGACCCTGAAGTACGACGCGCAGAAGGGCGGCTACGTGGTCAATCTGGACAAGAAGCAGCTCGAAGGCGCGCCGAACTACGATCGCGGGTCGGAATTCAATTGGACGCCCGAGTACGGCCGCAAGGTCGACAGCTACTACAAGGCACCAAGCTACTGGATGTAAGTTGCTGTGGTGCCTGAACTGCGGCAAACCTCCGTTGGCGCCGGGATCAGAACGACTTTGGCTCCCGGCGCTCCGGTCCGCATGATCAATCAATTGATAGGAAGAAGGTGTCCCAACGGTAGTTGAAAGTTGAGGGGGTGGCGGTTCCACGGTGGATTCGAGAGAATCGAGTTTGCCAAAGCGCAATCTCTGCGAAGGAGAGCCGATCCTCAAGCCCCGGCGCGCATGAGTGAGATCCTGCTCTCTGGGGCATCCACGCGCAACTACGCGGGGTGCTGCCCAAGATGGCCAAGAACGGTGGGCGTGTCGCGCTCGTAGCTCTCGCGCAAGCTCATCCAAGCAGGGGCCAAGCTGCTTGAGGGACTGATGAGCCGCAGCCTGGCGGGGCTGCAGATCCTGGTGGTGTACATCGACGGGGCATCAAGCTCGGCACGCCGATGATCTCAGACCACGATGCGAGCCCAGTCCGATGTTTGGTAGTGGTACCCGCATTGGGTGTCGGCCCGGTCGGAAGTGATTCGAGACCTGCGCATGCACTGAGAGGAAGCGCTGGGCGTGTCGCATCGAATCGCCGCATTCCTCGCTCTCTCGCGCATCCCCAGTCCAATTTGAATGCCGTTCACACGCCACGAGAACCAGGGCACAACTAATTCAGAAGGAGTCCGCCATGTCAGTTTGGTCTCGAATCCGCTGGTTGCTAGCCGCATTGCCCGCCATGGCGGTTGTCTGCTTCGCGCTGACAGCGTCGGCCGCCGATGAAGACTTCCCCACGCTGACAAAACGCCTTCAAGCGGAGAAACCGAAGTTCGCGAAGCGCCAACAGGCTTTGCTCGCGGAGCGCTACGACCTCGCTGACCGGCCGGCCAAGGGAACGGCCATGTCGGGCGGCAAGCCGGTGCAAGACGGCGTGCGCGTCAAGTTGCCCGAGGGCATGACCTGGGAGAAACTCGCCGCCTTGTCGCCGGAGGAAGTCAGGGAAAAGCAGCTCTGGCCGATCGGCTTTCTTCCGTTGCCGCATCCCCACCACGAAGCGGGCGGAATGATCTTCCCCAAATTCCTCATCGAGGAAACGAAGAAGCAGACCGATCGGGACCTGACGCGCTTCGACCTCGACTTCGACTTGCCGGATCATTTCCTGCCCGAGTTCCCGGCACCGATCTATCTGACGACGCGGCCGGATCTGGGCGACGTCTCGCAAGGGAAACTGGTGACGCTCAGCAACTTCAACGAATTGTTCAAAGACATCCTCAATCCCAAGCAGCTCGAGGGATTGCGGTTGCTGCTCACGCCGTTTCCCCAGCAGCAGTTCAACGCCACCGAAGACCGCCGCAGCCTGAAGGCCCATCAGGGTGTTGCCTGCCTCGACTGTCACTCCAACGGCCATACGAACGCCTCCACCCACACGGTCGGCGACATTCGGCCCAACGAGCATCGCCATCGGATCGACACGCCATCGCTGCGGGGCGTGAACGTTCAGCGGCTGTTCGGTTCGCAACGGGCGCTCAAGACCGTGGAGGACTTCACCGAGTTCGAGCAGCGAGCCGCCTACTTCGACGGCATCCCGTCGGACGCGACGCGTAAAGGCACCAACGTCCTCGAACGCGGCAGTCAGGTGCATTTCATGGCGGAGTTTCAGGCGCTGCTCGACTTTCCCCCCGCGCCGAAGCTCAACGTCTTCGGCAAGCTCGATCCCGCCAAAGGCAGCCAGAGCGAGATGCGCGGCCAGGAGATCTTCTTCGGCAAAGGCCAGTGCGCGACCTGCCACACCCCGCCGTACTACACCGACAACCTCATGCACAACTTGAAGGTGGAGCGATTCTTCAAGGAGGTCACGATTAACGGTCGTAAGGCGTCGGCAGACGGCCCGATCAAGACCTTCCCGCTTCGCGGCATCAAGGACTCGCCGCCGTACCTCCACGACGACCGTTTGCTGACGCTGGAGGACACGGTGGAGTTTTTCAACCTCGTCCTGGAATTGAAGCTGAGTGCCCAAGAAAGGAAGGATCTGCTGGCCTTCCTTTGGGTGCTGTAGGCTCCGGACTCTGGCCAGCCCACGTCCAGAGGTACTCCGTCAAGAGGTTTATCAGGGTTTTTTGAGTACCGGCGACCAACGGCGAACCGTGGCGCTTGAGGGCATTGGGGTATCTGGCCTCGTCGTACGGTTGTGCGGTTCTGCCAGCAGCGATACACGATGCGGATCCTGTGCTCCGCAAGAATTGCGGCCGGGCTCTTCAGAGCTGGTTTTCCGTCAACCGGCTAGGCGCTCGCCGGCGCCATTGCGAGCCAATACTCGTGATGCACTCCACCCAGCACCGATTTCGCGAGGACGAGCGTGCCCGCCACCAAGCGGTGTCGGGATTCGGGCTTCGGGCCCACCACAGATTCATTCGGAGGGTCCGGCACGCCTGGACCCAACGCGCTATGGGGACGTCCCCGTTTGTAATGCTCCACTCACGATTTCAGAATCGACCGGAGATGGGCCTCAGATAAGTGAATCATCCAGTCTAGGCACTCGCGCCGAATCGTTCCGATCACACGCTCGCAGATGGAGTTCGCCTTCGGGCTTGCCACAGGTGATCGCAATACTTCGACTCCCAGGGCACTGATCGAATCGTCCAGAGGAAGAAGTCGCACGCGAGAATGCCCTTCGCGTGATTTTTCAAGAACGTTGGCCAGCGCTGGTCGCCTCGAGGCTGCCGTGGCGGTTGCTTCGGAAGGTACTTGCCCACCGGCCTCGGAGAGATCCGAATGCCGAGCTTGACCAACAGCTTCTAGCAGCGGCCGGGTTCGAGCTCGAACAAGAGGTCCTTCAGGTGCAGAGAGGTCTCGTCGTCCGTCACCCGTTTGCGCGCGGCCTTTACCTTCGACGCAAGATCCTCCATGCCAACGCGCAATGCGGCGCGAAATTCGCTCGGTGCAGTCTGTTCGCGGCGCTGGTCTTTGCCTGCCTCCGCAGGGAGTGACGACACGCGCCGCTCACGCTGCGCTGACTGGATGCTCCGCGAGGGATTCCAATCGAGATAGAAAGCCGATTCCAGCTCGTTGGTAACGCGCGGCGTCCGTTGCTCTTCACCACTCACACGACCGAGCAGAAGCCCCACATAAAGTCGCTGAAGATCGCGCCGGTACAGGCCAACGATCGGGTTCGCTCGATCGAGCTCACTGAACAGGCCGCGATTCAGGTCCCGGACAAGATCCGCTCCGACATATCTCTCTGCCTGCGGAAGCGCTGTCTGGCCTTCGGCCATACGCTGAAATACCGAGTGATCGATCAGTCGCAACAGGAGCTCCCAGTTCGAGCTCTGCAATGCGTCCGCGGCACCGCTGGGGCTGATCCGCTTAAGAATATCCGGATTGAGCAGCGCTGTGGGTCTAGCGAACCCTCGATCCAACAGGAATCTCACTGCGGCGCGCTGGCGCTGTGGGGGCACCGGCTCGAACGGCGCAGCACCTCGTTTCGCTTGATTGCGCGTTTCGATCACGCCGCCAATCAATTTGGCCACCGCAATGAGTTCCTGGTGCCGCTGCCCGACCAGCGCAGCGTACAACTCTGCGAGCCGCACGTAGTCGCGGCCCTTCTCCGTTGCCGCCTCGACCAGCATGGTGGTCGCAAGATCCAGGTTGCGCAATCCCAGGTTGCCTGCCTTGATCGGGTCGTCTCCCACAACACCGGTCATGACCGTGGGGTCCAGCTCCGCAACCTCGTCTTCACCGCCGAAGCGCAGCATCGGCTCATCGAGCTGGCGGGCAGCGAGTCGGTCGAGCGCATCCCACTCCTGATCGGCGCTGAGTCCGGGCAACGGCTTGTACCCCCACTCCACCGCGAAGTAGTCATACGGCCCGAGCCGCGGCATTAGGTAGGCGTGGTCGCCCGGTTGTGCGACGTAATTGAAGCGGGCATAGGACATGATGGAGGCGGACGTGCCCCAGCGCTCGGTCCACTGCCTGCTGCGAAGCTGCGCCACAGAATACGCGGAGTGCGCCTTGAAGTTGTGTCTCAGCCCCAAGGCGTGGCCAATCTCGTGCGAGACGACGTAACGCAGCAGCTGGCCCATTACTTCATCCGGAAGAGGCAAGTGCTGGGCCCTCTCATCCAACGGGGCGACCTGTGCAAAGTACTGATTCTCCAGCTGATTAAGAACGGTTTGCCAGAAGATCGCAGGTGAAGAGATCACCTCGCCGCTGCTAGTATCGGCCTGGCCCCAGCCCATCGCGTTCTGCCCGGGGGCCCAG
>Ga0105100_10002213_pt1 | contig 11389 bp, 8 predicted proteins | sample PPLLak12cMay2015_2_FD_87033 | JGI IMG/M metagenome (GOLD analysis project Ga0105100, IMG submission 87033) | Freshwater sediment microbial communities from Prairie Pothole Lake near Jamestown, North Dakota, USA - PPLs Lake P8 Core (1) Depth... | ecosystem: Environmental > Aquatic > Freshwater >... | reverse complement strand
TTAAGATACCTTTGATAAATCGGGGTGCGGCAAAGCGGCAATGTCTATGCGCAACGTCGGTTCGCATACGAATAGTTTTAGCAATTACGCCTTGTATTGATCGACTCTACCTTGTTTCTGGAGCAAACATCATATGGAGATTGGCATCGTCCAAAAGATCGACATCGACTATGAAATGCAGCAATCGTACCTCGATTACGCCATGAGCGTCATCGTAGCCCGCGCCTTGCCAGATGCTCGCGACGGGTTAAAACCCGTTCACCGGCGCATCTTGTACGCCATGTACGATATGGGCATGCGCGCAGACACCCCCTACAAGAAATCTGCCCGCATCGTTGGCGAAGTACTGGGTAAATATCACCCGCACGGCGATATGGCAGTCTACGAGGCAATGGCGCGCATGGCACAAGATTTTTCGATGCGCTGTTTATTGGTTGACGGGCAAGGTAATTTTGGCAGTGTCGACGGCGATCCTCCAGCTGCCATGCGCTATACAGAAGCCAGGCTGGCCTCGGCAGCCATGAACATGCTCGCCGATATCAACAAAAATACGGTAGATTTCGATACCAACTTCGATGACACGTTGACCGAACCAGATGTCCTCCCGGCAGCTATCCCCAACCTTCTCGTGAATGGAGCTTCCGGGATCGCGGTCGGAATGTCCACATCAATCCCCCCCCACAATCTCGGCGAAGTGGTGGATGCTTTGAAATTTTTGCTCGAAAATTGGGAGAAGATAGAAGACATAAACCTGGAAGATCTCATGCGATTTATCCAGGGGCCCGACTTCCCAACCGGAGGCGTGATCATCCACAACTCTGATGAGAACGAGCTTGGGAGCGCTTATGGCAGCGGTCGGGGCAAGATCTTGCTCCAGGCACGCGCTCATCTGGAAGAGATGGAACGCGGGCGCAACCGGATCATTGTGACCGAGCTGCCGTACATGACCAACAAAGCCTCTCTGATCGAAAGAATCGCAGAGCTGGTGCGTGAGGAAAAGCTGACCGGGATCGCCGATTTGCGAGACGAGTCCGACCGGCATGGCATGCGGATTGTGATCGAACTGACAAAGACGGCTGATCCACACACCATCCTGCGCGACCTGTATAAATACACTCCCATGCAAAGCACTTTCAGCATCATCATGCTGGCTCTGGTCGATGGTGAACCGCGCTTGCTGTCCCTCAAACAGGCGTTGCGCGTCTATCTCGACCATCGCCTGGAAGTGATCCGCAGGCGGGGCGAGTACGAGCTTGACAAAGCCCGCCAACGCGCCCATATCCTAGAGGGATTGCGCGTGGCTTTGAAGAACCTGGACGAAGTCATTGCCATGATCCGCCGGGCGCCAGATGCTGAGACCGCCAGGCTCAGGCTCGAAAAACGGTTCAAGCTCACCCAGATCCAGGCACAGGCAATCCTGGATATGCAACTCAGGCGTCTGGCTTCGTTAGAGAGAAAGAAAATTGAAACCGAATACCAGGAAGTTACCGCCCTTATAAAGTCCCTGGAGCAGCTTCTGCGCTCTCCCAAGAAGATGCGCCAAGTTGCCACAGAAGAGCTGGAAGCCGTGAAAGCCACCTACGGAGATCGGCGCAGGACTCAAATCGCCCAGCTGAAACCCGGCGAGACCGCTTCCCCACTGACTACCGCGGATTTAGCCCCAGACCAGACTGTCTGGTTGATGATCAACGCCCACGGTCAAATCTCTCGAACTGCAAACGATAAGCCTCCAAGACAAAGCGGAGCGGATGCACCGAGATGGCTTCTGAAAGTAAATACTCGCGATACGCTTTACCTGGTATGCGAAGATGGTAAAGTCGCTGCTTTATTACTCCAATCTGTCCCAGAAGCCAGCCAGGCTGGCACCGGCACACATTTTGCCAAGATCTCGGCACTTACCGATAGCGATAGCCTGGCAGCAGCCTTCACCCTGCCGCCAAAAGCCGGGCTGGCAGATGACTGGTACATCCTATCAGCTACCCGCCAGGGTATGTTAAAAAAATCGGCGCTATCGGAGTTACCCGGTCCATCGGCAAACACTTTTATCCTTGCCAAGGTGAATGATGGCGATAGGCTGGGCTGGGTACGATTGACGGATGGGAAGAGCGAAATTCTACTGATGACAGCCTTAGGGATGGCGATCCGCTTCACCGAAAACGATATTCGCCCGATGGGACTTGTGGCAGCCGGCGTGATGGGGATTAAGCTCCAGCAGGACGACGAGGTTGTGGGAGTCGAGCTGCTCAAGCGAACAACGGAGATCTTCATGGTAGCCACAGACGGCAGCGCCAAGCGGGTTACAGCAGCCCAATTCCCGGTGCAAGGGCGCTATGGACAAGGAGTTGTTGCCTGGAAGCTGCCTGCAAAGATTCGAGCCGTAGGAGTGGCTGCCGGAAAAGGCAGCACGCGGATTACATTGCAGCTTAAAAAACTGGCTGCAAAAATGATCCGCCTGGATGAAGCGCCTCTTCAAGGACGGACGGCTCGCGGCAAGGTCATACAGGAGCTCAAAGCAGGCGACCAGGTGACTGGTGTCACAGTACCCTGGGAAGTGGAACGACCCATCCTGAATGACGAGCCAGCCAGACCCACGCGGGGAAGTGAAAAAATCCAACCTGCTGACAAACCAGCAGTCAAACGAAAGACAAGCCCCAAGACAGGCACCCAAACCACCCGCCGCTCATCCGCATCGAAACCAGCTGCCCCAGCAAAAAAAACCTCCTCCACGAAACCTGGAACTTCGCCCCGGTCGAGAAAACCACCCACAAAACCATCTTAACAATGGGAAAGCAAAGTATAAACCGCCAGTTGCTGATACCAAAAACGGTTGGCAGCTGGCGGTGTTGAATCTGTCTACGATCTACTAAAAAGGTGTGTCTCGATTTGAACTGGACAGCAATATTGATGGGAGTAAGGCAGCTAATTATCCAGGGTAAAGAAGGTGTAATGATAAGCAATTTTCCCATCATGGAGCCCGATTGTATCGTTTCCGTTGCGAACCACTCCTCGGTCCGAAACCGCTGTCCACGTAAGGTGGCGAGAATTTCCGCTTCCTGAATACCCTGTTAAGGTAAATTTCCCGTTGGGCATCAGCTGATTGATATATGTTTCATACCACGTTTGGATTGGACCAGCACCCTGGATCGTTCTCGAAGCATTGATATGCACTGCACTGGGGTTATACAGGCTCACAAGACGGTTAACATCGCGGGCATTTAACGCATCTATGTATTGCACAACGATATCCTTCTTTGCAGAACCAGATGCCCACGGATATTTTGCAATCTCTTGCCAGGTTCCAGGGATAAAGTTGCGGCAGTTTGACCATTCCCAAAAATTTGCAGCGGTAAGGTTGAGTTTTTCGGCAGCCTTCAGAAAAGAATGGATATCCTCTGGCGTTGCCTGCCATTGGCCGCTCTTATACGCTGACCCGGTCGGGATGATCGGGCGGTAGGGTGTGATGGATTGGAACTCTTGGACGCAGCGAGCAAGCTGGTCTGAAGGGTTATGCGCCAAGACCCAATAAACCTGGGGCATGTTGTAATTGCACTGATCCAAAAACTCCTTCCACGGGACCAAGGGGTGATATGACGGGAACCGGTAGGATGACAAGGCGACAGGCAAATCTGGAAAAGCGGCTCGCAAACGGTCCATATACTTCACCGCGGCTAATCTTTTGCCCGGCTCTTTGAACTCTTTTTCTACATCGACCACAAATCCTTTCACCCTGGTTTGATTGATACGTTGGATGGCTTTATTTGCTTCTCCGATAGGATCAGCTCCATAAATGTATTGCCACCCCCAGGCTTCAATTCCCTGAGCCGACAATTTCTGAACCAATGCGGGCACAAGATCAACCCCGCTGGGATCGATATTATAGCTATAGGTCCCATCGGCTATCTTGATCAGAACATGGCCCAGACCCGCTCTGGCAGCTGTATTAGCGATCGCCTGCAAATCCCCATTCTCGCATTCGCGAATCTTCCAGATAAAGAATCCTTTTCCCTTAAGAGACATCGATATTACCTCCTTTGCCAGAGCATTTCTGCTGGGTTCCCTTAGCGATTGATCTTGGATGGATTAAAGCAAGGATTATAGTCAGCGCCTATCACTAAGACGTAAGCAGCTTTACTTCCTGCAGTATCCCCAGGCTGAAGTCGTTCAGCTGGCAAACCCAGGATTTTAAGAATGTACTCGCCCACTGCAGGATATTGCCCGCCTGTTAAATCATACAACCATGTTTTTGTGCTCTCATCCACGCTTTGATCAGAGTATAGGGTCTCGAAACCGCCATAATGCAGCCGCTCAGCAGCCAGGGTTTGCAAGTCATCGTTTTTAGTACCATTCCGAACTTCCACAATTATACTTAGCCGCTCGTCCTCTTCATTATCAGGTGGGGACATCGCTTCCTGGAGCATGGGCTCAAGCTTTTCACGTTTTGGCAACAGTACGCTGGCGCCCTGAGGTGTCCACCAGCCTTTTACATATTTACTGCTTACATAATAGCTGCGGATCCGGGGTGCATCCAGCTTGAGGGCCATCGGCGCCAGAGCTAGCACGTCATTCAAGTCAATGTCTGTTTTTACAATCTCGCTTAACTGCTGGTATAGTTCCGGTATCCGCGGCAATATGTCCAATTGCAGGGCTTTCGTATATAGCGAACGCAATACTTCTTGCTGCCGCCTGCCACGGTCGAAATCGTTCGAGCGCAAGCGAGAGCGAGCGTACCACAACGCAAATTCACCATCCATGTGAACGACACCTGGACCCACGGTATATAATTTCCAGTTGTTCGGATTTTCCAGGTTGCCTTTGGGATTGATCGCTCGCCAATCTGTATATGGACAGGCCAGAGGGACATCCACTCCATCCAAAACATTGACAATTTTTATAAACCCATTGAAATCGACGATTGCCAGGTTGTCTATCCGGATGCCGAGGTTGTACAGGATTGTATCCTTCAAGAGAGCTGCCCCACCCCCAGGATACTTGCTCATCTCCCCGTGCAGATAGGCGGTATTGATCCGCTGCATCGTCCATCCAGGAATATATACAAATAAATCTCTTGGGATGGATATCAACGATACCACCTGATCCCTGGGACGGATCGAGGCAATTATCAGGGTATCGGTCCGAAAATACGGACCCTTGGTGCGCTGGTCGGAGCCAATTAACAGTATGTTGATAAGGTCATTCCCAGCCTGCGCTTGATCGCCGAGCAGCGGCATCTGCCTGGGGATGGGGGTCACCAGGGGCGAGTCGGGCTGGGAGGCTCTGGCATCTAAGTCCGGATAAGCTTGAGGGATTGGGGTGGGGAGAACAATCGGGGTGGTTGCGTGGGGCAGGAACGGTGTCGGCGTATACTCCGATCCATTCTTAATTAATGGGAGCCTGACCCGGTTGAACGATATCCGGGCTGTGGGTGTGGATACCGGTGAGGTCTCAAGGATCGTCGGAACTGGAGTAAATTGCGGCTGTTGGCAGGTCGAGAGAATTAATATACCAACCAGGGTGAGTAGACCCACCAGCAGTTTGTTTTTCATTGCCCATTGATAGCCTTACGGATCACATTCATGACAGCTTCCTGATTGGGCAGTAGAACCATTCCCCCACCCGGTGTGATCCAATCGGACACCTGATTGGGACCAATAAAATAGTGTTGTATTCTGGATGTATCCACCAGTTGGGCTGCCAGAGGAAACAGGGGAACGAGATCGATTAACCCCAGGTCTGTGGTTACGTTATCCTTGTAGATGGCATAGAACTCTGGTACTCGCTTGAGGGCGTTCAGGCTGATCATCTTCTCAAAAACTGCCATCAACACTTCTTGCTGTCTACGCGCACGGGCAAAGTCGTTGGTAGTCTTGCGGGTTCGCACATACCACAACACAGTATCAGCATCCATGTTTTGCTGTCCTGCTGAAATAGTGAAATAATACCCGTTCCGATAATCCGATACGGCTGCACCGACATTCACGTTCAGCCCACCCAGGCTGTCGATTACCTGCTTGAATGAAGAGAAATTAATCAGCACATAATGCTCAGGACGGACACCAAAATTATGCTCGAATGTAGCTGCCAATTTTTCAAAGCCACCCCTCCCCCAGGCCGTATTGATCCGGTCCATCCCCCAGCCAGGGATGTTTATATACAGGTCACGCGGGAAAGAGGTCAGGCTAACCGTACCCTGGGATGGATTCAGAGTTAATAACATAATTGTGTCCGTGCGAAATGCACTATCCCATGGGCGTTGATCAGAGCCTAGCAGCAAGATGTTTATCTGGTCTGGTGGCAACTGCAAAGCACCTACCGGTGCAGATGGATCGAGGGGGAATGGCGTAGGCACAGGCGTTGGCGTGCTGGTCGGGTAACTTTGCGGTGCCTCCGTCGGGTAGTAAACTGCAGTTGGAGGTATCGGCTGGAATGGCGTTGCGGTTGGTGTTGCATCTGGCGGTACCTGCACGAACGACCCTGGCGTTGTTTGGACCGAGAGTGGAGCCGCCGCGATGGACGTGCTGCCAAACCCGGGTACACCACATGACGTGCAGAAAAATATTAAAACTAACAGTATAAATGGTAATTTGTTGGGCGATTTTTTCATAATCCAGGTGCACTCTTCAGGAGGTGGAATTTCATCTCTGTGGGGTGAGTGTTACCAACGTTTCCCGGGGTGTGATTACAACAGTCGGTGGTGTCCGGGTAGGCAACGGAATACTAGTAGCTGTGGCAGAAGGGATTGGCGTCTGCGTTTGCGATACCGGTGTGTTGGTTGGAAGCTCGGTAGGCAATGGAGTATGGGTCGCTGGTGGTGGAGTGTCCGTCCAGGTAGCCGAAGGGAGGATCTGGGTGGGCGACGGTGTGACAGGCGTCATGGTTGGCAGCTGGGGTGTAGCAGTGTTAGCACTGGGTGTGGCAGAGGGCTGAATTGGCGTAGGCGGCACGTTTGTCGGTGGAACTGGGGTTGGGGATGAGACAGGTGGTATTGGAGTTGGTGAAAGGTAGGGTAGCGGTGTAGCTGTTAGCGGGTAAACCGGCAATCGCGGCACATACAGGCGTTGCCCGGTGTATATGGTGTAAGTGTTCAGACAATTGCGGGCAGCTAATTCCGTATAGGGAACGCCAACCGCAAGGCCAATCCGGAAAAGATTATCCCCAGATCTGACGTAATAGACTACCCAGCCGGGAGGTCGCGGGCAAGACACAGGTGGTTTTCTAATTGGCGCTTGGGTCGGGGCTGAGGTGGGAGTTTCACTGGGGGGCGGGGTCGCCGTGGCGAGGATGGGCACATGGATACTCATGCCGGCCATCAATTTGTCGATCACAAGACAATTCCCACTCCGTAAAACATTAATACTGACTTGATATCGTTCCGCGATCGCCGCCAGGGTGTCCCCCACACCCAAAGAGATCTCGACCCAACCCGGTGGGTAATCGCATGGGTTTGGAAAGGCAATCGTAGGCGTTGGTGTAGGTAGGGGTGTTGGGGATGGCGTATAGGTGGGCTCTCCGGGTAACTGGGTTGGCACCGGTATCGTCGAAGTCGGGACCTGGGTGGGAGCTTGTGCCGCCTCGATCCGGCCTTCTGTCAAAGAGATCGCTAAACCACCAAATACCAGCAGGGCGGAGAAGATAGCAGCCAACATGCCCCAAACAGCCTGGTAGGCATCTCTCATACGAATCCCCCTGCCCCATTCTTGCCAGTAGATTGAGCAATCGTGATGGGAAATAGCAGGCTATAGGTTAAGGTAGTTCCTGTCTCGGAATCCACCCAAATGCGACCTCCTATGGACTCTGCCAACGTTTTCAGAAACGGCAAGCTAAATTGCTCTTGGTTGAGGCTTTGGATATTCTCAGATCCAGAGGCTTGTGAGGCTGTCTGTGATTTAAGCAATTGGTCAAAAGACATGTCGCTGCTTTGATGAGCCACCTGGATTAAGACATAATCCTTCGCATCTTCTTCACCCTTAAGGCGGACCCGAAACGCAATCTCACCATTTGCTGGCGAGAAATTGCTGGCATTATCCAATAAAGTCACCAATACTCTCTCCAAAGCTCCCCGATTATTCCGCAGCTCAGGCAACTTGCGGGGAAAATCCATTCGCAAAGCTATCTTTTTCTCTTGCATGGCATGGCTGGTTTTCGATATCGCTTCATCAATCAGGCTGCTCAGTTGGACCGTCTCTACTTCGTAGGATGGAAGACCCTCGCCCTCCCCAGAAAGCTGTATCAGGTGATCAACTAGTTTCGCCATTCGATCCGATGAAGCACGAATACGTTCCAGAAAGCGGTGTTGAAGCATACCCAGGATGCCAATCGACTCGCCCAGCAGAAAATCGGTATAACCGATGATGGAGGATAATGGCTGTCGCAATTCCTGTGCCACCGCAGATATTTCCTTCATTTGCTCGTCTGAAGACGAGGTTATCGGCTGTTCACTTCTCAATACCAAAAGTCTTTTATCGGCTTCATAGATCAAAGATTTTAGGTAAGCAACCTCTTCCAAAGCCAATCTCAGCTCTGCTTCTGCCTGGTGATCGGTTACCTTCACTGTTTCATCTTGCTGTGATTGTTCCCTAAAACTCTCGTTCGTCGCCTGAGCGAGTTCTAAATCTCCCTGTTGTAGGAGATGGATTTCCGCCTGCAATCGAGAGATTGTGTCCTGCGCCTCCTCATGTGCAGCGATCAGAGCCGCTAAACTGGCAGCGTGTAAGCGATAGTTGCCATCACTTTCGGGCGTAATCCCAAAACGGGTGAGCAATTGTTCGTTCTCTTTGCGGGTTTTCTCAGTCTCCAGTTGAGCGGTCTTCAATGCCGCTTGCGATTGTTCCAAATCTCGAAGCAGCTTTGCAGAATAATCGCAATGTTGCAAGACCTGTGCCAGCGGCAAGACGAAATCCGTCAAACGAAGTTGGTCATCTGGCGACCAGCTCCGCCTGCTGTACGGGGTGAGCAGGACAAGCCCGGCGATCAGCTCTCCATTCGGATCACATATCGGAGCCGCAAGGATATGGCCAACCGCCTTTACATCTAATACCTTACCCAATCCAGCCAAGTCTGGGGATGTGCTGCTGGCTGGCAGGCGCAAGGCACGACCACGGCGCAAAGCCGATGCGATCACAGGGATTGACTGGCTGTTGATGATTGATTTCCCCAGGGTTTGCTCTCGTATCAGATCGTATCCACTGAGAATCTCCATCTTGCCATGGGGGCCAGGCGCGGATAGTAATAAACAGATATCCGCCAGCCATTCTTGTGCAATCATCTTTAACGCTGCCAGGTGGATATCTGATGGGTTGGTGTCCATAGCTAGCTTGAGCAAGGACAGATAATAATTGCCCTGGGAAGAACTCCTGCTGGTGGCCTCTTGTTCTATAGACGCAGAGCTGGGTTCCTGCTTGGCTTCCCGGGTGATCTCGGGGAAACGTTGCGGTAATAGCAGCAACATTGGGTAGGCAATCATCTGCGCCAGACGTATCGCTCCTGAATAATCTCCCTCAGGGTACGGGTATGTCAGGAAAGCCACATCCCCAATTAATAATATTGCCAGCATACTCAGTCCATTGCCCCACCCGGCTGGACGTCTCATCGCCAGGAGCAAACCGCTGGCGGTGGTAATTCCCAGGCAGAGCATCACAGAGGCAGTATCAGCCCAGCTGCCATTGTAATCGGACAGTGTGTCTTGATCTGACCACCATACCAGGCTCATAACAGATACAGTAACGGCGATTAAGGATAGCAAGACAGTTGCAACATCGCCTATCCGGGATGGCTTAGGAAAGACCCACATCCAGGCAATTAGAATAGTCCCCATCAAGCTGATAAATCGATCAAGGGGAGGCAGCAGGATACTGCCATTGATCATACCTTGCCAGGATAAACCTGCCGCGACAAAAAGCACCAGACGCAAGAGAAGTAACAGGCTGAGCCCGATTACCATCCGTTTGCCTTCAGAGGAGGCGGTTGATTGCCAAAAACTCAAGGATGTTGCCAGCGCTGCGGCGAGGGAAAACGCCAACACGAGGTGATAAACCAGGTTACCTGGAGGATATAATAGAAGTGACACGAATTCCTGAAAATAACTATTCATCTCCGCCTCATCAACGATTATAGCATGGCGTACGAATTCGGCAAAGAAACAAGAGGTTGACAAAACCGCAAATCAGGGTAAAATATCGAGCGCGCCGAAGTGGCGGAATTGGCAGACGCGCTACGTTCAGGGCGTAGTGGGCATACGCTCGTGTGGGTTCAAATCCCACCTTCGGCATGATACCTCTCGTCGACAACACGGCGAGAGGCTTTGTTTTCAAGCATCCCCAGCACCCATTTACGCCAGTGTTTTGCTGCTCCATACAGGCTGAATCCTCACATCAGGTTGGCAGAATACTTGCAACTTCCAGGCCAGAAATTAGTCGATAAACTTACAAAATTAATAAACTGAAGCCTTCCGATAACTTGGCAAACCGCTGAAAATAACACAAGGAAAATTGAAATAAGATTAGCGGTTTGCTTAAGCAATTCGCCGTCACTTACCAGTCTTCATAATCAAACTACTTTAGGCGAATTGCATTGAAATATTCCGGGAGAACTACTTGCGCCAAATCCTAGCCTGCGGTAATATCAGAGATATGAAATCCATCAAGTTCAACTGGAAATATGCGGTAAGCATCCTGGTTATTCTCATCATGGCCTATCTGGTGATGGATTTTAACAGCCGTATGGCCAACTTGCGCAACCTGAGTATGCAGCGCGACCGGATATCTACTCAGGTGAGTGAGCTGGAGCAGAAAAAAGCCAGGCTAGAAACTCAGATAGCATATGCCACTTCAGATGCGGCGGTAGTCGATTGGGCGTATGAAGATGGCCGCCTTGTACGGCCAGGCGATAATCCGATCATTCCCCTTCCACCGGCAGAGAGCACACCCGCACCTTCTGTAGCCCCGGTAATCACCCAGCCAGTGGTGAGTAACTGGCAGATATGGTTGATGCTGTTTGTCGATAAGCAGTAGCAGTTCGCAATAGCTGCTTGACGCTCCATCCAGGGCATGCTATAATGTGGGCCGCTCGAAAAACAGAGCCAAATATTGCGGGGTGGAGCAGTGGCAGCTCGTCGGGCTCATAACCCGAAGGTCCTCAGTTCGAATCTGAGCCCCGCTACCTGAGGAAACCACAGTCAAAGGACTGTGGTTTTTTTATATGTACCAGAAAATGGTGTATGATTGAGGCCTCCATACCTGGTCGAGAGGGACAAGAACATGCCAGTTACCTTCAACTATCCATCATACAAAAACTTTTGGCGGGCGATCATCCCGGTGATTACCATTGGGCTGCTGCTTACAGCCTGCAGCCCGGGTTACCCTGAGCAGCTGCCTGCGCCAACCCTGCCTGCTTC
>Ga0105100_10002212_pt1 | contig 11391 bp, 10 predicted proteins | sample PPLLak12cMay2015_2_FD_87033 | JGI IMG/M metagenome (GOLD analysis project Ga0105100, IMG submission 87033) | Freshwater sediment microbial communities from Prairie Pothole Lake near Jamestown, North Dakota, USA - PPLs Lake P8 Core (1) Depth... | ecosystem: Environmental > Aquatic > Freshwater >... | reverse complement strand
TAAGAGATTTAATAGTATTGCGTCCGACTTTATTTGTAATCTCCTGGTCAACTGGAAATAAAAGAAAACTCCCCCCTATTATACCTGCAGCATACAGCCATTCAGTTGAAGAAAAATTAAATGGTTCTGTATAGAAAGAAAAAAAATCTCTTGCGATTATTCCGGTATCATTTATAAAATTTTCTGAAATAGATTTGTTAGTTGTTAATGAATCCTGGGCAAAACAGTTTAATGACAATAAAAATGTAATTGATACAAATATATTTTTATTCATAGCTTCATAATAATTTAAATTACTCAGAATTATCCAAATCCATTTAACCCAAGGACTACAATTGAATACTCACTACCTGAGAATGCAGAAGCAAGAATAGATATATACAACACACTTGGAGAGTTTGTAAAAACATTGGTAAACAGCACAATAGGAGCGGGTTATCAGGAGATTGGATTTGATTTATCTTCACTACCATCAAGGATATATATTTACCAGGTAAAAGCAAAAGGACAAACCAATACCTTTTTTGATTCTAAAAGATGTTACTACTGAAGTAAGAGAATATTATAAGTGAGGTTCATCTTGAAGGTGATCCTCACTTTTAGAAAACTCTTGATTTTTCTATATTGAAATAAACCTCATCTCCGACTTTAATTACCAGGTTATCATATTCTTCATTACTAATTGCCGCATCAATAAATTTTTTTGATCCAATGTGTTTTAGTTCGATCCTTACAGATGCACCAAATTTAAAAATATGAGTAACCACTGCCGGAACAAATTCTGAATTGAATCCTTCTTTTACAATTTTAATATTATGAGGTCTTACAAACTCAACTCCGGATGAATCATCAATAACAGAAGAATTGCAAATAAATGCATCCTCTGAAGAGAATTGATTTACATTTCCGATAAAATTATATACAAATGCATTGGCAGGTTTTTCGTAGACTTCCATTGGAGTACCAACCTGTTCGATTTTTCCTTTATTCATTACAACAACTCTATCAGCGACTTCCAATGCTTCTTCCTGATCATGTGTTACAAATATACTTGTTATGTTAAGTTCGTGATGTAAATGCCTTAACCATCTTCTTAATTCTCTTCTAACTTTTGCATCAAGAGCACCGAAAGGTTCATCGAGTAGTAGTACTTTGGGTTCAATTGCAAGAGAGCGGGCTAAAGCAACTCTTTGTCTTTCTCCACCAGATAATTGAGAAGGATACCTTTTTGCTGCCCATTCAAGCTGAACCAGATTGATAACGGATGAAACTTTATCTTCAATTTCATCTCTTCTAGGCCTGATTTTACGTGGTTTGACTTTCAAACCGAAAGCAATATTTTCAAATACAGTCATGTGCTTAAACAAAGCATAATGTTGAAATACAAAACCAACATTCCTTTCTCTAACAGTCTTATCATTCATGCTTTCATTAAAAAGATAAATACCGCCGGCATCAGGAATTTCAAGTCCCGCAATAATTCTTAGTAGAGTTGTTTTGCCGCATCCTGATGGTCCTAATAAAGCAACGAGTTCCCCTTTTTCAACTTCCAGGTTGATTCCTCTCAAAGCACGGTAGTTGGCAAATCTCTTAGTTATATTTTCAATTTTTATACTCATAATCTAATTGTAAAATTTTATTTGAATTTCCAGCTGATTAAAGTTTTAAGAAATAAAGTAATTATTGCTAAAAGAGTTAAAAGTGTAGCAACAGCAAAAGCTGCAGAAAAATTATATTCATTATAAAGAATTTCTATATGAAGCGGAATCGTATTTGTTAAACCGCGAATGTGACCTGACACAACCGATACAGCACCAAATTCTCCTATTGCCCTTGCATTACAAAGAATTAGTCCATACATCAGTCCCCATTTAATATTTGGTAAAGTAATCTTAAAAAAAATCTGCCATCCATTTGCACCTAATGATAATGCAGCTTCTTCTTCCTGTCTTCCCTGTTCTTTCATTAATGGAATTAATTCCCGCACGATGTATGGGAGGGTAACGAAAGTAGTAGCGAGAATTATACCTGGGGCTGCAAAAATAATTTTAATATCGTATTGGTTTAAATATTGTCCCAATAAACTATGGCTTCCAAGCAAAAGCACAAATACCATTCCTGAAATTACAGGTGAAATGGTTAATGGAAGATCAAGAAGTGTTAATATGAAATTCTTTCCGCGGAAATCAAATTTAGTTATTGCCCATGCAGCTGCAAGAGCAAAAATTAAGTTAAGAATTAAAGAAACAAAGGTTGTTATAACGGTTAGCTCTATTGATGAAACTGTTTCTGCATCGGTAATAGAGGTCAAATAATTATTTAAACCGAGTTCAAATGCTTCTTTAAAAATAACAGCAATCGGCAATCCTAAAAAAATAATAAGGAATAAAATCGCAGCAGCAATTAGAGTTAACCTTACTATCAAAGGTTCACTAAGTATTGATTTATTTTTAATCTTGCCTGACATACAGAAAATAACAGGTTTTTTATTTGTGCTTTGTACTCCACCATTGGAGTATGTTAATAGTAAAAAGTAAAATGAATGAAGTTAAAAGCATTACAATTGAAATAGCTGTTGCTCCCTGGTAATCGTACTGCTCTAATTTTGACATAATCAGCACAGGGACTATTTCGGTTTTTAATGGCAGATTGCCTGAAATAAAGATAATTGAACCATATTCACCTAAAGCTCTTGCAAAAGCTAAAGTGGTTCCTGTAATTAATGCTGGTCTGATGGTTGGGAAAATTATTTTTGTAATTATCTGAAACCTGTTTGCATTTAATGTTGCTGCTGCTTCTTCAACTTCTTTATCAAATTCCTCAAGAACAGGCTGTACTGTTCTTACAACAAAAGGAAGTCCGATAAAAGTCAGTGCTATAATAATCCCAACTTCTGTAAATGCAATTTTAATCCCGATGTCAGATAAGTATCTACCAATCCATCCATTACTCGCAAAAACTGCTGTTAGACTTATTCCTGCTATGGCTGTTGGCAAGGCAAATGGAAGATCAACCATTGAATCAACAATTCTCTTTCCAGGGAAATCATATCTTACAAGAACCCATGCAACAAGAAAACCAAATACAGAATCAATAACAGCAGCTATAAATGAAGCTCCGAAACTTAATTTATATGCTTGCATTACACGCTCATCCGTTACAATATTCCAGAATTCCTTGAAATCTATACCGGCAGTATTAATAAAAATTGTAGATAACGGAATTAGCATTATAAGACTTAAATAAAGTATCATAAACCCGAAGGTTAAACCGAAGCCCGGGAGGATTTTTTTTCTTGGGAATACTTTATTTGAAATATTTACGGCTTCCAATGGAATTACTTTTCATATATTTTATCAAATGTACCACCATCTGAAAAATGTTTTTGCTGTGCATTCTGCCATCCGCCAAATTCTTCATCAATTGTAACAAGTTTTAAATCCGGAAAATTATTTTTGTATTTAGCAAAAACTTCTTTATTAATTGGCCTAAAGTGATGCTTGGCTACAATCTCCTGTCCTTCATCGGAATATAGATATTCAAGATAAGCAATTGCTAATTCTTCAGTTCCTTTCTTTTTCACAATCTTATCAACTATTGCTACTGGAGGTTCTGCCAGCATACTTATAGAAGGATAAATAATTTCATACTTACCTTTTCCAACTTCATTGTTTACAAGGATTGCTTCATTTTCCCATCCGATTAATACATCACCTATTTCCCTTTGCACAAATGTATTTGTTGATCCCCTGGCTCCGGTATCAAAAACCGGAACGTTCTTTATGATCTTTGATACAAACTCCGTAACTTTTTTTTCATCGCCATTAAACTTTTTATTTGCATAAGCCAAGGCTGCCAAATAATTCCATCTTGCTGCTCCGGAGGTTTTGGGATTTGGAGTTATTACGGATATGCCGTTTCTTGTAAGATCATCCCAATCATTAATATTTTTCGGATTCCCTTTTCTAACTAAAAACACAAATGTTGAAGTATAAGGTGAACTATTATTAGAAAATTTCTGCTGCCAGTTTTCATCTAATAATTTTCCTATTTTGCTTATTGCATCTATATCATAAGCAAGTGCAAGGGTAACAACATCAGCTTCCAATCCATCAATTACTGAGCGAGCCTGTTTCCCGGAACCCCCATGCGATTGATTTATAGTTACTTTAACCCCGGTTTTTTCATACCAGTATTTTGCAAATGCTTTGTTAAATTCCTGGTACATTTCTCTGGTAGGATCATATGAAACATTTAATAAGGTTATTTCTTTTATAACAGCGTTATTATCTGGCTGCTTTTCACAATTAATATTAAAAAGCATAAATAATATTAATAGTATACCAAAGACATTATTTTTACTTGATAGAATTTTCATCTTAAAACTCTTGTCTGATATTAATAAAATTTTTGTTTAAAAGGTTGTTTAATGGATGTAAAATACTAAGATATGATCCCTTCTTGGACAATGTTCCTTTATTTTAAGCAGGCTTTTAGGTAATTTTTACAATATATCACTATTACTAATTTTTTTCTTCAATAAGAGATGTGGCAAGACATTAAGAATATTTTTTATCAGACAAAGGAATTCCTAAATGTACCAGTTACTACAATAGGTAAAACCGAAATAACACTCTGGACAATTGTTTACTTCATCTTTCTGACATTTATTCTTTTATATGTTACGAACAAACTCCGGAAATGGATTGTTTATACGCTTCTCGGCAAAAGTAAAATTGATGTTGGTATACGTATTGCCGCAGGGACAATTTTCAGATATATAGTTCTTGTTATTGGATTTATGATTGTCCTTCAAACAGTTGGTATTGATTTAAGTGCAATAACAATTCTTGCCGGTGCTTTGGGAATTGGTATAGGATTTGGCCTTCAGAACATAACCAATAACTTTGTAAGCGGCCTAATAATACTTTTTGAACGCCCGATAAAAGTTGGAGACAGGATAGAAGTTGGTAATGTTTCGGGTGATGTTGTTAGAATCTCAATGCGTTCCACAACAATAGTTACAAATGATAATATTTCTGTTATTGTGCCCAACTCCGACTTCATATCATCTACAGTGATTAACTGGAGCCACATAGATAGAAATGTAAGGTTAAACTTTCCTGTGGGGGTATCATATAGGGAAAACCCTGAAAACGTAAAGAAAATTCTGCTTGAAGTTGCAATAGAAAATGAAGGAGTACTTAAAGAACCAAAACCAGATGTTCTTTTTTCTGATTTTGGTGAAAGTTATTTGGAATTTACTTTAAGAATATGGACAAGAGAATATATAAATCGTCCCGGGGTTCTCAAGAGCCAATTATATTATGTAATATTTAAAAAATTCAAAGAGGCAGGCATAGAAATTCCTTATCCCCATAGAGATATTATTTTACGTAATCTTGATGAAATAAAAAAACTTGTAAAAGAATAATGATACAAATCGAATTTATTCTTCTTATTGCATGTGTGCTTATTTTAATTAGTGTTACAATCTCAAAATTTTCTGATAAGGCCGGAATACCTGCATTACTTCTCTTTATTGCAGTAGGAATATTTGCTGGCTCGGAAGGAATAGGTGGAATTTATTTTGATGATATGACACTTGCTCAGAACATTGGGATAATTGCACTTATTTTTATTCTTTTTGCGGGCGGACTAGATACTAACTGGAATGAAGTAAAACCGGTAATAAAACCGGCAACAAGTTTAGCAACAATCGGAGTTTTTTTAACTGCTGTTTTTATAGGTTTATTTGTTTCATATCTGCTTAATGTTTCTTTTCTTTGGGGACTTTTAATTGGATCAATAATTTCTTCAACAGATGCTGCTGCCGTTTTTTCAATAATAAGATCCCGCAGTATCAGTCTTAAGGGTGATCTTAAACCACTATTAGAATTTGAATCCGGCAGTAACGATCCAATGGCAATCTTTTTAACTATTGGAACCATACAACTTCTGATGAATCCGGAAAAAGGAATTATGGATGCAGTGCTGCTTTTTATTTTACAAATGAGTATAGGAGTTGTATTAGGATTAGCTCTGGGGAAACTGATGGTTATTCTAATTAATAGGATGAATTTTGCTAATGAGGGAATTTATATAGTATTCTCTCTTGCAATGTGTGTGTTGATTTTCTCCCTTACGGCAGTTATAGGAGGAAGTGGTTTTCTGGCAATCTATATAAGCGGTGTTCTAATTGGCAATAGCTCTTTTATTCATAAAAAAGGTACAATACGCTTTTTTGATGGTCTTGCAGTTTTAAGCCAAATAGCAATGTTTCTTACGCTGGGGTTATTGGTCTTCCCATCAAGGTTAATGGAAATTATAGTTCCGGGATTATTAATTTCAGCCTTTTTATTTTTTGTGGCAAGGCCTTTAAGTGTTTACTTTTCTTTAATATTTTTAAAACATGATTTTAAAAAGTACAGTTCCAAAGAGAAATTTTTTATATCGTGGGTGGGCTTAAGGGGTGCTGTTCCGATATTCTGGCAACATTCCCCTATATTGCAGGTGTACCAAATGCAGATATCATTTTTAATATAGTATTTTTTGTAGTTATAACCAGTGTGCTTCTGCAAGGCTGGTCATTAACACCTGTAGCAAAATTATTAAAGCTCGACATGCCGTTAAAAATAAAAAGGGAATTACCACTTCAATTTAACCCGACAGATAATGTGGATATGGATCTGCTAGATTTTATAGTGCCGTATAATTCATTTGCAGTTGGTAAAACTTTAGCCGAGCTTAGTTTTCCAGATGACAGCAGGATAGTATTAATCTGGCGAAATGAAAAAAGTATTATACCTGGTGGAGGTACCATACTGGAAGATGGCGATACTTTATTAACTCTTGTAAATAAAAACAATATTTCGGGGGTAAAAGAAATTTTATCAAAGCAAAAGAGCGAATCTTAAAAAGATATTCCGGGAGGATATATGCGTGCTAAATTAATTATTTTGATGATTCTTATTATTCTGTTTACAATTTTTGTGGTTCAAAATACCGAGCCAGTAAGTTTACAAGTATTTTTCTGGCATGTTGCCGAACTTCCTAAAATCATTTTGCTTACAGTCACATTAGTGATTGGAGTAATACTCGGTTTCATCATTTCAACGGTTTTAAATAAACATAAAAACAATGAAAAAAATAATGTAAAACCCTTTAAGCCTGTTACGTCGACAGAGAGAGAAAAAAAATAACAAATAATTAAAGCTAATTATTTTAAATACCTGAAACTGATGGAGCATATAACTATGCAATCCCAACTTTTTCTTGCCGATACATTTAAATATATCCCTTGCATATTCAATAATTTCCTTGTAGTTTTAACAAGTTCTTTTTCGCCCCATAGAGGGCGATTTTTGTTTGTATGAATATTATTGAAAAAAATATTAAGGAAATAACTGAGAATACTGTTACAGATTCAGGTTATTTTCTAATTGATCTTATTATCAGAGGGTATGCAAGGAATAGAGTTATTGAAGTTTTTATTGACGGCAAAGACTATGTTAATGCTGAAGATTGTTCACAGGTAAGCCGGGAAATTAATAACAGGCTGCAAAGCATCATTGATTCTGATGAAAATTACAGGCTTGATGTTTCATCTCCCGGAATTGACAGACCTTTAAAATATATTGAGCAGTTTCCTAAACACATTACAAAGAAATTTGATTTGAATTATAAAGAGGGAACTGAAACTAAAAAAGTTACTGCAAAACTAATTGATGTTACTGGTGAAGAACTGAAATTTTTAACACATGATAACAAAGAAATGATAATTAAATTTGAAAATATTGTAACAGCAAAAGTTTTATTAAGCTTTTCATAAGGAGATCTCATAAAATGAACGTAGATATTGTTGATTCTTTTGCCCAGATGGTAAGAGAAAAAGGTATTGATAAGGATGTACTTGGAGGTATTCTCGAAGAAGTGTTCGGTTTGCTTATAAAAAAGAAATATGGTGAAGAAGCTAAATATGATGTTGTTGTTAATATGGATAGGGGCGATATCGAATTGTACCTCGAACGCCAGATTGTTGATAAAGTTGAGGATCCTAACACACAGATTAGCCTTGAAGAAGTAAATAAAAAAGGAAATGACGATGAACTTGATATTGGTGATGATTATGTTGAAAAGTTAGAGCTTATTTCATTAGGAAGAAGACTTATAACCCTGGCAAAACAAAGTTTAAACCAAAAAATTCGTGAGATTGAAAAAGATGTAATTTATAATGAATACAAAGAGCTTCTTGGTGAAATAGTTGTTGGTGATATTTACCAGATTAGAAAAAATGATATTCTTGTAAACCATAATAAAAATGAACTGATTCTTCCGCGAAATGAGCAAATACCGTATGAACGTTATAAAAAAGGCGAAACTGTAAGAGCAATTGTTAAAGAAGTTAAAAAAGGCAACAGCGGTCCTGTTATTATAGTTTCCCGCTCTGATAACATGTTCCTCAGAAGGCTTTTTGAAATTGAAATCCCTGAAATCTATGACAACATAATTGAAATTAAATCTATAGCACGGGAACCAGGAGAGAGAGCTAAAGTTGCTGTTGAATCCCAGGATTCAAGAATAGATGCAGTTGGTGCATGCGTAGGAATGAAAGGCGTTCGTATTCATGCAATAGTTAGAGAGCTCAACAATGAAAATATAGATGTTATTAATTATTCGGAAGACCCGTACACATTTATTCAAAGAGCATTAGCCCCGGCAAAGCTAAAAAAGATTGAGATACATGAAGATCAGAAAAAAGTAATAGTTAATGCAGATAGTGACCAAGTATCTCTTCTTGTTGGAAGAAATGGAGTTAACATTCGCCTCGCAATGAAATTAACAGGTTATGAAATTGAAGTTATCAGGGAAGAAAAACCATTTGAAGAATATGAAGAAGATATTGAACTCATAGATCTTAAAGAAGAGCTCGGTGAAGATGTTTATGAGCTGCTGATTAATCATCGTTATGATACTGCTATAGAAGTGTTAACTGCAGGTCCTGAAAAACTTAAAGAAATTGAAGCTTTTAGTGAAGAAAAAATCAATGAGATAATTGAAACAATTAAATCTCAATTTGAAGAAGAGGAAGATTAACAGGTCAATTTATGCCTGAAGCTAAAGAAAAGAAAGTAAGAGTTTATAAACTTGCGACTGAGTATAATCTTTCTGCAGAGAATCTCCTTGAATTTTTGCAGAAAAAAGGACACGATGTTAAATCTCATATGTCCATCGTTTCAGATGATATGATTCAGGATATAAATGATCATTTTAAAAAAGACATTGAGAAAGCTGAAAAGCATAAAAAGAAAGTAGCTGAATTCAATAAGAAAAGAACAGAAAAAGCAGAACAGGAAGAAAAAGAACAATTCGTTAAAATTGAAGAAGATAGTAAAGAAATTCCGGTTGAAGAAGTTGTTATTCAAACCGTTACCGAAGATAAGATAACTCCTTCCGCAGAACCGCCAACGGTTTTACAACCCGAAATTAAAGAGACTGAAATTCTTAAAGAAGAAGATAAAACATTTAAAACTCCAAAAGAGCTTGAAGTTGATAAAAGAAAAGGTCTGAAAGTTATCGGAAGGATGGATCTTGGGGAAAATAAAAAAACAGAGGAAAAGAGTGAGGGTAAAGAGAAGGATCCTTCTGTAAAGAAAAGGAAAAAACCCAAAGCCAAAAAGAAAATTGGTGAAGCTGTTCCTGAGGATCCGGTAGTTGCTAAAAAGAAAAAGAGAGTTAAAAAATTTGAGATAGATGAAAAAGAAGTTAAAGAGGCAATAAGGAAAACTCTTCTCAGCATGGATGAGTCTATGATGTCCGGAAGAGCTATACAGCGTAAAAGAAAAAGAAAGGAAAGAGAAGCCGAGCAGGAAAAAGAGCAGGAGCTTAAATCTCTTGAAGAAAAAAAGATAAAAGTTAATGAATTCATCGCAGCCAGTGAACTTGCAAATTTAATGAATGTTCCTGTTTCCGATGTAATTTCCAAATGTATTGAATTGGGTTTAATGGTCTCGATAAACCAGAGACTTGATGTTGATACAATTACAGTTGTTGCGGATGAGTTCGGGTTTGAAGTTGAATTTCAAAAAGAATATACCTCAGAAGTACTTGAAGATTTACATGACGATCCTGAATCATTGAGATTCCGGCCACCGGTTGTTACAATTATGGGTCACGTTGATCATGGAAAAACATCATTGCTTGATTATATAAGGCAATCGAATGTAGTGGCAGGAGAAGCCGGCGGAATTACTCAGCATATTGGTGCTTACAGGGTTAATATTGGGGGTGATAAATTTATTACATTCCTTGATACTCCGGGTCACGAAGCATTTACAGCAATGCGAGCGCGAGGTGCTCAGTTAACAGATATTGTTATTATAGTTGTTGCCGCAGATGATGCTGTAATGCCGCAGACTGTTGAAGCAATTAATCATGCACAAGCTGCCAATGTTCCAATTGTTATCGCTATAAATAAAATAGACAAGCCGGGATCTAATCCGGAAAGAATAAAACAACAATTAGCGTATAGAAATATTTTAGTTGAAGAATGGGGAGGAAAGCATCAATGTGTTGAAATATCTGCCAAATCCGGGAAGAATGTTGACGCACTCCTTGTAAAGCTTGTGCTTGAAGCAGAATTGCTTGATTTAAAAGCAAATCCGGATAGAGAAGCAAGAGGTGCAGTTGTTGAATCGGAACTTGATAAAGGTAAAGGAATTACGGCTACTATACTCGTTCAGAAAGGAACACTGAGAGTTGGAGATCCTTTTGTTGCAGGTATTTATTTCGGTAAAGTAAGAGCAATGTTTGATGAAAGGAACAAGAAAGTTATCGAAGCTCCGCCATCAACGCCTGTTCTTGTGCTTGGTTTTGAAGGAGCACCACAAGCAGGCGATGCTTTTATTGTTGTAGAATCAGAGAGAGATGCTAGAGAAATCTCTATTAAAAGACAGCAATTAAAAAGAGAGCAGGATCAGAAACAGGTTCATCATATTACACTTGATGAAATTGCAAAGAGTATAAGTGTAGGCGGAGTTAAAGAACTTGCTCTTATTGTCAAAGGAGATGTTGATGGTTCGGTAGAAGCTCTGTCAGATTCATTAATGAAATTATCTAATGAAGAAGTTGTTGTCAGGGTAATTCATAAAGGGGTAGGTGGAATATCCGAAAGCGATGTTCTTCTCGCTTCAGCATCGGATGCAATTATTATTGGTTTCCATGTAAGGCCTAACATAAATGCAAGAAAACTTGCAGAAACCCAAAAGGTTGATATAAGATTATACAATGTAATTTATGATGCAATCAACGAAGTGAAATCTGCTCTTGAAGGGCTGCTTTCTCCGGTTCTTTCCGAAGAAATAACTGCAACTCTTGAAATTAGAGATACGT
>Ga0105100_10002211_pt1 | contig 11392 bp, 9 predicted proteins | sample PPLLak12cMay2015_2_FD_87033 | JGI IMG/M metagenome (GOLD analysis project Ga0105100, IMG submission 87033) | Freshwater sediment microbial communities from Prairie Pothole Lake near Jamestown, North Dakota, USA - PPLs Lake P8 Core (1) Depth... | ecosystem: Environmental > Aquatic > Freshwater >... | reverse complement strand
GCTTCTCCAAGCTTGCCAGACAAACCGAGGGTGCTACCCACTGTTTTGGCTTGCTCTTTGGGCTGCTCTGCAGCGGGTTTCTGTGCCTGGGCTAGAGCGCTGCCAACGCCCGTGAAAAAGCAAGCGAGAGCGAGAATGAGCAACACCATAGCCCCTTTGAAAACCACCTTTCTTCCTCTCATTGACTTTCCCTCCTTGAGTTTGAAATAGAACATCAACGGCCGTCGGAGCCTGAGAAAGATCGGGGCTACGAGCGGCATGAAATCCCGAATGCTTCTGAACGCGAGGTTTCCTCAGCCAGAAAAATTGAGAATACTATATTGAATCTGCAATGTCAAAAATCAAGCAAAAGCCCGCACTGACCCTGCATTTTCATCAATATGGTTTAATCTCAATGCGGAGGTTTGGGTGATAAGTCAGAGGGGAAATGCATGTGTTATGCCACAGGAGTTTTCTGCCGCAATCATCTGATTCTATTAATTAAATTACTTGTGAGTCAAAATACAGTTTCTTTTTCTCTGCGGTCCTGCAAGGCTCAACTTAAAATCATTGCATTCCTGCAACGCGGAAAGAGCGGAAAATCAAAAAGAGGCAGAGGGCCTTGCAGCACCTTATCATAGGGGGATTCCCAGAAGGCGCTTAATCTCTCTGACTCCGGAGGCGGCGTCTTTGGCATAGCCATCGGCTCCACACTTCTCCAGAACGAACCTCTGCGTTAGGGCGGCGCCGCCGCAAATCACCTTGATTTTGCCTGCAATATCGCTCGACTTGAGAGCCTTGACCGTCTCCTCCACGTAGGGGTCCCCGGTGGTCAGCAGGGAGGAGAGGCCCACAACGACCGCGTTGTGGGCTCTGGCGCCTTCCAAGAAGTCCTGAGCCGGAACGTTTTCACCCAGGTCCACAGTCATGAACCCGGAGCTTTTGAGCAGAAGCTTCACCAGGTTCTTGCCGATATCATGAAGGTCGCCGAAAACGGTTCCGATGACCACAGTGCCCAGACTCCTGCCGATCTCTTTGTTCATGAGGGGTTTGAGCAGGTCCATGCAGGCTTCCATCGACTTTGCGGCGATCATCATCTCAGGAACGAAGATTTCCTTTTTCTCGAACCGGTTGCCGACCACGCTCAAGGCAGGAATCAGATAGGTATTGATGATCGACTCCGGATCCATGCCTTCTGAGATAGCCTTCTGCGTGATGTCCACCGCCTTTTTTCTTTGCCCGGAAATCACCGCCTGCTTCAAGGCTTCAAGGTCCACCATAGCGTTGTCTCCTAGACGGAATCTTTTGGGATGCATTTCCCGTGGCTTGCCGCGGGGAGTTTCATCCCTTTGGGAATTTCTCACGATAAACGGTAATGAACTTCATGCAGTAATCATCCTTTGCAAGCAGCAAATCTGCAATCAGTAATGCTCTTCTCATTTCCCAAAGCGTGGGGTCCACGATCGGGCATGTCAGACCGCCCATGGCAGCGAGGGCGAGGAAGATTCCATTGATCGCATGCCGTTCAGGAAGGCCAAAAGAGATGTTGCTGACCCCAAGAGTCTGGTTGACCCCGATTTCATCCCTGATCAGTCTAAGGGTTTTTAAGGTTTCAAGGGCCGCTCCCTGATCCGTGCTGATGGCCATAGCCAGAGGGTCGATGATCACGTTTTCCGGAGGGATTCCTATCTTCGTCGCTTCCTCCACGATCTTTCGGGCGATCTGGAGACGCTTCCGCGCATCTTTGGGAATGCCGTCATCGTCCATGGTCAAACCGATGACCGCCGCCCCGTAATGCTTCACCAAGGGCAGCACTTTCTTGAGCTTCCTTTCCTCCCCGTTGACGGAATTGACGACGGCTTTCCCCTCGTAGGCCTGCAGCCCTGCTTCAAGAGCGGCGGGAAGGGCGGAGTCGATACAAAGCGGAACTTCAGTCACTTCTTTGACCGCCAGGATCGCTTCTTTCAAAAGCTTGGGCTCGTCGATCCCCGAAACACCCACGTTCACATCCAGGACATGGGCGCCTTCCTGCACCTGCTTGGTTGCTTCTTCCTGGATCAATTTCAGATTTCCGTCCTCAAGGGCCTTGGCGAGTTTTTTTCGGCCCGTCGGATTAATCCTCTCTCCAATGATGACGAGGGGGCGGTCCGGTCCGATGATCACCGTCTGCGTTGCGCTGGTCAGTGTCGTTTCCATCAGGGCATGATCCTCCCGTATTCGGCCGCGGTCCGCCGCGCGGCCTTCACGTTTTCGTCAGGGGTGCCGTAGGTGAGGCCAACCGTGTCAATGGAGTAATTGTGCAAAGGCGCTCCTTCCTGGATGAGCCTATGCACCTCCGCGCCCACCTCTTCGGCCGTGCCGTTTTTCATCAGCACAGGGCTGATGCGGGCGTTCACAGCCACGTCCGGCCCTAGGGTTTCGCGGCAACGCCGCACATCCGAACCAAAACCGATTTCAATGAACTTGAGATGCCGGACTTTGGAATATCCCTTCAGCACTTCATTGACCGAACCGCAGTGGTGGATGCCGAAACCATGGTCCTTGAAAGCGTCCGCCACCTCGTTGTCGTACCGGAGGAGGAAAGCCTCATAAATGCTGTTGGAGATCTGCTCCTCGGTGCAGTTCGGAATCACCGCGACTCTCGGGTTCGCCATAGGGGTCACGTCTACGGCCCCGGTCCCCGTCGCTTTGTAGTTGAATTCGAAGACCCTCTTCACGCATTCCGTGCAGATCCCCAGAAGATGATGACATAGCTCCGGCTTTTCGAAATAGTCAATATAGAGTTCATCTCCCCGGATCTTCAGCGCCAGGTTCTGGATCCCGGTGGTGCTGATATCCCCTATGACTTTGCCGTACTTTTTCTTCAGATAGTCGATCTGCTTAATCCACTCTGTCATGGGCCAGGAATTGAAGAGATCCGGAACTTTCAGCTTCATGACTTTGTCCTCTGAGAGGTTGAGCGGCACTGCCCATGGGATGGCGTCGTTTTGGTAGACGATTTCACATCCGAAAACCGCCGGAAGGGCGGTCATCGTGGCGTTGATGACGGGCTTGGGTCTCGGATCGGGGTCCCCGAGCCCCACATCGCCGAACCTCTCGTAAAGTCTCTTGTCCATTTCCATCCTGGCTTCGATCCGGGTCTCAGGGTCGAAATAGTATTTCCTGTCAAAAGAAATTCCGTAATGCTTGTACCACCAGTCGGGGTAAAACCCCACGCCGAGCGGGATTGAATCTCTTGCTGTCATGATTTAGCCTCCACGATCCACAGCGAGCAGGTTGACGTACTCGCAAACAGCTTGAAGCTTGCTCTATGTCATTTCGACCGCAGGGAGAAATCCGGCCTCTTTAATGCGTTGTACTATTAAGATTTCTCGCTTCGCTCGAAATGACATTTAAATCGGGCTTTTTTCGAAGCCGTCAATGAAAAAGAGGGATGGAAAAATATTGCCGTTTCTTATAAGTCATATGGGAACGCAAAGACAAGGAGAAAGAACATGGCTTACACGGCGATTCGTTATGAGGAGAACAAGGGGGATTATATTGGGGTGATGACCTTGAACAGGCCTGAAAAAAGAAATGCCCTGGGCCGGGAGTCTGAGGAGGAGATCATCGCCTGTTTGCAGGACGCGGCAAAACGGGCGGAGGTGAAGGTGATTATTCTGAGAGCCTCAGGGGATGTTTTCTGCGCGGGCCACGACCGTTTGGAAATTGTTCGGCAGCCGGCCGCCAACATCCGACGTCTCTTTCAGACCTCCTTCAACATGATGGTCACTTTGCGGACGGTGCCCCAGTGCATCATTGCGCAAGTGCAGGGTATTGCCATGGCCGGGGGTTGTCACCTGGCGGCGGGATGCGATTTGATCACGGCGGGAAGGGACAAAGCCAAGTTCGGCATGACCGGCTTGATCTATTCGTACAACTGCTCCACTCCGACGGTGGCTCTCAGCCGGGCCGTGCCGCAGAAGAAATGTTTCGAAATGCTCATGACCGCAAACCTCTTCACGGCTGAAGAAGCGGCGAGCTTTCATCTCGTGAACAAAGTTTTCCCTGATGACCATCTCGATGAGATGACCTATGCGTGGGCCAAGGAGATTGCCAAGTCAAGCAAGTATGCGATCGCCATGTCCAAACAGGTGTTCTACGCCCAGGTCGAAATGACCGAGTGGCAGGCTTACCAATATGCCAAGGAGATGATGGCCCTGGCCGGCGTCAGTGTCAATGCAACAGAGGGCTTCACGGCGTTTCTCGAGAAGCGCGAGCCTCATTGGGACGAGTCAACGGTTTTCTGAGCAGCTCTCCGCGGCCAGGGCATTCGGTGCAACCAAAACCCTCAAAACGTATCCCATGCGAGAAAGAGTTTGAACATGATGGGCACTCCGCAACAGGAACGGTGGATCAGGAGCATCCCCGTAAGCTCACAGCCTCCTTCCTTGAAAGACAACACCGCCGATGTGGACCGCTTGGTCAAAGAGATCGAAAAGGCTCTGGGCGGCGAAGAGGTGAGAATTGATCTTTCGCTTTCGAGAAAAATCCCCTCTTTGTTGAGAGAACACGGCTATCATGTGAGAGCCGATCTCTATAAAGGGCTCTTGTCATGGCATCTTGTGGATGTCTTTCCCCCCACCGAGGCCGGTTCGGTTTACGGTCTCGCTGTGGATCTTGGAACGTCCATGATTGAGGTCCGTCTCCTGGACCTTGTAACAGGAGAAGTTCAAGAGGAGACTTCTTTTCTCAACCCCCAAATTCACGTGGGGCCGGACATCCTCACCCGGATTCATTTCGCCGGCCGGGAGGGCGGGCTCCAGAAACTCCAGTCGCTCCTGGTCGGCAGGCTCAATCAGGAAATCCAGTCCCTCGCCGAGAGGCAGGGAATCTCCACCAAGAACATGGTCGGAGCGTCAGTCGCAGGCAATACGACGATGACCCACCTCTTTTTGGGGCTTGATCCTTACTGGATCTGCCGGGAACCCTACATTCCGGTCCTGAACAGGCCCGGTCTTATTCGGCCGGGGGATGTTGGCCTGGGGATTCACGAGCGAGGCGTGGTCTTTGTTTTTCCGAACGCGGGGAGCTACTTTGGTGGAGATTTAATGGCCGGGATCTTGGCTTCAGGCATGAATCACCTGGAAGAGGTCTCCATCCTGGTGGATGTGGGAACCAACGCGGAAGTGGTCTTGGGAAACAGGGACTGGCTTGTCGCCTGTGCAGGCGCTGCCGGCCCAGCCCTGGAGGGGGGAGTGGCGAGCATGGGGATGATGGCCGGCCCTGGTGTCATTGACAAGGTGGTCATCGAGCCTGCCACCGGTGAATTCCAAGTGGGAACCATCGACGGCCTTTCTCCTGTGGGCATTTGCGGGTCAGGGATGATCGATCTGGTGGCGCAGCTCTATCTGGCCCGCATGATCGACATCAGGGGAAAATACGTTCCTGAGAAGTGCGGTGAAAGGATCCAAACGATCGATGCGATGCAGCATCTCATTGTCGTATTCTCAAAGGATTCGGGCACCGGAGAGGCCTTGACCCTCAGCCAGGCGGAGATCGACGCCCTCATGCGGTCAAAAGCGGCCATGCACACCATTTTGACCACCATGATCCGAATGATTCATCTCGAGTGGAAAGATTTCCGGAAATTCTATGTGGCCGGGACGTTCGGTTCCTACATCAACCCAAGGTCGGCGATTGTGCTCGGCATGCTGCCTGATCTGCCCCTCGAAGTGTATGAAGCGCTGGGCAACACATCCCTCGCCGGCGCTACCACGGCTCTTCTGTCTTTGAGAAAAAGGAACGAGGTGGATGAGATTCGGAACCGCGTGACCTATGTGGAGATGAACGTCAACCAGGAGTTCATGAACCAGTTCAGCGCCGCGAAATTCATTCCCCACACGCACCGGAGTTTATTTCCCACAGTCCCTTAAGATTCTTTGTCCTCTTTGTCTTCAGGCGGGCCTTCGGTGTCGCTTTCATTCATGTCCACATCCGGCAGGGTGCCGATGTGGTATTCGACCAGAAGGTTGTCGTCCTCTTCAGGAGGTTCCGTGGTTTCCCATGACACCTCTCTCCGGGTAGGACTAAACCCGGTCGAGTGGGAAGCCATGGACATTCTGGAGTCCATTTTTTCGAGCTCCCGTTGACAGGCCACGCAAAGTGTGGCTTCGGGCACCAGGAGAAGGCGCTCCTTGGGGATCCGGGTGCCGCACTCTTCACAAAGACCGAAATCCTGCTCTTCGGCAACCCGACTCAAAAGATATTCGATCTTCTGCAATTCCCTGTTCTTTCTTTCAATGAGACTGAACTGGCTGTACGCGGAAATCTCTCTCTGCGCGTCGTCCACTTCGTCAATGAAATCGCCTGCGGTGAGTTGCCCCTCATATTCCTTGCGGCTTTTCATCAGACGGTCAAGGGTTTGCTGAAGTTCCTGCTTTTTGAGCACGAGGCTTTTCATGAAGGCGGTTCGAAAATCGTCTACTTTAGGCATAGGTTTTTTCTTCTGAGGTATGGCGGCTTTTTTGATTTTCTCGGCAGAGACCTTGGCTTTGATTACGGGTTTGGGCTTGGAAGCAGCCTTGGGCTTGGACACGACCTTCGCTTTAGGGACACTCTTAGGCTTCACTAGGCTTTTGCGCTTTTCAGCACTCTTCGGCTTGGCCACTGCCTTGGGTTTGGAAGGCCCCTTAGGCTTTGAGATTGTCTTTGATTTCGAATGCATCTTTTTGCTCACCTTGGGGGCTGCCTTTAGGGGTGTCTTGGTCGCTTTTCTTGCGAGTGAAGCTTTGTTCTTCTTGGCTTTGAGTTTCTTGTCCTTGCGAGACTTCATGGATCCCCTCCCCCGATAAGAACGTTCGAATGCTAACTGCCGTTCACGTTCAAACGGTTATCAAGACCCTGATTTCTTAAGGGCAACGAAAACGAAAGTAGAGTACAAATACTCATTTTTTATCTTTTGTCAACAAAATAACCGGCCCCTGGTTCGGGCTCTAATTCAAGGAGCCGGACAGCCTGAATTCAGATCGCTTGTGGGCTCTCTTATTCTGTGATAACGTTCCTCGTTTGATAGAGTGCTTGACACGATTCAGAGACAGGGAAAAGATGAAACAAGGAGTCTTTATCACTTTTGAGGGGATTGAAGGATGCGGCAAGAGCACCCAGGCAAAACGGCTGGCCAGGAGCTTGGGCCGCCTGGGCATTGCCCATGTAATGACCCTGGAACCGGGAGGGACGGCGATCGGCCGAAAAATGAGACAGGTGTTGCTGGACTCCAGGAACAAGGCGCTCACCCCTCTGGCTGAACTCATGCTCTATGCCGCGGACAGGGCTCAACACGTAGAGGAGGTCATTAAGCCGGCTCTCAGGGCTGGAAAGTGGGTCATCTGTGATCGTTTCTCCGATGCCACCGTGGTTTACCAGGGGGCAGCGCGGGGACAGGACAGAAAGCTCATCGGGCTTCTGAATAGTGTTGTCACTGATGGAATCCGGCCTCATCTCACCTTTCTGCTGGATTGCCCGGTAGAGGTGGGGCTCAGGAGAGCCCTGGGGAGGAACATGAAAGGTCAGGACCGCTTTGAAAAAGAGGCCCTGTCATTCCATCGTAAAGTGAGGAAGGGTTATCTTGACCTTGCTCGCAAGAACCGGAACAGGTTCGCGATCCTTGACGCAACGGCGAACCGAAAGGAAATCGAAGCGCAAATCCTCCGCCATCTCGAAGGCTTCCTGAAGCAAAGAGGCGTATTCTCGGCGGAGCGTTTTGACGGACCGCGATGAAGAGAGCAGTCATTCCCTTTTCGCAGATCATTGGCCAGGAGAGGGCGGTTCACCTCCTGAAACAGACGATCAAACGGGAGAAAATGCCCCACGCCTACCTCTTTGTGGGGGTGTCCGGGGTGGGGAAAACGACCACCTCCCTGTCCATGGCCCAGGCATTGAACTGCGAAGAACCTCAAGACGGCGAGAGTTGCGGTCGCTGCAGGCCTTGTCGCCAGTTGTTGGGGGGTAACTTTCCGGATTTTGAGTTGGTGGAGCCCGACGGCCAGAGCATCAAGATCGAGCAAGTGAGGGAGCTTGAACGTCGCTTTGCGTACAAGCCGGTTGCCGGAAGATACCGGGTGACGGTGGTCCGCCCTGCGGAAGCAATGACCGAGGAAGCCTCCAACGCTTTTCTGAAAACGCTCGAGGAGCCTCCTGCCGGGAATGTTCTGGTTCTCAATGCGACGGAGCCCTCGAACCTCCTGCCCACGATCGTTTCCAGGTGCCAGAAGGTGGTCTTCAGGCGAATCCCCTTAAAGATCGAAGAAGATTGGCTCGTGGACAGGCAGGGGATGGATCGGGAAAAAGCAAAGGTTCTTGCGAGGATTTCCGACGGCAGCCTTGGAAGAGCCTTGGAACTTGAGGAAAGCGGTTTTCTGGAAAAGCGGCGGGAGGCTCTTCTCTGTCTCGATAAACTCCAGGGATCCGCTCCGGAAGAGGCTTTGAGCTGGGCGGCCCTTTATGAGAAAAAACTCGAAAAAGACCAGCGCCAGGAGGCCATGGTGGCGCTCCTGGGTTTGTGGAAGTCGTGGTACCGGGATCTGCTTCTGTTAAAAGCACAGGGGCCTGAGGAGTCGCTGATCAACAGGGACCTGTCCCGCGAGTTGAAAATCGCTGCTGAAGCATTTAGAATGGATCACCTGGTATCCAATCTCCAGGCGCTCGATCAAGCGGAAAGAGATCTCCTGCGTTTTCGAAATCAGGAACTCGTCCTGGAGAACACGGTGTTGCACTTGAAACAGAACGAGCCGGAAAGAAATGTGTAGTGACGTTATGACGACGAATTCAGAAGAGGCAAGCCTGGTGGTCGAGGTTCAGATCCTCAAGTACGGGAGAGTCCAGAGCTTTGATCTGAATAACCTCACCCTTCAGAAGGGGGACAGGGTTCTCATCGAATCCGAGCAGGGGGTCTCCTTTGGTGTGGTGTGCACCGATCCCAGACCGTGTTCGGCATCTCAAAAACCGGCGAGAAAAGTGATTCGTGTTGCGAATGGGCAGGACGTGGAAAGATTCGGGAGGAATGCCGAACTGGAAAGAGAGGTTTATGCGTTCTGCTACATGAAGATCAAGGAAAGATCCTTGCCCATGTGTCTCGTCTCCGTCGAGTGCCTTTTTGACGAACACAAGACGATGGTCTATTTCACGGCGGAAGGCCGGGTGGATTTTCGTGAACTCGTCAAGGATCTGGTGCAAAAATTCCGAACAAGAATCGAGATGAGGCAGATCGGCGTGCGCCATCAAGCCAAGATGGTCGGGGGCCTTGGAACCTGCGGTCGTCATTTGTGCTGCACGAGTTTTCTCAACGGGTTTGCACCGGTGTCCATCAAAATGGCCAAGGAGCAAAATCTGTCCCTTAATCCTTCCAAGATCTCAGGCATGTGCGGGAGGCTGATGTGCTGCCTCGCTTATGAGTTTGATCACTATGAGAAAGCCAAAAAGGATCTTCCGAAAGTGGGCAAGAAGGTGAACACCGCTTACGGGATGGCCAAGGTGATCCGCCAAAACATCTTCAGGGAAAGACTGACCGTTCTTCTCGAGTCCGGAGAGGAAAAGGAGATTTCCTACGAGGAGATTGTCAGAGAACAAGCCCCCCAGAAAGGCAACAATAACCCATAAGTCATCCGAAGGATGGCTTGGATAATCGAAAGGATCCGCGAAGGGAGTAACCAGTTCAAGCCTTGGAAAAAGCGTTCTACATCACCACCCCCATCTACTATGTGAATGCAGCGCCTCATCTCGGTCACGCTTACACCACCATCGTGGCGGATGTATTGACTCGGTTCCACCGTCTTGCCGGCTGTGACGCCTATTTTCTGACCGGAACGGATGAACACGGTGACAAGATTGTGGCCGCCGCGGAAAAGGCCGGGAAAGCCCCGAAAGACTACGTGGACGCTGTCAGCGCCCAGTTCAGAGCGCTCTGGCCCAAGCTCAACATCGGGAACAACGATTTCATCCGCACCACGGATGCCGTGCACCAGGAGACGGTCAAGCTGATCCTGAACAAGGTGAAGGAAAAGGGAGACATTTATTTCAGCGATTACTCGGGGCTCTACTGCTTCGGCTGCGAGCGCTTTTACACGGAAAGGGAACTGGTTGACGGGAAGTGCCCGGACCACCAGGTGGAACCCACGAGGATCAGCGAGTCGAACTACTTTTTCCGCATGAGCAAGTATCAGGACTGGCTCATTGATCACATTCAGAAACACCCCGATTTTATCCGGCCCGAGCGCTACAAGAACGAGGTGCTTGCCTTCCTGAAAGAGCCCCTGGAAGACCTGTGCATTTCAAGGCCCAAAACCAGGCTGAGCTGGGGCATTTCCCTGCCTTTCGACGAAAACTATGTGACCTATGTGTGGTTCGACGCACTCATCAATTACGCTTCCGCCCTCGGATACCCTGAGGGGCCCTTGTTCAAAAAGTACTGGCCCGTGGTTCAGCACCTTGTGGCCAAAGATATTCTGAAACCCCACGGCATTTACTGGCCCTGCATGCTCCAGTCCGCAGGCATAAATCCTTACCGGCACTTGAACGTCCACGGGTACTGGAATGTCAACCAAGGCAAGATGTCCAAGAGCTTCGGGAACGTGGTCAAGCCTCTGGACCTCGTGGGCATCTACGGGCTCGATGCCTTCAGGTATTTCCTGCTCAGGGAAATGGTTTTCGGTCTCGATTCCGATTTCAGCGAAGAGGCCCTGGTGGCGAGGATCAATTCAGACCTGGCCAATGATCTGGGAAACCTGGTGAGCCGAAGCCTCACCATGGTTCAGAACTATTATGAGGGACACTTGCCGGAGCCGGGACCTCCAGAAACCGCTGACGAGGAAGTCCGGAAAGAAGCCCTGAGCCTGATCGACAGGTACTCCGGTTTCATGGAAGAGCTGAGCCCCCACAAAGCGCTCGTCGCAGTTTGGGAGTTCATGAACCGGGTGAACAAGTACATTGTCACCACAGAGCCCTGGGTCCTTGCCAAGTCTGATCGAATGCGCCTGGCCACCGTCATGAATCACCTCGTGGAATCTCTCAAGATCATTTCCGTTCTCATCTGGCCTGTCATGCCGGAGACGGCGGAGAAGATCCAGGATCTGCTCGGCCTCCCAAGAAAAGGGGGGGATCTCGGACTTCAGGACATTCGGGAATGGGGCGGGGTGAAGCCGTCCAGGACCATTGCCAAGGCGCCCCATCTGTTTCAGAGGATCGGTCCGGAGAGCCCCAAGATGGGAACGGCTAAGAACAAGGTGGAGAAAAAGAAAGCAGACCTTGCGGACAGAGTCTCCATCAAGGACTTCCAGAAGCTCGATTTGCGGGTGGGAACGATCAAGTCGGTCGAACCCGTTGCCGGTTCGAAGAAGCTCCTCAAGATGCTGGTGGACATAGGCGAAGAGCGAACGAT
>Ga0105100_10002210_pt1 | contig 11398 bp, 11 predicted proteins | sample PPLLak12cMay2015_2_FD_87033 | JGI IMG/M metagenome (GOLD analysis project Ga0105100, IMG submission 87033) | Freshwater sediment microbial communities from Prairie Pothole Lake near Jamestown, North Dakota, USA - PPLs Lake P8 Core (1) Depth... | ecosystem: Environmental > Aquatic > Freshwater >... | reverse complement strand
TGGGTGTGTTTCAATTGAGTTGAAAGTCAGGCAACTCTCTGGTAAAGTGTGTTTGGGAAAACCACTTCAGGAGAGAAACCATGACTTTCAACTCACAAGAGATTATACAGGATGTTCGTGCGCAGTTTGAGCACATGTTGGATTTTGTCACGGGCGAACAAGCCCGCAGGGCCAACGCAGACCACATCGAGCGCGGCTTGTTCAAGTTGTTATTGAGTCTGGGTGCAAAGTTGCTGCAACTGTTTTTCGTCATGCGTTCACAAGCCTGTTCTCGGCAAGCTATTCGGATCGAAACGGGTCAGGAGTTGCCCTATCACCGGGACACGCCCCGCGAGTATATCTCGATCTTTGGCAAGGTATCCTTTGAGCGTCCGTACTTCTACAAGCCAGGTATTGGCGGGCAAGTCCCGCTGGATGCCGAGTTGAGCCTGGGTGAAGATTGCTACTCCGACTTGGTACGGGAAGTATCGGAATACCTGGGGGTTTACACGGTGTACGGCAAAACCAGCAATATTCTGGAACGTCTGCTAGAACTCAACCTGTCTACACGGGCGCTGCAGCAGAACATAGCCGAAGATGCTGCCGATGTCGAAGCCTACTACGCTCAAAAGCCGCCCCCTTCCCCGGAAAGTGAGGCCGAGATACTGGTCATCCAGTCGGACGGCAAAGGGGTGCCCGTGATCCTGGACGAAGCGAGCGAGCCGAGTGTGCGTTTGGGCAAGGGGCAGAAGCACGGACACAAGAAAGAAGCCGTTGTGACCACCGTTTACACCATCAAAACGGCACCCCGCACGCCCGAAGAGGTGGTGGCCAGCTTCTTTGAGCTGCCCCAGGACCCACAATCGCCCGCTCCCGAACCTCCTAAACCCCAGAACAAGCACATCTGGGCCACATTGGATGGCAAAGAGGCGGCTCTGTCGCGATTGTCTCTCCAGGTAGCCCGCCGACAAGGGGATCACATCCAACACAAGGTAGCTCTATGCGACGGCTGCGAAGCCTTGCAGTCTCGCATCGTCGCTCAATTCTCGGACTTCAGCCTGGTGTTGGACTTCATCCACGCCAGCGAATACTTATGGGACGTCGCTAATTGCTTGTTGGGCGAGACCCATCCCGACCGCTTGGATTGGATGGCTGATCAAACCCTGCGCATACTCTCTGGCCAAACCCAGCAAGTCATCGCCGATTTCCGCCACATGGCTCAAAACAGCGAAACCAAGGCTGCCCTTCGCACACAACTCAACAAAACCGCCAACTACTTCGAGCGCAACTTGCCTTTCATGGACTACCCAACCTACCTCGCCAACGGCTGGCCGATTGCCTCCGGCGTCATTGAAGGCGCCTGCCGCCATTTTGTTAAAGATCGTTGTGAACTGTCCGGGATGCGCTGGAACCAGACCGGCGCTGAAAACTTGCTCCGCTTGCGAGCCGTGGCTGAAAATGATGATTGGGATGCTTACCACAACTACCGCAAACAGCTACGTCACATCCGTTTGTACGGCTCGCCACACTCTAGCCTAGAACCTATCGAAGTCCAGGTTATAAACACTCAGCTAACCGTTCTTGAACCGGTACCATCAGGCAGACGCTCAAGTTATCTTCAACTACCTTTGGCCTCCTGACATGTTCTCAACTGAAATGAAACGCACCCAAATTATTCTTGCCAACTGATGGTTTGGCCTAAATTCACGCATTCCGCCGCGTGAACGGGCACGCGGCAGCGGAGTGCCAAGCAGCTCACCGGGCAGCCATCAAGCGCTGGAGATCCCCGTTGATCTCCAGACCGGCGTGGCGTCCGTGGCCTTCAAAGAGCACGCGTCCGCCGCGTTCACTCAGGCGCACCCGCAGAGAGGCATCCAGTGTTTCATCCACGCGGCGGCCCATGTTATGCTGCGTGGGGCCATAAATCAGCCCACCGCCTGCCTGCACGGCTTGCATTTCCAGGCGTAGGCGCCGATCGCTCACCACCCAGTCCACCCGTTCATCTTGCAGCATCAGGCTTTCTGTACGGGCGCCGGTGTAGGTCGCAAAACGGTACAGAAGGCCATCCAACCACAGCCCAATGATGAAACCGCGGAAGGCCGATCCCAGCCAGGGAATCATGGCAATGGATGCGGTTAGGCAGATGCGGGGGGTATCAAAATGGTTGCTCTGGAACCAGATATAGCCAGCCGGGAAAGCTTTGCCCCAGTCTTTTTCGATATAGCCGCGCCCGCCGTCAAAAATATGCCCCTGGCCTTCCACTTCCAGCGTGCCGGAGATGCTGTGATCGAAGCTCAATACCCCGTGGTAACATTCCATACAGGGTAGCCAGGCATACCAGCCCATGATCCCTGGCGCAGACCAGCGCACCGGCCAGAGCTGCCCGCCCTGCAAACGCAGCTCTCCGCGGATCTGTCCCAACGGCTCAGGCCGGTCGAGCGCCAGGGATAGACTCTCGCGGGTAAAAATGTTCTCACCCACGCGCACTTCAAAATGCTGACGGTCTGCCTGGAACTGTTTCAAAGGGAAAGTGTGATACGCTGTGCGCCGGGTATGCCCCTCCAGAACCTGGATGAAGGCGTGCCCGTCTGCACCAAGAAAGACGCCAGGGATGATGGCGTAACGCTGATCCTCGGCTGCATTGATCAGGCGATAGTACCAGCCCTCAAAGTACGGTGGGCGGCGATCATGGCCATGATAAATTTCCGGATGCAGGGTTTCATAAAGCCAACGCTTCATCGGTCAACTCCGTTTGATGGTTTGGAACAATCAAATCTTACCCCTATTCTGGCAAATGACCTGGGGATTCATTACTGTAAATCTTTGCACGAGAAGGAGAAAGCTAATTGACTGACAAATATTATATAACCTCCAACTGGAGTTCGTAGAGAGCTACAACTGGTCTGGCAGCCTGGCGTTTCGAAGCAAAAGCAGGGAAAGGATCAGGGCCAGGTGAACGGGACCAAACTGACGATCGGTCAGCCAAACCTTGTGCAGAAACAGGGCTTTTCCCTACTTTGCCACAATTTGGCTTAGTCGGCAAGCCTCTCTTTTGTTAATTTTGTCAGTCAACCAGGCATAAGATCAAACTACCCCAGCTTATTATTCGCAGGAGTAGCTTGATTTTGCCCTCGTTAGTAACTAATCGTCACTCTTGTGCTTGGTTTTGTCTACCAGTACGAAGCCCTGGCCAGGTTTCGGGGTAGGCGGCAACGTCTCACCTTTCGTTACCGTTACCTCGGTTCCTGTTTTGCCGCCCTTTGGGCCAACAACACCATATTGCCAAAATACGTGGGCTTTCTGGCCCGGCTTATAGGTTGTAGCTTTGGCTTTGTTCATCTTCATCACCTCCTTTGGTCATTTCGACCACTTTGATAATCGGTTGCTACATTCCTCGGCGGGTAATCTTGCGCCTAGCTCCAGCATCCGCTTGAGGGCTGTAGCGGCTTGCCCTGGCGTAAGGGCCTTGAAATGCACCATCTCATCCAATAACCAGTGCGCACCATGCACTGAAAGACCGCTGGCATTGGCTAACTCGTTGAGGTGCCAATCTCCAGTCAGGAGGGTTGCGTCCAACATTTTGGCCAGCAAAAATGCTGCCAGATCGATAATTGATAGGCTTCTATTGGCCTGACGCAATTGGACCAGTTCAACCACCTGCTCGGCAGGCAGTTCGTGCACTTTAAGTCCTAATACTTCCAGAGTTTCCCATCTTGGACGGATGAGCTCCGGAATCGCAAAGTCTGGGATCAAAAACCGATAAGGAAGTTGGAAAACCTCGATGAGGATGCCGCCGTTTTCGAGATCGATCCAGATATTCGTGTCAGTAACCAGAACCGACTGCAACGTCATCCTGTTGCACAGCCTCCGTTACCCAATGCAGTTGTAAAGGCTCGCCAAGCAGCTCTTGCGCTCTGGACCGCGAAATCAGATCCTCCGCCAAGGCGCGGTAGATCAGACGCTCCATACGCAGGGGTCTTTCTGTAGGTAGCGCTTCACCTGGTTCAAGCCGGTGCCAGCCATTTGCTCGAAACCGTTGAAAAAGACGTGCAGCCGCGTTATCCGAGATAATTCCCATGTCCGTTGCTCGGAAGATCCAGGCTTGCATGCTCAGGCCGTACTTATGCTTAAGCAAATACAGCTCATTCATGTCCAGCGTGGTGCGCCTGGAACCCAGCTCGAAAAGGACTGCCTGCGCCGGGACAAGAAAAGCCCCGACAAACCGGTGGCAGACAGTTTCAGGATCAAGCCCTTTTTCCACATCCAGGATCAGGTGCCCTAATTCGTGCCCCAGGTTGAAACGCTGCCGGTCACCGGGGAGCTCAGCCTTTGAAACAATTACTGGGATACCGTCCGCAATGAAGGTGCTGGCATCGAAATGCTCAAACCCAGGGACCAATCCAACCTTGATCCCTTGATCTTCGAGCAATTGAGTTAGATTTTCGATTGGATCGAGTCCCAGATCCCAATTTTCACGCAGTTCTAAAGCAACGTCTTCTACTTGAATTATTGAGCGTATTGCAATAACTGGCAGGGAAACCGTTCTTCCTTCGTCCGGGAAAAAGCTTTCGACTTCCAGGTATCGTTCCAGCCACTCCTGAATCCGCATCTGGATCGCCTCTTGCTCTTTCACACCCAATGCAGCATGTTTGCGATACGCCTGTAGCTGGACTGATATCGTTTGGGGACGGAACAAGAAGTCAATCGAAACGCCCAGCGCCTGGGCCAGGCGCAGCAAAACGCCCGAGCTGGGCGTATCCAGGTCTCGCTCGTATTTCGAGATCGCCATAGCGCTGATCTCTGCCTTTTCCGCCAGGTTTCGCAAGCTCATGTTGTTCGCCTTGCGCGCCTGTTTGATGCGCTGACCGATGGTCATCGCCGCCTCCTTTTATTCTTTAGGTTTACATTATAGCATAATAGATAGAATTTGTAAACCGACTTAGTCGACAGATGACTACTCTTGCTGGTTGCCCATCTTTCAGATGGGTATTGGCCTTCTCAATGGTGGATAATTCGCTACCCCCTTTGGACGCCCAAAAGGGGCAATAATAGAGTGATTTTGCCGTCCAACCGGTTATATCAACCCGGTCGGGCTTCTTTCTTTCGGGTATACATGCCGGATTGACTCTCTTTTCCACTCTCATTCAAGGCAATGGGAAAGAGAGCAATTCGAACACTGTCCAACGGTGTGGAGTGAACCCGGCTGCCATGGCGGGTGTTCGTCTGGGAGTCTGCATACCTTTGCGCGCCAGGGGCTGAGATAGCTTCACCCTGAGACTCGCGTGGCATCTGACGTAATGGTAATAAGCTTGCCACCACTCCAGGAGGACTTCCAGCCCTGGGGTGGATTGAGCCATGCCCCAAGTCCGACGGGCTAAGAACGAGACACCCTGCCTCAGGGTGAGGTTGAGGCGCTCGATGAAGGCGGTGTTGATCTTTCTAGCAGCCTCTCCGACAGGCTGCTAGATCATTCCAAAGCCTGCAGTCCGTCCTTTAGATATTCCAACTCTCCGCACCACATGCGGCGTTCCACCTTCACCAAGCGACGCCGACGGTGGATCTTCTTCAGCTGGGCATACAGGAAAGCGGAGGCGATCTCCCATACCGGTTTCCGGTTACCTTCGGGTAGTTGCCAACACCCAAAATGAGCGGTCAAAGCATAGAAGTAAAGCTTCAATCCATCGCGGGTGAAGATAGGAAAGTAACCAGGCTGTAGCATCTGGCACAGGTCATGGACGACCGAGCAAGCCAGATCCATGCTGAGTGGTCCCAATTTCAGCACAGGCACCAGCTTGCTGCTGGCTTCGACCACAGCCCATACCCATACTACCTGGCTTCCCTGGCGCACCTGGATCCACAGCTCATCCAACTGGAGGTGGAGCAAGATCAAGTGGTGGAAGAAGTGGCGGTGCACCTTGTCCGCCTGCAGTCCTGCCCGGGTCAGCCAGGTACGCAATGTCTCTTCTCGGATCCCAAACACCCGCTCCAGAGCTGACACATCCACCCCGTCTGCTATCAATGCCAGGATCAAAGCCACCTTGGTGGAGGAGGTCTTCAGCCGATAGAGGGCAGTTCCCCTATCTTTCTCGGCTCTGCAGAAGGGACAATCATCGGCCGTCTTGGGTTTGAGTGGGCGGGGCGTTTTCAGTTTGGGTGCAGCTTTGGTATGAAACCGAAGCATGGCCAATCGCAGGAGCCAGATCATGGCGATTAGACAGAGGAGGATGAGAAAAAGGAATGGGTGTGTATTCATCCGGTAATCCAGAGGGAATGGTGTTATGGACCCGGCAAGTTTATCTTTGCCAGGCGGTATCGTCTACCATTATCTCTTGAATTACCAACTACGGATTAGGGCTGGACCAACAACCATGGACATCTACGGCCACTTGATGCCAGGAGCAAAACGGGATGCAGCCAAAAAGATGGATCATTTCTTCGGAAATTCAGGTAATGCGTAAGTAGTGCGTATGATTTGACGAGTAATAGGAAAGAAATACCGAAGGAAAAAAGTAGTGCGTAAGTAGTGCGTATCGGCTGGAATTATGGGAGCAATCGATCATATTGGATGAAAACGACCTCTCTTATACGCCAAAATGTGGAGCAAATCGCAATGAATCGCCCTAAATGACGTTTTCGACAGAGTGGAGGACATGAACCTTAGCTTGCGGAGCAAGGGGTCGCGTGTTCGAGTCGCGCCGCGGGCGCCAAATAGCACAATATATGTCGGTAAAGGAAAGAGAACTCCCACATCTGGCGGTGTGGGAGTTTGGTCTTAAGATCATACGGCAAAAGTACTGCGTAAGTAAGGCAGATAATATGGAATTATCGGAGAGAAAGTATGGATTGGGTGAAATGTGTCAGTGAGCCATCAGAGTCTATTACTGAGTGGATAAATTAGAAAGATTGGTGAGAATAAGTGAAATGATCACCTATTATCTCTGCAAGTGGTCTCCTAAAGATTCTGACTTAACTTTCTGGGTGTAACTCTTTTTGCATCCACTCCAATGCTCCTGGGGTTTTCCGCCAGTAGTTTAGGTGATTGGCAGCATAAGCTATGGCTTCTGCATCATCACCGATCCCGATATAGCTTGGCAGGCGGTTGGGTATGCGCTTCTTGCTGCATAAGTAATCATACACATGGGGATTATGCCTTAGGGCAGATTTCAAGGCGCGGTTAGACGAAGGATGATCGCCTTTCTTTAGATAAGCCACCAAAGCTTTGGTGTAAAGCCATACCGCAGAACCCTCATCCCGATAGAGTTTTAGTAGCTTCTCAAGTTCGGGAATGCGGTTCATGTTCAGCAATAAGTCAACCAATACATATCGAATACCCTGGTTGTCGCCTGGATTCAGTCGGAGCATCTCCCAGTAGGTCTCAAGAGCTTTTGCTTTATGTCCCAGTTGCCAGAGGCAGCTAGCCATACCTTCCATGGAGCGCATATAAGGGCGCGTTTCCAGCAAGCCCCAAAAGTGACCGGTATTCTCCTCAAAATAAGCATCACCTAACGCTCTTTCACCTGCTTCCATGCCTGCTTGATAATACTCTAAGGCTTGTTGGACTGTGCCAGCCTCCTCTTCCGCCAGAAGTACGTAAGCATCCGAGCAATCTTCAGATACCTTGAGTGCTTTGCGCGCCAGAGCGATGCGTTTAGCAGGGTTTTTCTTTTCCCAGGCCTGATACATGAGTTGCTGGGCTTTGGCTAGCTTCGAGTTCGTTTCCCTGTCGGATAGCATCCCAAACATGCGGAACATATCCCCTTCCATGGCTCGCCGATCGAATGGAAACGCCAATTGTTCTTCTCCATCCTCCTCTTGATAGGCAAATTGCCTGGATTTTGGCAGATCCCCAGCCGGATATATGATTTTAACGATTACTACTCCAGCGGATGTATTCATGAGTATGCTGACTTCAACGGCTTGAAGATCGCCACCTGCATTTCGCCTTAAATAATCACGAACGAATACAGGTATTGCTGTTAGAGCAGCTTTGTACCACAATAGTTCGTCCCGATTTGGGCGTTGTACTGTACCTGAAGGCAGAAATATAAGCGGTACCGGGTAAGCTCCCTGTCCAGCAATCTCCCAATTATATTTCTCAATCGCATCGAGATCGTCAAAGGGGACCTGGGTGATATCGTTGAAGAACAGAGAATGAAGTCCATCGATTGGGATGATCTCGTCCGGATGGTCGTGAGGCAGAAATTGTCTCTCAAGATCTTCCCACCGCTTGTACAGAGCCAAACCATATTCAACGCCGCCTTGTCCCATGACGACAATGTAATACGGGACTTGTTGTGGCGATACCTGTATGGAAAGGACATCTTCATTACCGATCTGAATCCATGGGGCGGAGCGGTAAAAACCTGCCGCAGCATCGAACAAGCCCTCTACCAGCTTTGGAGTGACTTGCTTTTGTGCTAGTAATCCGGGAGTTTCCGGCTCATCATCAGTCATATGGGTTAGGAGTTCTTCAATTATTTCGTCCACCATTTCTTTATGGGGTTGGTATTTGCATTCGATCTCCATTTGTTGCAAGGCTGGGGTTAAAGCTTGCATCAGGGTTTTATCTTCGAAAAACACCCTGGCTGGTCGATGCGGTTTGATTTTTACCCCTTTTGGAGAATGCAGCATGGCGGAGATGAGCTGATTATGCGCCGCAATTGAGTCGGGTTTTTCCCCTACAGTGATATCCTGGATAATCCCCTGATCCAGATTGAGGGTGATCATGATAAAAGGGCGGACTGGCTCTTCTCCCTCTGGTGCGATCCAGGCGCGCAGCTTCCGTACTGCGAAATACCAGGTATCGTTGGTTTGGGGCAAGCTCAACGGTGATTTCCGGGTTTTCTTGACCATGCTTCAGTCCTTATAAGTACTTCAGATACTGGTGGAGTCAATAGATGATTTCATCGACGTAATGATCGTCTTCATGCCCGCGCACACAGTGATTGCACAGAAGGACTTCTTTCCCTTCCGTGTTTGAACAGCTCAGGCAGATCCATTCTGCAATCGTCTCTTTGCCTTTCTTCTGGCATTCGACGCAGAATTCATACTGGGGTTGGTTGCGCTCCACTTCACGAGGATATGTAATACCTTGCTGTGGTTCCTCAATCGATTCCACTGTCAAGATATGTTCGATCCAATCGCCGAAATCATACACGTACTTGATTTTTTCGCCAATACCCAGGCTGACCGCTGCGATTCCGGTTTTTGCCGCTTCGCCTCCCTGGCGAAGAGGATAAACATCTCCAAGATCAACTTCACGATAACGCCGCGATTTTTCAGTGCCCCGAGGGATGAGCTTCCAGAATCCTCCCAGATGATCAAAGGCATCGTGGTTGAAAGCGCGTCTCAGCGCTTCATCTAGGTCGGCTAAAGTCTGCTTGCCCTGGATCTCGATTTTCCGCCAGATTTTGGGGTTATCAGCCAGTTCAGCTTTCAGGCGGTATATCTTTTGTCCTTGCTCACGTGAAAACTTTTCCGGTGGGGCGCTTATCCTTTTGCCCGACTCTCGCCTGATCATGACTTCTAACATCGACAAGCGTCCGTCGCTGTAGCGAATGTCAAAACCATCCGACTCCATACGCCCATCTTCTTTGATGACAGCCTGCCAGTGATCTGCAGGATAACCGTTTTTATCCGGCATAAGGGTATAAGCGGTGGGGACAGCGATGTGCGTATAAATAACTTCATCCGAGGCGGTCTCTAACAGGTTCCAAAGGATATTCCCTAACTCTTGGTTGCGTTGACGGAGCAATGTTTGCTGGCGGGCAGAGGCGGGTTCGCGCTCCAGTTGAAAGACGCCATTCTCCCAATCCAAAATTGTCACCAGCAGGTGGTCTTTTGCGTACATTTTTTGCGCTCGAAACCATTGGCCGATTTTGATATGTTGTTGGGTGTAATTTGATGTCCCCAAAAAGGTTTCCTCCTGGCGGGTCACACCTTTTATTTCAAACGGAATGGGGTGTCCCAGTTTGTCCACAAAACTGAGGCGTTGCAGAGGGAAGTTGCGGGGTAGATAAGAACGTAAATTATTTTCAATTTCTAAGAGACCGGTGCTTACGATTTCTCTATCCAACTGCAAACGAAAGCGGACGCCTTGAAAAGCAAGGTGCAAGGGGAGGATCGTTTTGGGATCTGGGCGTACCAGGTATTCTCCCTGGGCTTCTCGGATGTGTTGCAGGACTGTCTGGCGGGGATTCCGGGCCTGGGAGGGGTGTAATTGGAGAATTTGCTCCACCAGGTTATCCAGCGCGATCGGTCCTTGTAGTGGGCGTAATAGACTGGCGATGATTTCAGAATAAGATGGGGGTTTAGGCTCAGCTGTGGACATAAGATTTATCCTGATATTGTATGCTGGATACCGAAATGATAGCGAGTCATTGTGTAAATGAAGTTTAGTACGAATTTTCGTAAGAATGAGTTAGTGCCGCAAGGCGTCGAGTCGAGTAGATATGGATATTGCAGCGTGAGGAGATCACTTGTATTCAAGTATAATCATAACAGGAGTTGCAAATGGTGGATCAAATTCCCAGGCATTTATTAGTTGAGCTCAATAGAGAACTTAGGCTGATTTATGGCAACCAGCTTGTTGGGGTTTATTTATTCGGTTATTATGCCCGCGGAGAGCAGGATCCGGAGTCAGATCTAGACATCCTCATCGTGTTGCGAGATTACGATTCATATAGCGCTGAGGTAAAGCGTACTGGCAGGTTGATCAGCGGATTGTCCATTGAACATGGGATATCCATCAGCCGTAAATTTATTCGTCAGTCGGAGTGGAAAAGGGGGGATTCACTCCGGGTACGCAATATCCGCGATGAGGCAATGCCGACATGAACGAGAGTTCCAGACGACTACTGGATAAAGCTGCGCGGGCAATTGAAGCAGCTGAAACTCTACTTGAGCACGGCTATCCAGAGTTCGCTACCGGTCGAGCCTATTATGCGACGTTTTACACCACCGAGGCGTTGCTCAATGAAAAAGACCTGCATTTCAGCAAACACGGTGGTGTTCATGGGGCATTTGGAGAGCATTACGTCAAAACTGGTCTGTTTGATGCTAGTGCAGATCCAGACCAGATAGCTGGAAATATGATAAAACTAAATGCATGCGAACCCCAATCTTTGTACGTTCCCTAACCGTAAATGAGCGTGAGCGGTTGAAAGCCGGTTTGCGCTCGTCAGATGGCTTTGAATTGCGGCGTTGCCAAATTATCCTGGCCAGCGAACGCGGTGAACACGCCATTGCGATCGCCCAAAGCGTAGGCTGTTCGGATGAGACGGTTCGAGAAGTGATCAAAGCCTTCAATCTGCGTGGCTTGGAGGCGCTCAAACCCAGCTCACGGCGGCCGCAAAAGATCCATGCGGCTTTCGGTGCTGACCAGGCCGAGCAACTCAAGGAACTTTTGCACCACAGCCCG
>Ga0105100_10002208_pt1 | contig 11401 bp, 12 predicted proteins | sample PPLLak12cMay2015_2_FD_87033 | JGI IMG/M metagenome (GOLD analysis project Ga0105100, IMG submission 87033) | Freshwater sediment microbial communities from Prairie Pothole Lake near Jamestown, North Dakota, USA - PPLs Lake P8 Core (1) Depth... | ecosystem: Environmental > Aquatic > Freshwater >... | reverse complement strand
GCATAAGACATTTTTGTCCTAACCGCGGAATCGAGCAGACGCCGGACCACGCTTGTGATACTGTCCAAAGGGGTTTTTGGCTGGCGCTGATCATCCCGATCGTTGGGGCTAATTTCCATGGTCTGAAATTAGCAGGTGAAATCCTCGATGCATTTTGAGATAATTGGAGAGATAGAAAACATTGAAGAGATTGCCGTGGGCGGGCGAATCCGCGATATCATGCGGATTCAGAAGCAGTATGGACTAGGCAGGTGGCGTAAACTCAAAGGATCAGCCATGGTTCGACTTCAGAGCGGCAAGATGCGCAAGGCTGAACTTCATTGGTATGAAGCCCACGGTATCGGCAAAAAGAAACTGAAAATCAAGAGGTTTCTGGATTAAGGCTATGGCAAGAAAAGATTATCGGTTTGCGCTTTGCGTGGAAAACAAGGATTGCGAGGATCTCGAGAAACGCAAGATTTATCCGGTCATTCCGGATGAAGACGCGGCAAGAGAGGGTTATCTCAGAGTGATCGATGAATCCGGCGAAGACTATCTTTATCCTCAATCCTATTTTATCCTCATCCAGTTACCCCGCGAAGCGCACGAAGCATTGCAAGTAGCAAAATAAGCTGTCTTTCCCAATCGGGTAAAGGGGAGCTTTGAGCTCCCCCTCCCCACACCACCCTGCATGCGGGTCCGCACAGGGCGGTTCAAAGAACCTACCGAACCGTAGTTGGGTAATGGATCCACCAGGCGGATAAATATTCACCCACAGCTCTTTGACAGACACAAGACCCTGCTCCTTGAGCCACTGGTTGGTCATGCCGGTCTGAGTAGCCAGTGTACGAGCGCACCTCCAAGGTCCTTTTCGGCTTAGGCTCATGGGAATAGCCACTCCGGGGTGGATCCCGAGACTGAGAAGATGGCGTATTCTGGTTCGGCACCAACGCCATTGCTTCCAGTAACACATACGCACCCTTCTCCGAAGCCAGTGATCGATCTCCGGTATGGGTCGATAATACTCCGATATTCCGAAGTAGTTCATCCAGCCTCGGAGGTACTGGGCAAGCGCGGTGAGGCGGTACTCCATGGAGACAAACCATGATCTTCCGGTCAAGAGGCAAGAGGCAAGAACGGCAAGCACAAGCTGCAAGTGACAAGCTGACGGCAGGGCGGCAGGGGCATTGAGGGCAGGGTTTGGGCGCGGTATGGCCGGCAATAGCGGGGTATTTTTCCCTTGACAAAGATCGCTGCGTGTCTTACATTGTGTTACATGAAAACAAGTACCCTTACCATTAGGCTAGACAAAGACCTGGACGAGCTCTTGACCAAGGCGAGCCGTCGGTCGGGCAGAAATCGAAGCGAGATTGCTCGGGAGGCTTTGCGCAGGCAACTTCGTACCAGCCAGTTTGAAATCCTGCGCAAGAGGATCATGCCTTTTGCAGAAGCGCGGGGTTACCTGACGGACGAAGACGTTTTTTCCCATGTGTCATGAAGATCTTCCTGGATACCAATGTCCTGGCCAGCGCTGCGGCAACCCGAGGGCTTTGCGCGGACGTTCTGCGTGAAGTTTTTGCTTCCCACGACCTTTTCCTATCAGAGCAAGTGCTAACCGAACTTGGACGTGTTTTGAAACTCAAGTTCGGTGTCGGCCAGGACTTGATTGATGATTTCATCTGGCTTCTCCGCCAAGATAGTGTTCTTGCACAACCGTCCCAGGTCCCAAGAGTCAGGCTCCAAGACAAAGATGATCTGACCATCCTGGCAGCAGCGATCACAGCCGGGGCAGAAGTCCTTATTACTGGTGACAAAGAGTTGCTCGATCTTGGCCGTGTCGAGAACTTAAAGATTCTTGCTCCCCGACAGTTCTGGGAGGAACTGAAGGCCCAATCGGGTAAAGGGGAGCTTTGAGCTCCCCCTCCCCACATTTACTCGCCTCTGGCGAGCCACATCCGCTAAGGCGGGATCTTCGACCTGCATGCGGGTCTCCACCAGAGGCGGGCGAGCGCACAGGGCGGTTCACAGAGCCTACCGAACCGTAGTCGGGTAATGGATCCTCGGGCGGATAAATATTCACCCACAGCTCCTTGACAGACAAAAGACCCTGTTCCTTGAGCGGTTGGTCCGTCATAGCTCCTAGAATCCTGAAGATGGCAGAACCAAACAACGACAGTGAGCGGAACCATGGCTAGAAAGATATCCTATTACATGTAACATGAGATCTGAACGAAGGCATTACTTCAGTTATTTAGAGCGGTCTAACATGCGGTTCAAGCAGGATTTGGCTAGCACTTGGTGCGAGTCGAACGTTGCTGCTTGGGATTTAGGTAATTACGTTTTCATAGTCAGTGTTTTTACCCGCCAAACCTTTTAACCGCCTGTTGGGTCGAAACCATGCAGATCGCAGTCGCCATAGCGCTCACTGTCCTCTATGTTGGCCTCTCGCTGACGCTCGGCGGGGTGCATTCAAATAATGGCCCCTGGTGGTTCTTCCTGCCTTGCATTGTGACGTTCTGCGCCTACGGTGTCGCCACAATGATCTTGGCCAAACTCCCGCTGCCTTGGGTCAATGAACAGTGCTATAGCTCCCCACCTCGCCGTGTCCACCTTTCCTGGAGAGCCACTGTCCGGCTTCCCGTTTATGCGCCATTCCTGCTTATTCTGTGGCACTTCCTATCGATCCTGCGGATGCACTTTGACATCGACTGGGTGTTGTACTGCGTGATCACGCTCGCCTTGGGGATAATGACCATAGTTATTCTGAGGCGTTGGCGTGAAATCCGGCTCCTCCGAAGCGGTGAAGTGGCGATGGCGTTTATCGATGGTCGAGAAAACACTGCAGAGTGGTCAGACGACCGAATCTTCTATCATTTCAGGACTGCCAGCGGGGCGGATGTCTCGGGTCGGGCATTCTATGTTGGATACAATGTCCTCGAAGGCTCCATCATCCCAGTGTTTTACGACGCCAACAATCCCAGGGATCACGTCGTCGCCTGCGCCTCCTGGTTCGAGGCCGATTGACGGCGAGCGGGTGGCGCTCCGTCTCATCTCGCTATGTCGGTCCGAGGATGGTCCGCAAGAAGCCGCCGCTGTGGTCTATCGGATAGCGCAGTTTGATTTCATAGTCCCTCATTGAGGCGGGAGAAAGTTCTTGACAAGTTGTCAAGAATCCGGCTAGTCTGTCGCCAGAATGGGAGGTTTTTATGGAGGTCATCAGCGTAGGAGAATTTAAGACTCGATTTTCCGAAATATTGAACCAAGTGAAGAAGGGGCAGGAAATTGTCATCAGTTTTGGAAAACAACGAAAAAAAGTTGCGGTTCTCATCCCGTATAGCCAATTCAAGGATAAGCCGTCGAGGAAGCTTGGATTACTGAAAGACCGCGCCTCTTACCGCATCCGTGATAACTTCAAGCTGAGTGATGAAGAGCTTTTTTCATCATGAGGTTTCTTCTCGACACCCACAGTTTCCTTTGGACCCTTTTTTCTCCTGACAAACTGAGTAAGAGAGCCCGGACCTCCATCCTTGATCCCGAGAATGATGTCTTTGTGACCGTCGTGAGCTTCTGGGAAATCTCCCTCAAGTATGCTTTGGGGAAAATCGAAATGAAAGGCCTGAATCCAGAAGACCTGCCCGCTGCAGCAAAAGAGGCCAGTTTTGAGACGATCCAACTGGAGCCAGGGGAAGCAGCCAGTTTCCACCGGCTGCCCAGGATTGGCCACAAGGACCCTTTTGATCGCTTGATTATCTGGCAGGCCATTCAAAGGGATTTCTTTCTCATCTCCGCAGATCGCGAATTCAGCGCATACCAGGAGTACGGACTAGAACTTTTCTAGTGAGCAAGCTTTGGAAGCGCATGAGGAGGTCTTGATTACTATTCAGTTACCTGCATTACAGGGGAATATCCAATCTCTTTGGCACGCAAGAAAGATCAAAAAGCGACTGGCGGAGGTCGTGGAGGATCCAAAGGCAAAAAAACCTCCGGTTCCGTCGAGTTAAGAACCTGTTAAAGTCCCAATCCACAATACTGGCCCTCTCATTCGCTCCCGTAGGCTTTGAGCAAAAGCGGATCATCGACGATCAGTCCGTCCACATCCATCTCCAGCATGCGCCCAATGTCTTCGGGTGTATCTACGTGGTAAGGGAAAACCAGAATCCCCGCCTCGTGCATCTTTCTCACATGCTCTTTCGTTAGCGCGATAGAACTGGGATGCCAGGAAAATGCTTTCAGCTTCCTGCACGCCTCCAGAGGATTGCCCTCGTCTGGGTCCCCTGAGAGGAGGGCGATCGCGGGCGCTTGTTCCGTGGCGGCAAGACGCTCCAGGACTCTCCATTCGAAACTGGAAATCAGCACGTTCTCCACATTATCCTCCCGCGTCACTAACTCGACAATCTGTATTTCGATCGCATCAGAAGGATGGCGAGGCTCATAGGCGCTCCTCTTGATCTCGATGTTGAGGAAGGCTTTCCCCTTCACCAGATCCAACACCTCTTGAAGGGTGGGCAATCGTTCCTCTCTGAATCGGGCATCAAACCAGCTCCCGGCATCCAGCGCTTTCAGTTCAGAGAGGGTGTAATCGCTCACCATGCCCTGACCGTTCGTGGTGCGATCGAGCGATTCGTCGTGGATGACCACCATCTTCCGGTCCTTAGTCAGGAGTACATCCAGCTCGATCATGTCCGCGCCCGCACCGATCGCCGCCTGAAACGCGGCCAGGGTGTTTTCCGGATACTTTGTCCTGTATCCCCGGTGAGCAATGACCAAAGGACGCGTGGCAATCTTCAACTCTGACAAGGATTTCTGCATATGCTCATCCCAAACAAACGGACTTTTTAACTCTCGATCTTTTGGAGTGCCCCCTCACCCCGCCCTCTCCCCCACCCTGGGGGAGAGGGCGGGGTGGGAGGGCTGAATGGTAAAAGATTAAAGGCTTTCGCATGGGTTCGGTGTCTTCAGAAAATGCGAGTTGAAAGAAAGACAAGCTACCCGAAGACGCCGCCCATTTTAGTGCCCGCCACCTTGGTGATGACAAACAGGCAGGCCGCGCCCAGAAAGATGAGGATGAGACCCAGAGCGGCTGCCTCGTTGATGGAGCCGCCGATGTAGAAATTGAAGATGCCCACGGTCATCATCTCATGCCCCGGGACCACGAGGAGGAGCGTCGCCGATGCTTCCTGAAGGGCAAGGATAAAAGAATAGAGAGACCCAACCAGCACTCCTTTCCAGATGAGCGGCAGGGTCACGTCCTTAAAGGTTTTCATCTTCGGGGCTCCCACGCTCTCCGCCGCTTCTTCAAAAGACTTGTGAACAATGAGGAGAGAAGCGAACGTTCCTCTCACGGTGTAAGGGAGACGTCTAACCCCCAGCACAATGGGAATGACGATCCACATTCCTATCAGAGCGGTGCTCATATAAGGCAGGGGTTCCCTGAAGGCCCTGAGGTAAGCGATTCCTATGCCGGTCCCGGGCAGCGCGAGGATCAGCGTGGTGAGAGAATCCAGAAACTCCCTGCCCGGCAGCTTCGTTCTGGCGAGGACCCAGGCGACCGGCACGCCCACGGCAATGCAGATGATGACGGAAATCCCTGAGTAGAGCAAGCTGTTCAGAATGAACTTGGGAGTCTCAATGGCCACACGCTGGAAGTATTGCACCGTCCATTTCACAGGGAAGGGCGTCAGGGCCCAGCCTCTGCCGAAGGAGTCCAGTGCGATTCCAAGATAGGGAATGAAGGCCATGAGGAGAATGACGGCCAAAAAGAGGATCACGCCGATCTTCCCTGCCACGGTCAGTTTCTTTCTCTCAATCACCGAATAAGATAGAGAGCTGTAGTCCTTGATCGCCACGTACCGCTTGGCAACGATGAGAAAGAAAATAGCGAGAATGACCATGATGGCCGAGATGACAATGCCCATTTTGAAAAGCCGCCGATCCACGAACTGAACAATGTTCAGGTAGGCTTGAGAGGCCAGAAGATCGTCGACACCCACGACCAGAGGTGTGGCAAAGTCTGCAAAGGTCCAGATGAACACGAGCAAGGCCCCAGAGACATACCCGGGCGTCGTGAGCGGGAAGGTGATGTCCCAGAACTTGCGCAGTCCCCGGGATCCCACGCTCTCCGCCGCTTCGTCGAGAGACGGGGAGATCTTGCCCATAGCGTCCACGATACTCAGGGTCATCAGGGGAAAAAGATGAAGCGTCTCCACAATCAAGACCCCCTGAATCCCGTACATGAAGTTAATGGGTTTCGTGAGGCCGAAATAATCCATCAGGATGATGTTCACGGTCCCTGCCCTGCCCATAATGAACACGAATCCCATGACTCCCACGAGGGGAGGCATGATCATGGGGACAAAGGAGAGATAGCTGAAAAGCCCTCTTCCAGGGAAATCGTAACGCAAAAGAAGAAAGGCAAAGGTGATCCCGATGAGAGAAGTGGTGACCACCGTGCCCAAACCGAGAAGGATAGAGTTCCAGAGGGTCTTCAAATAAAAGGAATCCGTAAAGAAGTCATAGAAATTCTGGAGAGTGAAAGAACCCGTCTCCGTGGTGACGGCATCAAAAAAGAGGCGAATAAGAGGATAGATCAGGAAAACACCGAAGAAGGCCCAGATGGCGGCATAGCCCAGGAGACCGCCGATCTTCAGCTGAGGCCACAGCCGGGTTTGGCCAAGAGCCAGGGTTGATTCGTTTTGTGGCGCCATAACCCCTCTACTAAGCCGGAATCCCGAGACTCGTCTTTACGGGAAAAAAGACAACCACCTTCTCTCCCATGGGATAGGGCTTGTGATCCCATGGATTTTGGACATCCACCTTGAAGATGAGCCCTTCCCCTATCTCTACATCATAACGGACGGTGTTTCCGATATAGGATGCGAAACTGACCCTTCCGGGAATGCAATTCAGTCCTTCTTCTCCGGGCGCGGACAAGCCTATGGAAGCCGTTTCCGGCCGGACACAGATGAGACACTTGTCCGAAGCCTTGAGCCTCCCGTTGGTCAAAGAAGTGAGCACACCAAATCCTGTTTTCACTTTAAGCCGGCCTTCCGCATCGACTCCCTCCTGAACTTCCCCCGGGAGCAGGTTGTTAATTCCGATGAAGTCGGCGACAAATGGGTTTTCAGGCTTTTCATAGAGGTCGAGGGGTGTCCCTGTCTGCTGGAGCTTTCCCAGGCTGATCACGGCAATGCGATCGGAGAGGGTCAATGCCTCTTCCTGGTCATGGGTCACATAAATCGTGGTGATGCCCAGTTCCTTTTGCAGCTTTCGTATCTCCGCCCGCACCTGGACACGGATTTTCGCATCCAGATTGCTCAAAGGCTCATCAAGGAGAAGAACATCCGGATTCAGGACCAGCGCACGGGCAAGAGCCACCCGCTGCTGCTGTCCCCCTGACAACTGGCCTGGGTATCGTTTCTCCAGCCCTTTCAGGTTGACCAGGTTCAGGGTCTGCAGGACCTTGTCACCAATCTCTTTCCCGGAGAACTTCTTGAGTTTCAGGCCGTAAGCGATGTTGTCGAAAATCGTCATGTGCGGCCACAGGGCATAGTTTTGAAACACCATGCCGATGTTTCTCTCGTAAGGGGGAATGGGGTTTACTTTTTTCTCACCGAAAAAGATCTCCCCCTGGTCAGGCTTATGAAAGCCCCCAATGAGCCTGAGGATCGTCGTCTTTCCACAGCCGGAAGGGCCGAGAAGGGTGAACAGCTCTCCGTCCTTGATGTCGAGGGAAACGTGGCTCACAGCCTCCAGAGACCCAAAGCGTTTCACGATGTTCTCAAGTCGAATATTCATAATGAAACAGTTTTGGGGAAAGCCCCAGCCCAAAGCGAGAGGGGTTTTCCCCAAAAGGCCCAGAACTTACTTTTCTTTGATGATGTCCTTGTGTTTTTCAGCGATCTCCTTACGGAAATAGGAGTTCACGTCCTCGATCCTCTTCTTTTCTCCTGCCACTTTGTCATCGTAGACATTGCCTACAGGGATATCAAAGAAGGACCGCATGCCTCCTGTAAATTCCACCGCTTTTTCCTGGCCGGATCCCGGAGGACCTTGGACCTTGTATTTCGGAGTAATGGGATACACACCCAGTTCAGCAAGGAGCCTTTGCCCTTCCTCGCTCAATAGGAACTCGATGAAAGCCTGCCCTGCTTTTGGATGTGGGGCGCCCTTCAACACGGCGATGGGCTCCGGAGTCACATAGGCGTTCTTGGGATAGACGAATTTGACATCGTACCCGCCAAGGACCTCTGCAAAGGCCATGTAGCTTGGCACGGCAAAGCCGACGGCAAACTCTCCTTTTGCCACAACATTCGGCACATCACGAGACCGGGCCGTAAAAATCCCGGTGTTTGCAGCCAGCTTTCTGATCCACTCCCATCCCTTTTCCCATCCATGCATGAAGAGGATCACCTCGTAGCTCGCGTGGCTGGAGCTGGATCGATCCGGGGTGCACTGGGCGATTTGGCCTTTCAGCTTGGGATTGAGGAGATCATCCCAGTCCTTGATCTCCGCGCCCAGGCGGGCCATGAGCTTCGGCTGGTAGATGATCCCGTAAGGCTCGAGAGTCGTGCCTACCCAGAACTTTTTGGGATCCTTTAGAGGCAGCCCGACCGGTTTTCCTATGGTCGCCGGGATTTCATCGAGCATCTTTTGCGGAACCTGGATCTGATCGAGGAGCCCTTCCACCGCTAGATTGTCAAAGAGGGTCCCCTCGCCTCCCCAGAACACATCGGCCTGAGGCTTGCCCTTCCATTCAAGGATCTGACCGTAAGCGACCGGCGTCCCTTTGGGAATGGCGCTTGTTTTCACGTCCACATTCCATTTCTTCTTGGCGTATGCGGCAAAGGCTTTCAAGCATGGATCGTGAACATCTTTGGAAACGGGCGTGATGAGATAGAGTTCGTTTTCAATCGCCTGGGCGGAGACCATTCCCCACGCGCAGAAGACCAGAACGCCGAGGATCAACACGAACATTGCAGTTTTTTTCATCAAACAACCCCCTTTCTCTGTGTTGAAGTTCTAGTGGTTGCGGCAACAACGCTCCCATGGCCTTCATGGGTCGCAGCAGTTGTCACCGCAGTGACTAAGCCGTAATTCTCAAGGCCCCGCAATGAGTTGTTCAGGAAAACCTTTTGAGCGGAACTTTATTGAAAAGGCCTGGATGAGTCAAGGCGAAACGGACAAAGATTACCTCACCTTGCTTCCAGGTTGAGTCGGGGCATCAGGGGCTAACAGGTGAACACCGCTTTTGTCCTCCGCCGCAAGGACCATTCCGTTGGACTCCACCCCCATGAGCGTCGCAGGCTCCAGGTTGGCAACCACCACCACCTGTTTGCCTACAAGATTCGTTTCAGAGTAAAGACCGGCAAGCCCCGCTACAATCGTCCGCTCCTCCCCGATATCCAAAAGGATTTTGAGGAGCTTCCTGGAACCGGCCACGGGTTCCACCGACTTGATGGTTCCCACCCTCAAATCGAGTTTCTGAAAGTCTTTAATGGAGACTCTTTTCGCATCCTCTTCTGTCTTCTTCTCCGTCTTTTTCTTACCTGTTCCCTTTTTGGAAGTCTGCGGACCGATCCTCTGGAAAAGATGGGGCGCTTTGGCAATTGCTCGGGATGCTTTTACCCTGCCCCATTCCCGGATGTCCTGAAGTCCAAGATCCTTTCCTTTTTTTGGAAGACCCAGCAGATCCTGGATCTTCTCCGCAGTCTCCGGCATAACGGGCCAGATGAGAACGGAAATAGTCTTCAGGGATTCCACAAGGTGATTCATGACCGTGGCCAAACGTGTTCCGTCGGACTTGGAGAGGATCCAGGGTTCGGTCGTGACGATGTACTTGTTCACCCGGTTCATGAAATCCCAAACTGCGATGAGCGCCTTGTGAGGACTGAGCTCTTCCATAAAATCAGAGTATTTGTCGATCAGGCCCAGGGCTTCCTTTTGAATCTCCTCGTCAACGGTTTCTGAAGGTCCTGGTTCCGGCAACTGTCCCTGATAATAATTTTGAATCATGGTAAGGCTTCGGCTCACAAGATTTCCCAGATCATTGGCAAGGTCGGAATTGATCCTGGCCACCAGGGCCTCCTCGCTGAAGTCGGAATCAAGGCCGAAAACCATTTCCCTCAGCAAGAAATACCTGAAGGCATCCAGCCCATAGACATCCACGAGGTCCAGGGGCTTGACCACGTTCTCGAGACTCTTAGACATCTTGCCCTGATTCACATTCCAGTAACCGTGGACGTTCAAGTGCTGATAGGGATTTATGCCTGCGGATTTCAGCATGCAGGGCCAGTAAATGCCGTGCGGTTTCAAAATATCTTTGGCCACAAGATGTTGGACCACGGGCCAGTACTGCCTGAACAAGGGGCCCTCAGGGTATCCAAGGGCGGAAGCGTAGTTGATCAGTGCGTCAAACCAGACATAGGTCACATAGTTCTCGTCAAACGGCAGGGGAATCCCCCAGCGGAGCCTTGATTTGGGTCGTGAAATACACAGGTCCTCCAGGGGCTCCTTCAGGAACGCAAGCACTTCGTTCTTGTACCGCTCGGGTCGAATGAAATCAGGATGCTTCTGAATATGGGCGATGAGCCAGTCCTGATACTTGCTCATGCGGAAGAAATAGTTCGACTCGCTGATCCTCGTGGGTTCTACCTGGTGGTCCGGGCACTTCCCGTCGACCAGTTCCCTTTCCGTGTAGAAGCGCTCGCAGCCAAAACAGTAGAGCCCCGAGTAATCGCTGAAATAAATGTCCCCCTTTTCCTTCACTTTGCTCAGAATCAGTTTGACCGCCTCCTGATGAACTGCATCGGTGGTACGGATGAAATCATTATTGCCGATGTTGAGCTTGGGCCAGAGCTCTCTGAACAGAGCACTGACGGTGTCTACATACTCTTTCGGGGCCTGACCGGCCTTTTCCGCGGCGGCCACAATTTTGTCGCCATGCTCGTCCGTTCCGGTCAGGAAGTAGGTTTCACGGCCGGCAAGACGGTGGAACCGGGTCAATACATCCGCTACAATGGTGGTGTAGGCATGACCGAGATGAGGCGCTGCATTCACATAATAGATGGGGGTGGTGATGTAGAACGCTTTTTCCAAGGTTTGAACTGGTTACTCCCTTCGCGGAGAATATTGAGCATAAGGTAAAAGGTCAGCGTTTTGAAATGGGATGCTGATGGCTGAGGTCATGGGCTATTATTCTTTTGGCAGGCTGGTACTCTGACGATCTCCTCATAAGAAATCTCTCTTTCCTCTCCGGACTCCAGAAGAATGGTCAGTTTTTGTCTGAAGATGTTCTGACGGATCACCTTAGCCATCCCATAAGCGGTGTTCACCTTCTTCCCCACTTTTGGAAGATCCTTTTTGGCCTTTTCATAGTGATCAAATTCATACGCGAGGCAACACATCAGCCTTCCGCACATTCCGG
>Ga0105100_10002207_pt1 | contig 11402 bp, 8 predicted proteins | sample PPLLak12cMay2015_2_FD_87033 | JGI IMG/M metagenome (GOLD analysis project Ga0105100, IMG submission 87033) | Freshwater sediment microbial communities from Prairie Pothole Lake near Jamestown, North Dakota, USA - PPLs Lake P8 Core (1) Depth... | ecosystem: Environmental > Aquatic > Freshwater >... | reverse complement strand
GGAGCGCCATCATCAGCTGACAGGTCAATCACTTCTTCTTCGTTATCCGGGTTGGTCCCCTTCACCGGAGGAACATCGGCAGGCGAGGGTAAGTATTCTATGACTGCATCCAACAAAATCTGGACGCCTTTGTTGCGAAGGGACGATCCGCAAAAGACGGGGGTAGCCTTGCCAGCGATCACAGACCGACGTAAAGCTGCCTTGAGTTCGTCAAGACCAATCTCTTCGCCTTCCAAATACTTGACAGTCAGCTCATCATCCAATTCCGCAATACGTTCTACCAGGTTAGCACGAGCTTCTTGTGCCTGCTCTTTTAATTCATCCGGGATTTCAACTTGCTTGGGATCTTTGCCAAGATCATCTTCCCAAAGAGTAGCTTTCTGCTCCAAAATATTGACTACACCATGGAAGGTAGCTTCGAAGCCCATCGGGATTTGCATCGCAATTGGGTTGGCGCCTAACCGGTCACGAATGGATTCAATCGTACGTTCATACGATGCACCAACGCGATCCATCTTGTTCACAAAGCATATGCGAGGCACGCTGTATCGATCAGCCTGGCGCCAGACCGTCTCGCTTTGTGGCTCGACACCCTGAACAGCATCGAAGATAACGACACCGCCATCCAGAACACGGAGAGAGCGCTGCACCTCAGCCGTAAAATCAATGTGTCCGGGCGTATCGATAATATTGACCTGGTAGCCCTTCCACTCCGCCGATACCGCCGCCGAAACGATCGTAATCCCACGTTCGCGTTCCTGTTCCATCCAGTCGGTGACGGTTGTGCCATCATCAACAGAACCAAGGCGATAGGTCTTACCCGTGTAGAACAGAATCCGTTCTGTGGTCGTCGTCTTACCCGCATCAATGTGCGCGATAACACCAATATTTCTGTAACGTTCCAGCGGATACTCGCGTGCCATTAAAAAATTACCTTATTAAAGCGCGTATCACTGTTTAAACGCGATAATGAGAAAAAGCGCGGTTGGCTTCCGCCATTTTGTGTGCTTCATCACGTTTGCGAATGGCAGCACCCGTTTCATTAAAAGCGTCGATTAACTCAGAAGCAAGCTTATCAGGGAATGACTTGCCAGAACGATCCCGAGCTGCTGTCAGAATCCAGCGAATCGCCAATGTCTTACGGCGATCCGCGGAAACTTCCATGGGAACTTGATATGTAGCACCACCTACACGACGAGGGCGGACTTCCATAGCCGGCGATACATTTCGAAGCGCAGTATCAAAAACCTCCAGCGGGTTCTTATCAGTACGCTCTTTGATCAAGTCCATTGCATCATACATGAGTCCAACAGCAAGACTCTTCTTGCCGCGCTTCATAATATGCAAGATCATTGTCTGCATGTTCACGCTGTTATAGCGGATGTCAGGCGGGATAACCCGCTCCTCAGGCTTTCCTCTTCGCATGCTTTCTCTCCCAAATCTACTTTGGACGCTTCGCGCCGTACTTCGAGCGGCCCTGCTTACGATCAGACACGCCGGTCGTATCCAGCGAACCTCGAACGATATGATAGCGGACACCCGGCAGATCCTTCACACGACCGCCGCGCACCAAAACCACAGAGTGCTCCTGCAATTGATGCCCCTCGCCGGGAATATAGGCAGTCACTTCAATGCCATTGGTCAAACGCACACGTGCGATCTTCCGCAAAGCCGAATTCGGCTTTTTAGGCGTCATAGTACGCACAACCGTACATACACCACGTTTTTGCGGAGCGCCTTTATCCTGGCGAAAGCGTCGCTGCTTGTAGCTGTTAAGCGTGTATTGCAACGCCGGAGCCTTGCTCTTGGCTTTCTTCATTTTGCGGCCCTTGCGGACCATTTGGTTTATTGTCGGCACCTTTGCCTCCGATTACAGTTTACTTCACAAAGACTTTTCGCAAGAAACGAGGCCATCAGAGTGTATTGATGGCCTCATTTGTAGCTGCCATGCTATAGGCGGGATGATGGCCGCCTTGTGGGGTCGGCAACGAAAAGAGATTTTATCACCTGCCTAGTCATACGTCAAGGCTACCGTTTATCTCTAAGGTTTTCACCAATATCCAATAACCCTGTTGCCATCCTCGGCGGATGGATTTTTTCCTCATCCTTGCCAAATTTAACTACATCGCCATTATCATTTATAGCTTCAACGGCAAGTCCAAGACTCTGGAGCTCCTTTACAAGCACGCGGAACGAGGCGGGGATACTTGGATCTTCAATAAGCTCACCCTTAACAATCGCCTCATATGCGTTTACACGACCCTGCACATCATCCGACTTAACCGTAAGCATTTCTTGCAGGGTGTATGCTGCACCGTATGCTTCCAGCGCCCATACTTCCATCTCACCAAATCGTTGCCCACCGAATTGAGCTTTACCGCCAAGTGGCTGCTGCGTGACAAGGCTATAAGGTCCAGTTGAACGGGCATGCACCTTATCTTCAACCAGGTGATGGAGCTTAAGAATTGTCATAACGCCGACGGTAACTGGCTGATCGTATGGTACACCCGTTTTGCCATCACGCAACACTTGCTTTCCAAGCATAGGCATCGGGACGCCTTTCGAGCCCATTACGCTTCGTGCCGACTCGTATAACTTGTCATCACTCACATCGCTAGGTTCTCCAAGGCTTTCCAACCACAATCGCAAGCATGCACCCATTGCGGCGTCATTGTATGGTTGACGCTCCTTCGGGTCACCGTCCATTGGATAAAAAATGGTGTCTGGATCAAACTTATGATCGCGCAACCATTCGCGCGCAGTAGCGTCACGAGCATAATCAACCTTGTACAGGTCATAAATGTCATACCCGCGCTCACCTAGGTACTCTTCCAGATATAGCCGGCGTACTTCATCGTCATCTTGGATCATCTCAGGGTCGTACTCATCCTGTTTAAGCCACTCCCAGGCCGTTTGTGCCGCTTCCTTCCAAGCCTGATCTACGATCCAGGCCCGCGCCAGTTCAGCCTCGATCTCCTCTTCTGAAGCTCCATCAAAGACCGGTGTCAGCGCCCTGAAACCAAGCCGCTTGGCTGCCCATCCGAGGTGAACTTCCAGGACCTGACCAATGTTCATACGCCCGGGTACACCCAACGGATTTAAAATAAGATCAACCGGAGTTCCATCTTCCAGGAAAGGCATATCCTCTACAGGAACAACCTTCGAGACAACACCCTTGTTCCCATGGCGACCAGCCATCTTGTCGCCGGCTGTGATTTTGCGCCGCTGCGCTACTGAGACTCTCACCATCATATCCACGCCGGCGGAAAGGTCTGAATTCTCCTCGCGTGTGAAAACTTTGACATCTACAACCTTGCCACGTTCACCGTGTGGCATGCGCAAGGAAGTATCTTTTACATCACGAGATTTCTCGCCAAAGATAGCACGTAGCAGGCGTTCTTCAGGTGTAAGCTCTTTTTCACCCTTTGGTGTAATCTTGCCGACCAGGATATCATTTGGACCAACTTCGGCGCCGATACGGATAATGCCGTTTTCATCCAAATCTTTGATCGCATCTTCCCCGACATTGGGGATATCGCGCGTTATCTCTTCTGGTCCCAACTTTGTGTCACGCGCTTCCACTTCGTACTTTTCGATGTGCACGGATGTAAAGCGATCTTCCTGAACAAGCCGTTCCGAGATAAGAATTGCGTCCTCGAAATTACCGCCTTCCCAGGAGATAAATGCCACGACCACATTCTGGCCGAGCGCCAGTTCGCCGCTTTCAGTCGACGACGAATCGGCAATAATGTCGCCGGCCTTGACAATTTGTCCTTTAACAACTGCCGGACGCTGGTCGATACAGGTGCTTTGATTGGAGCGCTGGTACTTGCGGAGTTGGTACGTATGCAAGCCATCTTTTTCGCGGATGGCAATCGAACTACCGGTCACAGACGAGACCTCGCCATCCGCCTCCGCCACAATCACCTGACCGGAGTCAAGGGCCGCATGGTATTCCATCCCGGTAGAAACCAGAGGGATTTCGGGGCGCACCAACGGAACAGCCTGCGCCTGCATATTCGAACCCATCAAAGCGCGGTTGGCATCGTCGTGCTCCAGGAAAGGAATCAATGCCGCGCTGATGCCCACTACCTGATGCGGGGCCACATCCATGAATTGAACGCTTTCCGGTGTTGAGAAAACAAATCCAGAGTGATAACGACTGGAAACACGATCACGGACATATTCATTGTGTTCGGTTAAAGGCGCATTTGACTGGGCGATCACATATTTATCTTCTGCATCTGCAGACAGGTACTCGATCTCATCTGACACGAACGGAACAACCTTTATCTCTCCGCCAACCTTGGCAAGCTTCTTGAATACTTTCTCATCAATAATACGCTCGCCTGCTTTGACGACCTCATTCCCTTTTGAGTCCTTTAAATCTTCTTTTACTGCGCGTCCAATCAATTGCTCATCATCGCAAGGCAAAGATTTGAATACCTTACGATATGGAGTTTCAATGAAACCGTATTCATTGACCCGAGCGAACGAAGCCAGACGGCCAATCAAACCAATGTTTGGGCCTTCGGGCGTTTCAATCGGGCAAATACGCCCATAGTGCGAGTGGTGCACATCACGGACGTCAAAACCCGCGCGCTCACGACGCAAACCACCGGGGCCCAAGGCCGAAAGCGTTCGTTTGTGACGCAACTCTGCCAGAGGATTGGTTTGGTCCATGAATTGCGACAATTGGCTAGAGCCAAAGAACTCTCGCAAACCCGCAACCACCGGGCGAATATTGACCAGAGTCACGGGTGATAACTGCTCCTGGTCCCGAATGGACATACGCTCTTTGATAACTCGCTCCATACGGCGTAGACCAATACGCAATTTATTCTGGATCAACTCACCCACTGTCTTGACGCGCCGGTTGCCGAGGTGATCAATGTCATCCGGTTTCTCTACTCCATTATTGATCTGGATCATGCGGCGCACCAGGCGGATGATATCTTGCTTGGTCACATTTCTGTGAGGAACGGGAACCTTCAGGTCGAGTTTCTGGTTTAGTTTATAGCGACCTACGCGTTCCAGATCATAGTGACGTTGGTCGAATAGCTGCTCTTCCAAAAACTGACGGGCATTTTCCAAAGTAGCCGGATCGCCCGGACGCATCTTCCGAAAGAATTCGATCAATGCCGCTTCTGCAATTGTCTGACTGCCAGAGAGATCCCACTCCGGCTCCTGCCGCAAAGTGGATGTAATGAACATGCGCTCGAGATTGTTGTCCACGTCCCGGAAGAGTGCCAGGATCTCCTCGTCGGTACCGGTTTTGAGAGGCGAATCGCCGCTGCCATCATCAACAACAGCCAACGCACGCAAGAAGACTGTAATTGGGACCGTGCGCTTGCGGTTGAATTTTAGAATGATGTAATCACTCTTACGCGTTTCGAACTCCATCCACGCACCGCGGTCAGGGATGAGCTTTGCCATCGCTAAAGCGCGACCAGTTGATCGGTCGACGGGTGCCTCGAAGTAAACGCCGGGGGAGCGGATCAGTTGTGAGACAACCACACGCTCCGTTCCATTAATAATGAAGGTTCCCTTATCCGTCATCTCAGGGAAATCGCCCAAAAATATATCCTGCTTCATGGGCTCTGGAACGTCCGCGCCTGCCAGAAGCACTGAGACGTACAACGGACTCGAATAGGTCAGGTCACGTTCAACACATTCGTCAATTGTATGCTTGGGTTCTCCAAACCAATACTTTAAGCCCCATTGTTCCGACTCCGGGCTGCGGCTGGGAAAATAAAGTTTCATCCCCTTGTTGTATGACTCGATTGGTGAAACCTCATGGAAGAGATCGGCCAACCCCTCACGCTTCAGACGCTCAAAAGAATCAAGTTGTACTTCGATTAGATCGGGAAGATTAAGTTTTACGGGAATGCGGGCAAAGTTTTTACGAGGCAGGGAAGATGCCATTCGTCTCTCCTGAATTGGGCACGATTTAATAACACGAATCTATCCCACTAACCATAGCGGGACAGCAATCGTTGATTATAAACCAAAAAATGGGGATCGGTCAAGCTAATTCAGTGATATTTCAAAAACCCACATTCACTTTATTTTGTAGACAGCGGCATTTTATCATAGATTTTACAACTTTGCATGTACTGCTGGGAGTATTTGATGTAGAATCCAAGAATATTTTCCAGGAGGCGTCATGGCAACAAGTACAAACAGCAAGCCCATTATCAATGACAGGCGCGAAATCTTTGGCTGGGCCATGTATGACTGGGCCAACTCAGCTTTCAGTACAACCGTCGGGACGGTATTTTTGGGGCCATACGTTGCCAACCTTGCTCGCAGTGCAGCCGAGGCAGCCGGAACACCCACCGTATCATTTCTAGGCATTCCGATAGCGCCCGACTCTTTCCTCCCCTATTGCATCTCCTTCTCTGTGGGAATGCAGGTGTTGTTCTTGCCCATCCTGGGAGCCATTGCAGACTACTCTCACTTACGCAAACAGATGATGCGGTTATTTGCCACCATCGGCGCGGTGGCAACGATTTTGATGTTCTTCCTGACAGGTGGATTGTGGTGGCTGGGCGGTGTGCTTTTTATCGTTGCCAACTTGGCCTTTGGCGCTGCCATCGTGTTCTACAACGCCTATCTGCCTGACATTGCCAGCGAGGCAGAGCGCGACAGGGTATCCTCCTATGGCTGGGCCATGGGTTATCTTGGAGGCGGTATTCTACTGGCGCTCAACCTGGCATTCTATCTGTTCAGCGACAAAATCGGAGTACCAAGCGACCTGGCTGTCCGCATCAATCTCGCCTCCGCGGGCATCTGGTGGCTGGGCTTCTCCTTCATCACTTGGGCACGCCTGCGAGCACGCCATGCTTCGCGCTCTTTACCGACCGGAGAGACTTATGCAAGTATTGGCTTCAAGCAATTGCGAAAAACCTTGAGTGAAGTCAATCACTTCCCCGAAACACTCAAATTCCTGCTGGCCTATTTCCTCTATAACGATGGCATCCAAACCGTGATCGCGGTCTCTGCCACTTTTGCCGCTGCCCCACTGATCCAGGGCGGCCTGGAACTCGAACAACAGACACTAACGGCTGTCATCCTGATGATCCAATTTGTGGCTTTTGGCGGCGCGCTCCTCTGGGGTCGTCTTGCCAAGTGGATTGGCGCCAAGCAATCCATTGTTGTTAGCCTGTTCATTTGGTCAGGTGTGGTGATCTACGCCTATGGCGGCTTACAAGGGGAGAGCGTTGTCCTTCAGTTTTTCATCCTTGGCATGTTCATCGCCCTGGTCATGGGTGGATCACAGGCTATCAGTCGCAGCCTGTTCGCGCAGATGATCCCAGATGGAAAAGAGGCTGAATTCTATTCCTTTTACGAGATCAGCGAACGCGGGACATCCTGGATTGGCCCGCTCGTCTTCGGATTGGCAAACCAGCTATTTGGAAGCCTGCGATATGGCATTCTGTCTTTAATCTTCTTCTTCATAGCGGGATTAATTTTATTGCCTTTCGTCAAAGTAGATAAAGCCATCGCAGACGTCAAGAAATACGACGCGGCTCGTTCCTGACCAAAACCTGCTGCCGCCAAACAGGCCTGGACTTGTGCCCAGGCCTGTTTTCATCTTATACAAATAACAACCACTTGCTACAACTTCGGCAACACAATCGTCTTTTGCTTTTGATACTTGCCCTTCTTATCCGCATAAGAAATCTCGCACTCTTCATCCGCTTCGAAGAATAACACCTGGGCAATGCCTTCATTCGCATAAATCTTGGCGGGCAATGGTGTGGTGTTCGAAATTTCCAGCGTGACAAATCCCTCCCACTCCGGCTCGAAGGGTGTCACGTTGATGATGATCCCACAACGTGCATAGGTTGATTTGCCCAGGCAGACCGTCAATACCTTGCGCGGGATGCGGAAATATTCCACCGTCCGCGCCAGCGCAAATGAATTGGGCGGGATGACACACACATCCGCTTTGATGTCGACCATGCTCTTCGAATCAAAATGCTTGGGGTCCACCGTCGCGCCGAAGACGTTGGTGAACACCTTGAACTCGTCCGCCACACGAATGTCGTATCCATAAGACGAGACGCCATAAGAGATGACATGGTCGCGCACCTGGCTTTCCACAAACGGCTCGATCATGCGTTGCTCGGTCGCCATTTTGCGGATCCAGTGATCAGGTTTCAAGCCCATAAAATACTCCTAAAGAAATGATTTACTGATGTTACGCACCGCCTCGAAGGTTTTGGCGGGATGCAAACCTGAAGTAGAGGGGAACCTTCGGGACGTTCTAGGTAAAATGAGTGATCTCACCTGCGGCGACAATGAAGCTGCCATAAAGCAAGTTATTTTATTCTAGCGAAAACCCGCCACGCTCCTGCATTTTTTCGCGGATAGATTTCTCGATGTCCACCGCCTGCGCTTCCAACTCGCGCATCTTGCTAAAATATTGCTCCCCCGCCGCAGGATCAGGCAAACCCGCCACATTAATACGGACATTGTAGCCCGCTGCCGTTAAAGCGGCTTTGGCTACGGCCGCAGCGGATGCAGCGTCACTGATGGCATTGACATTGGCAGATTCGACACAAAGCAAGGCCAACTCCATCACCTTGACCGCACCCTCAGCCACATGCAGCGGGACATGCGCCGCATTGAGTGTCGCGCTTTGGATGGAGGCTGTCCGCGCCGCTTCCTGCTCCGGGGTTTCTCTGGGCAAGCGATACGCGCCCATGACAGCCTCGAATGCGCCGGCATCGTCGTCCACAGCGTAGGTCAATTCTTCGCGCAGTTTCTCCGCATGCACACGGATGGCCTGCATTTGGGCTTCGACTTCGGCATATTTCTTCTTGCCTATTGTCAGCCCGGCAACCATAGCAACCAACCCGGCTCCCATCGCCGCTGAATACGCCGCAGCCGAGCCCCCACCCGGAGTCGGTGTGGGGGCGGCAAGTTCGTCAATGAACGAGGGACAGTCACGGGTCCGGCTTGAAGCGCTGGCGGCATACAGCCTGGATTCAAGAATCTGTTCCTTGTCAAATGCGTCCAACTGGGTGTACCAGATAGCCGCATCCACCAGGGCCTCCTGCGGGATCAATCCGACCAGTTCACCGTGATGAATGCCGACTCCGTAGCGTTCAGCTTCGCGTCGGATCATCTCCACCACGAAAGCCAGGGGAGTCTTGCGGAAATCAGTCAGGTTCATGGAGACCTGCGCGCGGCCTTCCACGAGCAACCCCAAGGCCTTGACATAGCGCAAACCGCCCGAAGAGTGCCGGATGGTCTTGGCAATCTTCTTGGCGATTTCCACATCATCGGTCGTCAGGTAGACATTGTAGGCGATCAGGTAATTGCGCGCGCCAATGACCGTAGCTCCGGCGGGGCCCAATTCGGATGGGCCGAAATCAGGCCTCCGGTCCGAGTTGGAAGCGATCTCTTCCTTCAGGCCTTCGAACTGGCCGCGGCGGATGTTCTCCAGGTTGGCGCGCTCTGGGCGAGTGGCGGCCTGTTCGTAGAGATAGACCGGGATACCCAGTTCGTCGCCAACACGCTGACCGAGACGATTGGCGATGGCAACGCATTCCTCCATCGTGACGTCGGACAGCGGCACAAAGGGACAGACATCCGTTGCGCCGATGCGCGGATGTTCGCCGGTGTGCTTGTTCAGGTCGATTAACTCGGCCGCGGTTTTGATGGCGCGGAAAGCGGCTTCTTCCACAGCCTGCGGCGGACCGGCAAAGGTGAGCACGGTACGGTTATGGTCGAGGTCGGAGGAACGGTTGAGCAGATGGACCTCGTCCACAGACGTGACGGCCGCCGCGATCTGGTCAATGACCTCGGGGCGGCGGGCTTCGGAAAAGTTGGGGATGCATTCGATCAGTTTATTGGTCATCTCGTTTTATCGTCAGGGTGTTTAGAATGAAATAGGGTAACCGAACAGTATAATTATACCTGCTTCACGATCCATGCGATTTGATATAATCGCGGCGCTACTCATTCCACGTAAACCAGGGCCTCCAATGAATTACACACGTACGCGCATACTTTGGATAGATATCATCCGAATCATTGCGATAGCTATGGTCATAGAAATGCACGCTGGCGATAAGATCGTCTATTTATGGGGAAAGGCCCCGATCAGGAACAGCGCTATTGTCTCCTGGTGGTTAACTGGTGTCACATTTAAATCACTCGCCAGCGTTTGTGTTCCGCTCTTATTCATGCTCAGTGGTTATTTGCTTTTATCGTCCCAAGATAGTATATTTACTTTTTTCAAAAAACGCCTTATCAAAATTATCATACCCTTAATCGTATGGGCGGTCCTGTACATGTGGTGGGATGGTGTTTTTGCGGAAAGCACATCCGCTGTAAAAACCATAAAACTGGCGATACGGAGCATCCTCGAGGGGTCTGTGCATTATCACCTATGGTTTTTGTACGTCTTGTTGGGATTATATTTAGTTACACCGATCATGCGGAGGTTCGCTCAATCGGCATCTGAAGGAGAATTACTATTTTTCATCGGGCTTTGGATATTTTCCACCACTGCATTTTATCTAGTGCAACAATTCAGAGAAATTAGCATATCACTATTTGCACAACCGTATGTATCGGGCTATCTGGGGTATTATTTAGCAGGCTACTATCTGGGAAGGAAAGAGTACACGAACAAGCAAGCATGGCTGGCAACTGTATTTGTCATTTTAATGGTGGCTGGTAAAACCTTATGGGCCTATTATCTTACCTATGATGGGGGCAAATTCGACACCAATCTCTTCGAGTTTCTGACCTGGCACGTGATTGCCACTTCGCTCGCGAGTTTTATAGCCCTTAAAAGCGCAGCACAATACCTGAAAAAATATATCTCACCTTCTATTGAAAAAATCACTGTGCTGGTTTCTGGCACGACCTTTGGCATCTACCTGATTCACGACCAAATTTTAGGCCTCCTAGAAACTGGCGAACTGGGTTTTCGCCTCACTACAAATATCAGCCATCCTTTGTTTGCTACCCCGCTGACTATTCTTGTAGCCTTCCTCTTGTCATTTGCGGCGACTTATCTATTACAAAAAATACCCGTTGTCAAATTAATTGCACCATAACCCCTCCTGGCTATGGAACTTCCCGAGCTCATCATTTCTGAACTTGAACTGCGACGCAACACCGGCGAACGCGGCGCGCGCAAGTGGATTGCATACGATGGCCTCGTCTACGATGTGACCGATTGCCCCAAGTGGCGCACGGACATGCACGAGCGGCTGCATTTCCCCGGTCAGGATCTGACTTCCGAGCTACCGGATGCACCCCACAAGAAAGATGTATTTACCCGGCCGTGCGTGAAGGTAGTTGGAAAGTTAGAGGAAAGTTGATACGTATCTTCTCAAAAAGAAGGGGGGATGTGGGGTGTTGGGGGATGGCTACGC
>Ga0105100_10002203_pt1 | contig 11408 bp, 10 predicted proteins | sample PPLLak12cMay2015_2_FD_87033 | JGI IMG/M metagenome (GOLD analysis project Ga0105100, IMG submission 87033) | Freshwater sediment microbial communities from Prairie Pothole Lake near Jamestown, North Dakota, USA - PPLs Lake P8 Core (1) Depth... | ecosystem: Environmental > Aquatic > Freshwater >... | reverse complement strand
CGCGGCGGCGGAGCTCCTCGCGATGGACGCCCTGCTGCTTGGCGATGATGCTCTCGACCGCACGGTCGGCGTGCTCGTCACCTCCGACGGCCACGTCGTCACGAACCTGGCCGGCCGGCCGCGGGAGGAGGCGGCGTGACGAACTGGAACCTCCTCCGGGCCGCCGGCATCGGCTCCTACGTGATGCTGTTCCTGTCGGTCTCATGGGGGCTCGTGTCGACGACGACGCCGTTCGGCAAGCGCGTGTCGAAGCCCTCGTCGACGCTCGTCCACCAGTTCATGTCCACGTGCGGACTGTCCCTCCTCGGGATCCACATGGGGGCGCTGCTGATCGACGGGTTCATGCCGTTCCGCGTCGCCGACCTGTTCGTGCCGATGTCGAGCACGTACCGGCCGGTCGCGGTCGCGCTCGGCATCGTCGCGATGTACGGGCTCGTGTTCGTGATCGTCGCCTCGTGGCTCCGCAAGCCGATCGGGACGACCTGGTGGAAGCGCACGCACCTGCTCGCGATCCCGACGTTCTCGCTGAGCCTGCTGCACGGCCTGTTCGCCGGGACGGACAGCACGAGGCCCGCCATGTGGTGGACGTACATCGGGACCGGGCTCGTCGTCGTGTTCCTGATCGTCGTCCGCGCCCTCACCGTCGGCCTGCGCCCCGAGCGCAGGGCGCGCCCGTCCCACGCCCGCCCCGCGGCCGAGCGCTCGGCGGCCACGGCGCGCGTCGAGGCCTGAATGAGGGCCGACCGGCCCACCGGGTCCCGCCGGTGGTCCCGGCGCCCGGATCGAGGGCGGGACGGTTGCCCCGCACGGCCATAGGATTCCGGGTATGGCCGACACCGAGGTGGGGTACCCGTCCCATCTGATCTCCGACGTCGTCCTGCGCGACGGCTCGACCGTGCGGATCCGCCCCGTCCGGCGCTCGGACGCGATCCGTGTCGAGGACTACCTGATCGCCCTGTCGCCCGAGACCCGCCGCCTCCGCTTCTGGTCCCAGGCGATCGACGTGCGCACGTTGGCCGCGAACATCGTCGACGTCGACTACCGCGACCACATGACGCTGATCGCGCTCACCGGCGGCGACGACGGCACGATGATCGGCGGCGCGCAGTACGTCCGCATCGACGGCGGCCGCGCGGAGTTCAGCGTCTCGGTGGCCGACGCGTACCAGGGCCGCGGGATCGGCTCGATCCTGATCGGGCAGACCGCACAGGCGGCGGCGGTGCAGGACATCACGACGTTCGTCGCCGAGGTCCTGCCCGAGAACCACGCGATGGTGAACGTCTTCCGCGCGAGCGGGTTCCCCGTCTCGATCCGCGCCACCCCCGGGAGCCTGGAGGTCGAGTTCCCGATCTCGCTCACCGAGGAAGCCGCCGAGCGCTTCGACCGCCGCGACACGCAGTCGGCCGTCAACGCCGTGCGGACGTTCCTGTCGCCGGCCTCGGTGGCCGTCGTCGGCGCGTCGCGCGACTCGTCGAGCATCGGCGGGCAGCTGTTCCGCAACCTGCTGATGTCCGAGTTCCACGGCGCGGTCTACCCCGTGAACCCGAAGGCGACGGTGGTCCAGGGCGTGCCGGCCTACGGGTCGATCCTCGACGTGCCGGGGGACGTCGAGCTGGCGTTCATCACCGTGCCGGGACCGCTCGTCTCGACGGTCGCCGACGAGTGCGGGCGCAAGGGCGTGCGCGCGCTCGTCGTGATCTCGGCCGGGTTCGGCGAGACGGGGGGCGAGGGACCGAAGCGGCAGGAGGAGCTGCTCGAGGTGTGCCGCGCGCACGGGATGCGGCTGATCGGCCCGAACTGCATGGGCGTCGTGAACACCGATCCCGAGATCCGTCTGAACGGCACGTTCGCGACCAACGCCCCGCCGCCCGGGCGCGTCGGCTTCCTGTCGCAGTCGGGGGCGCTCGGGCTCGCGGTCTTCGAGTACGCGCAGAAGCTCGGCCTCGGGCTCTCCTCGTTCGTGTCGGTCGGGAACCGGGCCGACATCTCGGGCAACGACCTCATCGCCTACTGGGACACGGACGAGCGGACCGAGGTGATCCTCCTCTACATCGAGACGATCGGCGACGCGCGACGGTTCGGGCACCTCGCCCGCGAGGTCGGCCGGGACAAGCCGATCGTCGTCGTGAAATCGGGCAGGAGCGCGGCGGGAGCCCGCGCGGCCGCCTCGCACACGGGCGCGCTGCTCGCCACCTCGGACATCACCGTCGACGCGCTGTTCCGGCAGAGCGGCATCATCCGCACGGACACGCTCGAGGAGATGTTCGACGTCGCCACGCTGCTCACGAACCAGCCGCCTCCGCCCGGCGACCGGGTCGCCATCATCACCAACGCGGGCGGCCTCGGGATCCTGTGCGCCGACACGTGCGAGGCGAACGGGTTGAGGGTCGCCCCGCTCTCGGAGGCCACCCAGGCGCGCCTGCGCGAGTTCCTGCCCACCGAGGCCGCGGTCGCCAACCCCGTCGACATGATCGCCTCCGCCGCGCCCGAGGACTACCAGCGCGCGATCCGGACGGTCGGCGAGGACACCGACGTCGACTCGGTCATCGTGATCTACATCCCGCCGCAGGCGCAGCGCGCGCCCGAGATCGCCCACGCGATCGTGGCCGGTATCAACGACGTCGGCGGCCGGATCCCCGTCATCACGACGTTCATGTCCGCGCGCGGGCTCCCCGCCAGCCTCCAGGAGTCGGGGACGCGGATCCCCTCTTACGCCTTCCCCGAGCAGGCCGCGATCGCGCTCGCGCACGCCGCCGAGTACGGGCGGTGGCGCGCCAAGCCGCTGGGCCAGGAGCCCCACTTCCACGACACGAAACCCGACGAGGCCGCCTCGATCATCGCGGCGGGGCTCTCGCGCGGGGGCGGGTGGCTCTTCGACGACGAGGTCGAGCACCTCCTGAACTGCTACGGCATCCCGCTCGTCCGGGCCGAGCGCGCAGTGACGCCCGAGGAGGCCGGCGCGGCGGCGGACCGGATCGCGCGCCCGGTCGCGCTGAAGGCGTTCGGCCCGCAGATCGTGCACAAGACCGATCTCGGCGCGGTCCAGCTCGGGCTCATGGGCTCGAGCCGGGTCACCCCGGCCGCGCGCGAGATGGCGAAGCGGCTCGCCGACGCCGGGGTCGAGGCCGAGGGGTTCGTCGTGCAGGAGATGGTGGGCGGCGGCGTCGAGATGCTCGTCGGCGTGGCGCACGACCCCCTGTTCGGCCCCGTCGTCGCGTGCAGCGCCGGCGGCACGGCCGTCGAGCTCGTCCGCGACGTCTCGGTGCGGGTCACCCCGCTCACCGACCTCGACGCGGCCGAGATGGTCCACTCGCTGAAGACGTTCCCGCTGCTCGACGGCTTCCGCGGCGCGCCGAAGGCCGACGTCGCGGCGCTCGAGGAGGTCATCCTGCGGGTCGCCGAGCTCGTGGAGGGGCACCCGGAGATCGCCGAGATGGACTGCAACCCCGTGATGGTGCTCCCGACCGGCGCGCTCGTCGTGGACGCGCGGGTGCGGCTGAGCGACGTGGCCCCGCCCCAGCCGCTGCTCTCGAGCGCGTAGCGCTACGCCGTCTCGTGGTGCGGCCGCGCCACGAGGACCGAGCACGGAGCGTGCGTCGTGACGTGCTCGCTCACGCTGCCGAGGAGCACCCGCCGCACCCCCGACACGCCACGGTGCCCGACGACGACGAGGTCGGTCCCGTCGCGCGAGGCCGTCGCGACGATCGCGGACTCGGGACGACCCATCGCCATCTCACGGACCGGCACCACGCCGAGCCCCACCGCGGCGTGGACCGAGGGCTCGAGCTCCGGCGGGCTCGGCTCCTCGGGGTCGAGCGTCCACTCCGTGTTGTCGCCCCGGAAGACGGGGACGACGTGGAGCAGCCGGAGCTCGGCGCCGGTGGCCGCGGCGACCCGCGCCGCGAGCGTGGCGGTCTCGACCGAGCCCGCGGAGCCGTCCACGCCGCAGGCGATCCGGACGGGGAACCCGGGTCCCGCCTCGCGCCCCATCAGGACCGAGCACGGGGCCTCGCGGACGACGTGCGCCGCCACCTGTCCGATCCGGATCGCTCCGCCGAGGATCCCGGCGTCGGGTCCCACGCAGAGCAGCTCGATCCCGTGCTCGACCGACTCCTCCACAAGCGTCGTCGCCGGCGGTCCGGCGACCATGCGCGTAGGCGCCTGCACGCCGGCGGCGGCCGCCAGGCGCGCCACGCGGGCGAGGGCCGCCTCCCCCTCGGCCTCCACGTCGGAGACGTGCGGGTGCCCGGTGTCGACGACGAACAGGAACTCGAGCGACGCCCCGAGCGCGCCGGCGAGCCGTACCGCCTGCCGCGCGGCCTCCTCCGCGCGCGGAGACCCGTCGGTGGCGGCGAGGATGCGGCGGAGCACGGGGGTAGCCATGGCAGGCGAAGCCTACCGCGGTGACCGGTCGTCTACCTTCGTCCGACCGCGGTCCAGGGGATCGGGATCTCGGCGACCGGGCTCATGTCGTCGGCGTCGAACGACAGGTGCGCATCGACCCCGACGACGCCCTCGACGGCGCCGACCAGACGCTCGAGGACCGAGATCAGGCTCCGGCGCTCCAGCTGGCCCTCGAGCCGGACGACACCGTCGTGGACCGTGACCTTCACGGTGTCGGGGTCGATCCAGAGCGTCCGGCGGATCACGTCCTCGCGGACCTCGTGCCCGATGTCGACGTCGGCGCGCAGGAAGACCTTCAGCAGATCCGAGCGCGACAGGATCCCGTGGATCGTGCCCTCCTCGTCCACCACGGGCAGCCGCTTCACGCCCCTGCGATACATGAGTCGAGCCGCGTCGCCGAGGGGCGCGTCCGGGGTGACGGTCACGACCGGCGTCGTCATGAGCTCGGCGGCGACGATGCCGGCGGCCTTCTCCCGATCGTGGCGCCGCTGCCGGCTCTCGAACAGATGGGCGCCGTCGTCGAACTCGGGGTCCTCCTTCAGGATGAGATCCCCCTCGGAGACGATGCCGACCAGACGATCGTCGTCGTCCACGACCGGTAGCGCGCTCACGCGATAGTCGTGCATCAGGCGGACGACGTCCTTGAACGGCGCCGACGCGCGCACCGAGACCACCGTTCGCGTCATGACGTCGGCGACGGTGCGCCTGAGACCGGAGGGTCCGCTGGCTGCGTCCATGGGACCACCGTAGGTCCGCGCGACGCGCACCCCTACGGCCGACGGTCCCACCCCCGCCGGTCCCGGGACCCGCCTTCGACAGGGCCGGTCGACACCGGTTCGCGATGGGATCGACCCTCGGTCCGCGGACCGAGGGCGAGGGCCGTCGGGACCCCGTTCGAGCAGGTACGCTCGTGGTCGTGGATCCCAGGCTCATCGGATCCGGCCTCGCGCTCTCGGCCGAGCTGTCGCTCGGGGTGGTGCTCCAGCGCATCGTCGACCTCGCGCTCGAAATCACGGGCGCGCGGTACGGCGCGCTCGGCGTGATCGGTCCGGACGGGCACCTGGCCGAGTTCGTGACCGCCGGCATCGACGACGACGCGCGGGCGGCGATCGGCGATCCTCCGGTCGGCCGGGGGGTCCTCGGGGTCCTCATCGAGGAGGGACAGCCGGTCCGGCTGGACGACATCCGCTCGCACCCCCGCTCCGTCGGCGTCCCCCCGCATCACCCGCCGATGACCTCGTTCCTCGGGATGCCCATCGTCGTGCGCGGGACGGTGTTCGGGGACATCTACCTGGCCGAGAAGACCGGCGGGTTCACCGACGAGGACGAGGAGGCCCTCGGCGTCCTCGCCACGCAGGCGGGGGTGGCGATCGAGAACGCCCGGCTCTACGCCGAGGCGCGTCGCGGCGAGCGGATGCTCGACGCGTTCCGCGAGATCGCGCTCTCGATCCTGTCCGGCACGGGCTCGGACGAGGCGCTACGGCTCGTGGCCCGTCATGCGATGGAGCTGGTCGAGGCCGACCTGTCGACGATCACGGCCCTGGATCCGGTCGGGCGGCTCGCGTTGCAGGTCGCGGAGGGCGCGCACGCCGACGAGCTGCGCGGCGCGACGTTCCCGCCGAAGGGCTCGATCGCCGGCGAGGTGATCCGCGCCGGACGCTCGATCCTGGTGCCCGACGCGGCGCGCGATCCCCGGGCGTACCAACCCGTCGTCAGGCTCGGGGACATGGGTCCGATGATCCTCGTCCCGCTCGCCGAGCGCGGACGCGCGATCGGCACCCTGAACGCGTCACGCGTGCGCGGCGGGCGGCCGTTCACGCAGGAGGACGTCGAGCTGCTCCAGCGCTTCGCCGACCAGGCCACGATCGCGGTCGAGTACGCACGCGCGCAGCGCGAGGCGCAGCGCGTCGCCATCATGGAAGACCGCGAGCGTATCGCCAAGGAGCTCCACGACGGCGTGATCCAGTCGCTGTTCGCGGTCGGGATGGGGCTGCAGGGAACGGCGCTCATGAGCGGCGACCCCGAGGAGGCGCAGCGGATCGAGGGCGCCGTCGCCGAGCTCGACCGCGTGATCCGCGACCTCCGGAACTACATCTTCGGGCTGCGGCCGGGGATCCTCGCCGACCGACAGCTCGACCAGGCGCTGCGGCAGACGGCGCAGGAGTTCGAGGAGCGCTCGGGCGTGGTCACCGTCGTCGAGATCGACGAGACCGTCGCCGCCGAGCTCGCGTCCTCGGCCGCGGACGTGATCCAGGTGGCCCGCGAGGCGCTGTCGAACGTGGGACGTCACGCGGAGGCCACGACGTGTCGCGTGAGCCTGCGGCGAGAGGACGGCGACGCGGTCCTCGAGGTGGACGACGACGGCCGGGGCTTCGATGCCGCGACCTCGCGCAGGGGCGACGGGCTCTCGAACCTCGAGCAGCGGGCCGAGGCCCTGGGCGGGAAGACCTCGATCGTGAGCGCCCCCACCCAGGGCACGACCGTGCGCCTGGTGATCCCGCTCGAGGGGATCGCCGTCTAGGCCTGGGACGACCGGGCGGCTACCCGACGATCAGGGCCGTCACCATCCCGAACATCCCGTGGGGTCCCTCGACGTGCGGCAGGATGTGGCAGTGGTAGGCCCACACCCCCGGGTAGTCCGCCTGCACGAGGATGTCGAACCGCTGACCGGGCGCCACCATCAAGGTGTCCGCCATGTAGGGCTGGTCGAGGGGGAACCCGTCCACGGCGACCACCTCGAAGTGGTAGCCGTGCAGGTGCATCGGGTGGATCTGCGCGCCGTCGTTCGCGAGGTGGACCAGCACGTCGTCGCCGAGGTCGGCGACGATCGGCTCGGTGGCCGGGAAGCTCTTGCCGTTCAGGACGTACCCGGTCGGGCCGTCGCCCATGAACAGCGTCGACTCGACCTCGATCTTCTCCCCGTAGACCTCCGAGAACCCGCCCTCGGGCTCGATGTAGATCGCGCCGTACATCCCCTTGCCGACCTGCTCCGTCGAGTTGAAGTGCGAGTGGTAGACGTACATGCCCGGCGGGTCCACGACCTCGAACTCGTACGTGAAGAAGCCGCCCGGCATGATCGGGTCCTGCGTGATGTACGGCACGCCGTCCATGCCGTTCGGGACGGTCACGCCGTGGAGATGCATCGTCGTCGGCTGGCTCATCTCGTTGCGGACGATGATCCGGACCCTGTCGCCGGGGTTCACACGCATCTCGGGTCCGGGGACGGTCCCGTTGAAGCCCATCGCGTCCACGAAGACGCCGGGCTCGGTCTCCCACCGCACCTCCTGCGCCGTGAGCTCGAAGACCTTCCAGCCGTTCTCGATCGTGGGCTCGAGGGGTTCGTTGCCACGTCCCTCGGTCTTCGCCGGGAACGCCTTCATGCTGGACGCGTGGCCCTCGAGCATCTCCTGCACGGTCGTACCGCCGACCGAGGTCATCGAGTGACCCGTCGCGCCCGTCGCGCCGGCCGCGCCCGTCGTGCTCGTCGGGGCCTCCGCGTCCTCCGAGACCGTCAGCGTGCCGACCATGCCGACGTCCTCGTGGCCGGCAACGGTGCAGGAGATCTTGTAGTCGCCCGCCGCGAGCGCGGGGACGACAAGGGTGGCGGTCTCCCCCGCCTGCAGCTGGGCGGTCTCCTCGACGCCCTCGCCCGTGTCCACGGCGAACGTGTGCGGGGAGCTGCCGTCGTTCGACACGTCGAAGACGATCTCCTGACCGGCCGGGACGGTGAGCTGCTGGGGGTTCAGGGCGAAATCGGTGAGCGACATGGCGTAGGTGCCGGAGGCGGTCGGGACCGCCGGGTCACCCCCGTCGTCGCTCGCCGAGGCGGCGCCGCCGCAGGCGGCGGCCACGAGGGCCATCGCGAGGGCGCCGACCACCACACCCCACGGGCGGGTGCGAGTCATGCGGGCGTCTCCTTTCGGGCAACGGGCGCACGGCGGTGGGGGGCCGCCGTGCAGGTGCCATCTTAGAGGCGAACGGCCCGGTCGACATGGGCCGTTAGGCCCCGGTGGTCCCCCTCGCAAGCGTGGAGACGGCCTCGAGGAGCTCGGCGTGATCGGGGTGGCGGCGGAGCCGGAGGAGCTGGCCCTCGATCTGCTCGCCGGGATGCGACCCGAGGGCCACCACGCGAGCGCCCGCCAGCAGGTACAGGGCGAGGATCTCCTCGGACGCCGTGCCCATCATCACGGCCTCGCTGTCGGTGCTCATGTCGAGCACCGTCAGATCCGCCTCCTCGAGCAGCGGGCACGTGCCGTCGCGCGCACCGACGCACGTGTAGTCGGGCTCGGTCGGCCCGGGGCATACGAGCACGTCGAAGCCCGCCCCCTCCAGCCACGAGCCGAACCGCTCGCGCTCGGTGGGATCGGCCTCGACGACGAGGACGGTACCGCGGCCGGCGGTCATCGGGCGAAGTCTGCGTCGCGGCCCCCGCCCGGGTTGCGAGCCACGGGTCCCAGGCTCAGCGGGTCGTTCGCCCCTCCGCACCGCGCTCGACGCCCGCCCATCCTTGCGGACCATGTTCATCCGGTACTTCCTCGACCTGCCGATGCCGTTCGAGACGCTCGAGAGCGCGCTCGTGGCCGAGCCCGAGGCGTGGCTCCCCGGGCTCGCCCGCGACGCCGAGAGCCGCGGCGAACGCCTGCTCGCCGAGGTCGGATTCGCGGTCGACGACGCCCACCGTCTGGACAAGCGGGTCGAGATCGAGTTCGGCGACCCCCACCGGATCCCCATGAAGACGATCCTGCCGATGACCTGGAGCGCCACGGGGGTCGAGGGCCTGTTCCCGTCGCTCGACGCCGACCTCGAGGTCGCGTCGCTCGGCCCGAGCCGCACCCAGCTCTCGATCAGCGCGCGGTACAAGCCGCCGATGGGGGCGCTCGGGCGGGCCCTGGACCGCGCGCTGCTGCACCGGGTGGCCGAGGCGACGGCGAAGGACTTCCTCGACCGCGTCGGCGAGGCCATCCAGATGCGGGTCGTCCCCCGCTGACACGCCGGCCACCCCCCTGCCGGTAGGATGTAGGGCCGTGGCGAAGCCTCCCCTGCGTGTGCTGCTCGTCGACGACCACGAGGTCGTTCGCAGCGGCGTGAAGGCGCTGCTCCAGGCGACCGACGATATCGTCGTCACGGCCGAGGCCGGCTCGGTCCGCGAGGCGATCGACGAGGCCGACCGCACCCGCCCCGACGTGGTCGTCATGGACGTTCGGCTGGCAGACGGGAGCGGCATCGAGGCGACGCGAGAGATCCGGGCGAAGCACCCGAAGACCGCGGTCGTCATGCTCACGTCGTTCGCCGACGACGAGGCGCTGTTCGCCTCGATCATGGCCGGTGCCTCGGGCTACGTGCTCAAGCAGGTCAAGGGCGGCGAGCTCGTGCGGGCGATCCGCACGGTCGGCAAGGGGGAGAGCCTGCTCGACCCCGCCGTCACGAACGCGGTGTTGGAACGCCTCCGGAAGGGAAAGCACCTCCTCAAGGACGAGAAGCTCGCCCGCCTGTCGCCGCAGGAGGAGCGCATCCTGTCGCTCGTGGCGGACGGGAAGACGAACAAGGAGATCGGCGAGGAGCTGAACCTGGCGGAGAAGACCGTCAAGAACTACGTTTCGAGCATCCTGTCGAAGCTCGAGGTGGCCCGCCGCGCCGAGGCCGCCGCCTACCTCGCACGGCACACGACGACGCCGGGCACGCAGGGCTAGCCCGCGCCGAACCGAACGCCCGCACACCGACCCAGGGGACGGGTCGCGAGCCGCGGGGCACCCGGGGAACGGCCGGCCTCGCCGTTCCCGGCTCCCGCCGACCGGGGATGGAGGATGCGATGGACGAGCGCCGAGGACCGATCCGCTTCGGTGAGCCCATGTTCGCTCGGTTCATGTTCGCCTCGAGCACGGCCGCGTGGATCTGGCTGCTCCCCCGCCTGTACCTCGGGTACGAGTGGACGAAGTCCGGGTGGGAGAAGGTGACCGACCCGGCCTGGATGACGAGCGGCCAGGGGCTGCAGGGGTTCGCGGCATTCGCGTCGACCGAGCTCACGCAGGGCGAGCACCCGGCGGTGAACTTCGGCTGGTACGCGGCGTTCCTGCGATGGATCGCCGAAGACTCGTACCCGTGGATGTCGAAGATCGTCTCGGTTGGCGAGCTCGCGGTCGGCATCTGCCTGATCCTCGGGCTGTTCACCGGGATCGCGGCGTTCCTGGCGGGGACGCTGTCGTTCTCGTTCGGTCTTGCGGGCGTGGCGGGCGTGAACCCGCTGTTCTTCCTGATCGAGATCCTGCTCGTGCTCGCGTGGCGCAACGCCGGGTACATCGGCCTGGACCGGTGGGTCCTACCGGCGCTCGGGACGCCGTGGGAGCCGGGCACCCTGTTCCGAGAGCGCGCCGAGGAGCGCGCCCCTCGCGAGCTGGCCTGACCCGCACCGATCCGACCCCGGGACCCCCGCGGGACCGCCCGCGGGGGTCCCCGCGCGGCCAAGGCCTGGCTACCTCGGCGCCGGCCGCTACCTGGGACTCCAGGAGCGGTGGAACCGCCTGGCCGCCGTGCGGAGGCTCCCGGTCCTGAAGTAGGCCGGAGGGCACACGGAGACGAGGCCACGCGGCTCACCCCGAAGGGTCGCGCGGCGAGATGATGGAGGCGGGGCGATCACCTCGCCTCCATCGTCCTGCAGGCACGAAACGGGAGCGGACCATGAGCGAGCACGGCACCCAGATCACGGTCGACGGCAACGAGGCGGCGGCGCGCATCGCCCACAAGCTGTCCGAGGTCATCGCCATCTACCCGATCACGCCCTCGACCGCGATGGGCGAGCTGTCGGACGCCTGGTCGGCCGCGGGGAGACCGAACCTGTGGGGCGTGGTTCCCGACGTGGTCGAGATGCAGAGCGAAGGTGGGGCCGCCGGCGCCCTCCACGGCGCCCTGCAGGCGGGATCGATGTGCACGACCTTCACGGCCTCCCAGGGCCTCCTGCTGATGCTCCCCAACATGTTCAAGATCGCCGGCGAGCTGACGCCGACCGT
>Ga0105100_10002202_pt1 | contig 11411 bp, 8 predicted proteins | sample PPLLak12cMay2015_2_FD_87033 | JGI IMG/M metagenome (GOLD analysis project Ga0105100, IMG submission 87033) | Freshwater sediment microbial communities from Prairie Pothole Lake near Jamestown, North Dakota, USA - PPLs Lake P8 Core (1) Depth... | ecosystem: Environmental > Aquatic > Freshwater >... | reverse complement strand
CTCCTGAAACTCATCGTCATGGTCACCGCCAAGGTGACCGGAGTGGAGATCTGCTCTCTGTGGCTGATCGATGAGAGCGAAGCCCCCAAGAAGATAAGACTGAAGGCCACCCAGGCCATTGATCCCGACTATGTCAAAGACCGGTCTCTCAACATGAACGAGGGCGTGGTAGGCCATGTGGCCACCCACAACCAGTCTCTCATTATCAGGGATGTGCTGAAGGAGCCTTTGTTCAAAGAGAAAGAGATGGCCAGAAAGCTGGGTCTCGTCTCCATGGTCAGCGTTCCCATGACCATCAAGGAAGGGAAAGTGATAGGCGTCCTGAACTGTTTCACGGCCATGCCCCACGACTTCCCGGAAACGGAAGTCAATCTGATCAAGACCGTGGCCAATCAGGCGGCTGTGGCGATTTTCAATACGGAACTCATGGTGAAGACCAAGGTGATCCAGGAAGAGCTCGAAACCCGGAAACTCGTGGAAAGGGCCAAAGAGGTCTTGATGCGCCGCCGCTCCATGACCGTGGAACAGGCCTACCGATGGATCCAGAAACGGAGCATGGACTCTCGGAAATCCATGCGCTACGTGGCCGAGGCCATTCTGCTCTCCGAGGAAATCTGAAAACCCGATAGTCCACAAGCTCCCCCGCCCTGTCTCCCCTGCGGCAGGAATTCAATAAATCTCTTGACATCCCCTATTAGCTCGGCTTAAAAAGATTTGATAGTTTCAGTTCTGATGAAATCTTTACACGATGACGTGTAGAGACTCACGGTTGTGTAAGACAAAGGCGTCTATCCCTCTTCAGAGGGTGGCGCCTTTTTTTTATCATTATTCAGGAGGAGGACACCTATGAATTTACAGAGACCCAATGCGAATGAAGCCGTACAAACCAGCAATCGCTCCAGGGATGTGGCTCCCCAATCCGGCATCTGCAGCCGGTGCGTGGACGGGTGCCGCGGAGGGTGCGACATGTTCCATGCCACCTTCCGGGGCAGAGAGCTTCTTTATCCGCAACCCTTTGGCAGCATCACCGCCGGAGCGGACAAAGACTACCCCGTCGACTACTCTCACCTTAACATCATGGGGTATGCCCTTGGAGCCAAGGGAGTGGATCCGGACCCTGACAAGGCCACCTTTCCGGCGGTCAACACGGAAACCTCCTTTGGGGCCGTCCACAAGGTGAAAATGAAGGTTCCCATCTTCACAGGAGCCCTGGGCAGCACGGAAATCGCGCGCAAGAACTGGGAACACTTTGCGGTCGGCGCGGCCATCAGCGGCATTAGTCTGGTTTGCGGCGAAAACGTATGCGGCATCGACCCCGGGCTGGAGTTTAACGCTCAGGGCAAGGTGAAGAAATCTCCTGAAATGGATCGCCGTGTGAAAGAGTACCGCCGCTACTTCGAGGGGTATGGCGACATTCTCGTCCAGATGAACGTGGAAGACACCCGCAACGGGGTGGCTGAATACGTCATCGACAAGCTGGGCGTGGAGACCGTGGAACTCAAGTGGGGCCAGGGAGCCAAGTGTATCGGTGGAGAGATCAAAGTGAACTCTCTCGAAAGGGCCATTGAACTGAAGAAACGGGGATACATCGTGACCCCTGATCCTGAAGTCCCTGCTTTCCAGGCGGCTTTCAAGGCAGGCCCTCTCAAACAGTTCGAACGCCACTCCCGCCTCGGGTTCGTGGACGAGGAAGGGTTCATGAAGGAAGTGGAGAGGGTCAGGAGCCTGGGCGCCAAGCGCGTGACTCTGAAGACCGGTGCCTATCCCATGAGGGAACTGGCCATGGCCATCCGGTGGTCGAGCGATGCAAAAATCGATCTCCTCACCATTGACGGCGCTCCGGGCGGAACCGGCATGAGCCCCTGGAGAATGATGAACGAGTGGGGGGTCCCTTCCATCTACCTCCATTCCATGGCTTATGAGCTCTGCGATCGCCTGGCCAAAAGAGGGAACTGGGTTCCGGACATTGCCTTTGCAGGCGGCTTTTCTTCCGAGGATCTCGTCTTCAAAGCTCTCGCCCTCGGCGCTCCCTATTGCAAGGCCGTTTGCATGGGCCGCGCTCTCATGATTCCCGGAATGGTGGGGAAAAATGCGGAAAAATGGTTGAGAGGTGAAGACAAAGGACTTCCCAACACGGTTTCGAAATACGGGTCCACCAAGGAAGAAATCTTCATGAATTACGAGGTCCTCAAGGAAAAGTATGGGGCCGAGGTGGAGAAGCTTCCCTTGGGCGCCGTAGGCATTTACAGCGCCGTGGACAAGATCAAAGTCGGGCTCCAGCAGCTCATGGCCGGCGCGAGAAGCTGGCAGGTCCGCTACCTCAACAGGAGGGACTTGATGTCCCTCACCGAGGAGTGCGCCAAAGTGACCGGAATTCCCTACGTCATGGAGGCCTATAGAGAGGAGGCTCTGCAGATCATAGACGCTTGATCCCTCTCGGATCGGTGGTCCCTTTTTCCATGACCTTTTGGCTCTTTTTTCATATAATTTCGCTCCCGGGGCAGGAAGACCTTACTTGTCCCGGGAGCGATTCTCCAACCCTGGAGCAAGGTAAAGCAGTGACCAGCGCGCCGTTACCTACTGAGTTCTACGCTCGGTTCAAGGTCTTTCACGAGCTGATGACCAACAAGATCCGCGAGATCTTGTTGATCTCGAGCCCCTATGACGCCTATGTGATGGAAGAGGACGGCCGGCTTGCTTCAAGGATCATCAACGAGTATCGAGGCCTGAATCTCAGCCAGCCTCCCAGAGTGACCCGAACCTCTTCCGCTTACGCGGCCCTCGAATATCTCAACGAGAAGAAGTTCGACATGGTCATTACCACGCCCCATCTCGAGGAACTGGACGCCTATTCCCTGGGCCGGGCCATCAAGAAAATCAAACCCGACCTTCCGGTGATCCTCTTGGCTCAGAGCCTGAGGGGGCTGCCTAACCAGCCCGAGCACACAAACGGCCAGGGCATTGACAAAGTTTTCATCTGGTCCGGGGTTCCTGATTTCCTCCTGGCTCTGGTCAAGAACGCAGAAGATCGCCTCAATGTGGATTTCGACACCAAAAAGGCCAATGTGCGCGTGTTGCTGCTTGTTGAGGACTCCCCACTTTACTATTCTTCTTTTCTTCCCCTAATCTACCAGGAAGTGGTGAAGCAGACTCAGGCGGTCCTTGAAGTGGGGCTCAATGAGGAACACCGGCTCCTCACCATGCGGGCGAGACCCAAGATCCTCCTGGCCGTGAACTACGAGGAGGCCCTGGCGCTTTACGAACGATATCAGCCTTACATCTTCGGGGTCATGTCCGACTCCCGCCTGCCAAAGGGCCAGAAACTGGAGGATGACGCCGGATACCTGCTTCTTTCCCAGATTCGAAAGGACATCCCGGATCTTCCCCTGCTGCTCATGAGTTCTGAATCCGGCAATCAGGAAAAGGCGAAAAAGATTCCGGCGGTGTTCCTTGACAAGAACTCGCCGAATCTGCTTTCCGAGATCCACAATTTCTTCTTGAATCACCTCGGATTCGGCCACTTTGTTTTCCGCATGCCCGACGGTACCGAAGTCGACCGGGCATCGAACCTTCGGGAACTTGAGGAAAAAGTAGCGCGCATTCCTGAGGAATCTCTCTGGTTTCATGCGAGGCGAAATCACTTCTCGAACTGGCTCATGGCCCGTTCTGAAATCGGCCTTGCGTCCGCCTTCCGGGCCGTCCAGGCCTCTGAGTTCTCCAGCGCTGAGGAGATGCGCCGATACATTGTTTCAAACCTCCACGGCTTGCGACGGTGGCGGCAAAAAGGAGTGGTCGCGCAGTTCAATACGGCCTACTTTGACCCGGATGTGAGCGATTTCGTCAAGATCGGCCAGGGTTCCCTGGGAGGGAAGGCGAGAAGCCTTGCCTTCATGTCAGCCCTCCTTCAGGAGGATCCGGCGATTTACGAAAAGTACAAGGACATCGCCATTGAAATTCCCAAGACCCTGGTCATCAGCACCGACGCTTTCGAATCTTTTGTCTCCAGGAATCATCTCCAACATTTCGCAGTAGAAGATGTTCCGGACCAGGAAATCGCGGATGCTTTTTTAAAGGCGGAGATGCCGGACTGGCTGGTCCAGGAGCTTGCCTTTTACCTTTCCCAGGTGAACGATCCTCTTTCTGTTCGCTCTTCCAGTGCCCTCGAGGACCTCCAGTTTCAGCCCTATGCCGGGCTTTACCAGACTTACATGATTCCGAACAATCATCCTGATCCATCGGTCCGGCTCAAGCAACTGACCAAAGCCGTCAAGCTGGTCTATGCCTCGACCTATTATGAAAGCCCAAAGGCCTTCGCCCGGCACACCTCCAACCGGCCCCAGGAAGAAGCCATGGCAGTCATCGTGCAGAAGCTCACCGGCGAGGAATACGGGGACTACTACTACCCCGCCATCTCCGGTGTTGCCCAGTCTCACAACTTCTATCCCATCCCCCCCATGAAGCGTGAGGACGGGATTGCCTACATCGCTCTCGGGCTTGGGAAGACGGTGGTGGAAGGGGAAAGGGCCCTGCGCTTCTCTCCCAGGCACCCCACGTCCATGCCCCAGTTTTCCACAGTGGACGACATCCTGTCCAATGCCCAGCGGTATTTCTACGCTTTGAAAATCAGAAGCTACCCGGAGGACTTGTCCTTTCACCGGTATTCCAATCTTGAACGAAGAGAGGTGGATGAAGCCGAGGAAGAGCTTCCTGTCCGAGCCCTTGCGAGCACCTACATTCCCGATGAACACCGAATCCGGGATTCAGGGTACTTGAGAGGCCCTAAAATCCTGACCTTTGCCCAGGTCCTCAAGTACAGCGCCTTTCCCCTCCCTTCCCTGCTGAGCGACTTCCTGGAGCTTGGGCGGAGGGCCATGGGCTGCGCTGTGGAAATCGAGTTTTCAGCGACTCTCAGTCCTGACCCTGCACAGAAGAGCAGTTTCTTCTTCCTCCAGATGAGACCCATGGTCGCGGATCTCGAGACTTTCGATGTGAAGATCACGGCCGAGGACGTGCAGAAGGCTTTCTGTTTTTCCTCCCAGGCCCTGGGAAACGGCAGGAACAAGGACATCGCCGACATCGTCTATGTCAAACCCGAGGACTTCAAACCCGAGTCCACCGTGGCCATGGCCAAGGAAATCGGCCGCCTCAACGCGGAGCTTGTCAAAGAGAAGCGGCCTTATTTGCTGGTGGGGCCGGGAAGGTGGGGCAGTGCCGACCGATGGCTCGGAATCCCTGTTCAGTGGCACGACATATCCGGCGTTGGCGCCATCATTGAACTCAGAAGCGCTTTGCTCAAGGCGGATCCCTCTCAGGGGACCCACTTTTTTCAGAACATCACCTCTCTGGGCATTCACTATGTGACGGTCAGCGAAGGATCGGATGATCGCTTTGATTGGGAATGGATTCGATCTTTTCGTGCGGTTCAAGAAACCCGGTTCTTGAGGCACGTACGATTGGACCAGCCGTTCCTTTTGAAGATTGACGGCAAGACATCCCAGTGTGTGATGATTGCCGCTTGATTGCCATACGGTTACCTTTAATCAATTATTCTAAACGGACGGGAGGAAAGTTATGACGGAAATCTTGAAAGTGATTAAAGCGCGCGATCCCAATGAAAAAGAATTTCATCAGGCTGTGGAGGAGGTGGTGGATTCGGTGAAACCGGTCCTGGACCGCAACCCTCAATACCGTGAAAACGGCGTTCTCGAGCGGCTGGTCGAACCCGAGCGAGTGGTCATGTTCCAGGTCCCCTGGGTGGACGACGAGGGGCAGGTGCAGGTGAACCGTGGATACAGAATCCAGATGAGCAGCGTCATCGGGCCTTACAAGGGTGGACTTCGATTTCATCCCTCCGTGAACCTGAGCATCCTCAAGTTTCTGGCCTTTGAGCAGGTGTTCAAGAATGCCCTCACTACCCTGGCCATGGGAGGGGGCAAAGGAGGCTCTGACTTTGATCCCAAAGGCAAATCCGACAATGAGGTGATGCGGTTTTGCCAGAGCTTCATGATGGAACTCTTCCGACACATCGGGCCGAACACGGATGTTCCGGCCGGCGACATCGGCGTGGGGGCAAGGGAAATCGGGTACCTCTTCGGCATGTACCGCAAGCTCGCCAACGAATTCACAGGCGTTTTGACAGGCAAGAGCCTGGGCTGGGGCGGAAGTCTCATCCGGCCGGAAGCCACGGGGTACGGAACCGTTTACTTTGCCTCTGAAATGCTGGCGGTTCGGAATCAAACCTTGGAAGGCAAAGTGTGTCTCGTCTCCGGGTCGGGAAACGTGGCCCAGTTCACGGTGGAGAAACTGATCGAACTGGGAGCGAAGGTGGTGACCGTCTCCGACTCCTCCGGTTACGTGTACGACGAGGAGGGCATCAATCAGGACAAGTTGGCTTTTGTGAAGAGGCTCAAGAACATCCGCAGGGGAAGGATCAAGGAGTATGTGGACAAGTATTCGCAGGCTGTTTACACGGAAGCGGATTCCACTTTGGACTTCAATCCCCTCTGGAATCACAAGGCGGCCTGTGCGTTTCCGTGCGCCACGCAGAATGAAATCAACGGGAAGGACGCGCAGCACCTCATGAAGAACGGCATCACTCTGGTCGCGGAAGGTTCGAACATGCCTTCGACCCCGGAGGCGATCCACACCTTCCTGGACAAGAAGATTCTGTACGCGCCCGGCAAGGCGTCCAACGCCGGAGGGGTCGCGGTCTCAGGCCTTGAGATGGCGCAGAACAGCATGAGGCTGAGCTGGCCCAGGGAAGAAGTGGATGCCCGCCTGAAGATCATTATGAAGAGCATCCACAAGGCGTGCCTAGATGCGGCGGCGGAATACGGAGTTCCAGGGAACTACATGGCAGGAGCCAACATCGCCGGGTTCGTCAAGGTCGTGAACGCCATGCTGGACCAGGGTCTGGTTTAGCGCTTCTTCGCTTGAAAGCAGATAAGAAGGGGCCTCTCTTTCGGGGGCCCCTTTTCATATCGCCTTCCCACGGGGCAAGGCCTTCTTCCGGGCCTTCACCTGATCCAGTCGCTCTTTCAAAGCCGCGAGATTCGCGGCATGCTGGGGAGCGTATTTGGATCGGGCAAAGTCGGTGTGAAACCGATGGTCGGCCACGAAAAGGGTGTTCATAGTCAGCCATTCCGCCTCCGAGAGTTTCCGGCCCATGCGATGTTCGATTTCCAGTCGAATCAATTCCGAGACGTCAAGAAAATCCTTGCTCGCCAGATGGGAGATGTCCGCATCGCAAAGGACCTGTTCCATGAGATTCCTGGGGTTCTGCGGCATTTTTGTAGCGCGGATACATGCCGCCACCTTGGCGATCCTCTCTGGAGGATATCCCGCTTCCCGCAGGAAGGCGGTGGCGATCTCAACGCTTTTTTCCTCGTGGCCCTCGATCGCTTCCAAGTACCCCGCATCGTGGAACCATGCCGCAAGAATCACCTCTTCGAGTTCTTCGGCACTGAGGCCACAGGCGGTGCCTATGGCTTTACTCGCCTTGGCCACAGCCTTGGCATGCTCGAAATTGTGATACGTCACCCATTCCGGCTTGGCCGCTTTGAGAAGCGCCTCGACGTGGGCACGGGCTTTATAGATGAGTGTATTCTTAGGCACGCTATCTATCGCGAGAGAGGATCAAGAGCGCATGGGCTGGCCCCTCTATTGTTCTCTCTTGAACAACAGCTCCTTTTGCCCCGGCAAGTCGATCTTGATGACACTGCCCTCGATTTTCCCCACGATAACCCCGCCCTCTTTGGTGTTGATTCGGAGATCCCCTTTCTTAATGTGCCAGGAAAAGGAAACGTCCTGATTGCCCGCGACCCAGGTGCCCTGTCCGTTGGCTTTCAGTTCCATGCGGACTTCCCCGGTCTTGCCCTGGGCGGCATAGGTTCCGGCGTATTTGTCATTGGATTCACAGGCCAAACAGAGAGCCCACACCAGACACAACAGGGACACTCCCAGGGGCCATGGGTTTCTTTTTCTAAGTGTCATCTCATTCTCCATTAAGAGGCGGCAGAAAGAGCGCTCTTCCTGAACCTCTTGGGCAGAAGTCCTCCGCCGTAAAACACAAAGATCCGGTCAAAGAAAAACACGTGAATCGTCATGAGCAACCACATCACGTCCTCACCGACCTTCCTCCAGCTCATTTCCTCACCCACCGAGTCAAAACAGCCGCAACCGATCTCGAGGCCGCGAATCATGGTGATGAGGATCATGACGATGAACATGATCAGCATAAGGGAGGTCAGCACGGCTGCCGCTCGGGTCCTGAGCCCGATGATGAGAAAGAGGCCGCACATGAATTCCACCCAGGGCAGAATGAGGGCTCCCAGGTTCAAGAATACGTAGGGGATCAACTGATAGGCGGCCACGGATTCGGCAAATACAGCGGGGTACGTGATCTTGTAGATGCTCGCATAGATGAACACATACCCTATGTAGACCCTGAAACCGAGGGCCAGGTATTCGCTGGTCACAATGCGCTTCAACCATCCTTTCATGGCTCCACCGGATATCCTTTCTTTTCCCAGTCGCTGAGCGTGCCCTCCAAGACACGAGTGTTCTTGTAACCTTTCTCTGCGAACTTCTTCGCCACCCCCAGATCAAACAATTTACTGATCGTTTTTCCGTACACAATGATTTTCTTGGTTTTGTCTTCCTCGTCAAAGGTCATCACGTACACGATGTCAAACAGAGCCAGGGGCATGTTGATCGCGCCTTTGATGTGCTGTTTTTTATAGAAGCTTGCGGGCATGGCATCCACGAAAACCGTGTGGCCCTGTTTGTATTCTTCAACCGCGGCAGAGAGGGTGATAGAGGGGATATCCGCTTTGGAAGGCAAGTCCTGAAAATAGGAGATGCGGTTCGGATTGGCCTCGTTGAAAACAATGGCGAGAAGGACGCTGATGCCGATGAGGAGAACGAAATCAAACCAGGACATCCGGGGTGGCGTGGACATGCGCCTCGCCTCTGTCTCCAGGGCCTGCTCATCCCGTTTCAGCCATCCGGACAATTGTTTGATGAAGGTGAGGGATACTTCGGGGTGGCTCTTCAGAACCTGTTCAAATTGCTCCTTAGTCAGTACGAGCGCCTGAGTCTCCTCCAGGCTCTCCACACTTGCGGACCTGGCCTCCCCGGTCAGCAAGGCCACTTCTCCAAAGCTCTGCCCCGGACCCAACTCGGAGAGGGTGATCTCCACCCCCTGGTCATCGCTGCGAAATACCCTTACTTTGCCGGACAGGATCACCCAGAAACTGTCTCCCGGATCTCCCCTCTTGAAAACCACGGTGCGGGCCGGAAGCATCCTGTCCTCTACGACCCTCGAGACTTCATCCAGCATGTGTACAGGCATGTCCCGGAAGACAGCCGTCTCAGAAAGCGTCTTCTTTTTTTCGTCATGGGTTGTCATTCTGGTTTCTTCCGAAAGTCGGGTTCGGTTGGAACAAGAGAATCGGTGGTCGACGAAAAGCGTTTGCCCGTTATGTACTCGCCTTTTTTGCAAAAGTCAAGGTCTGTAGTCCTGCTCCGGAGCCGGGACTGGAGGCTGTGGTCTCTGGCTCAAAAGGGCTTCAGTTGCGGCCGAAAGGTTGTATTGGAATTACTTCAGTTTGATCCACAGCAGTCTGGCCGGACCAGGACCGGGATTCTTCCATTGGGTAGGGACGTCTCGGGTCAGGTAGATCACCTCTCCGCTCCGGACCGTATAGCTCGTGTTCTTCATCTTGAAGTGCAGCGTCCCTTTCAGGAGGTATCCCAGTTCTTCTCCTTTGTGCACGAAGAAATGGGATGACAGGCTCTTCTTGGGGGGAATTTCGATGAGGTAAGGTTCGCCTTTGGCCTCCAAGTCCAGCGGGGTGAGGAGCTTGGCCTGAACCTCCCCTTCGGCCATGCTAGGCAGCTTCACGTCCGCCGCCTCTTTGATCGAGAACACCGGCCCGCCCGTTGACTTGGTCGGATCTCGAAACAAAGAGCTCACCTCCACGGAGAGGACTTCCGCCAGCTTGAGGAGCGCAGGCAAGGACGGGTAGATGAGGTTGCTCTCGATTTGAGAGATGGTGCTCGACGTCACCCCCACGAGATCGGCCAGCTCTTTCTGAGGGAGACCTCGTTTGGTCCGAAGATCCCTCAGCCGGGTGCCTAGATCGATTCCGCCCCGGTTGGGCCGGTCTGTTTCAAAAGCGACATCCAGCCCTCTGCTCCAGTAAGGGTAGGGCCGGTTCTGGGAGCCGAGATCCCGGTTTTCCGCCTTTAGAATCGTGAGCGAGCAGGTTCCACGCCTGACGGAAACATCTATCGCGACCTGAGCGATCTGATTGATCTGAGCCCTGAGACGGGCCGTGTGGGCGCGTTTTTCCAGTATCCAGTAGGCAATGGTGTTCAGTTCATAGAGGCGCGCGCAGGAGTGGGCGTAGAATTGAATGATGGGCTCCTCTCCTCCCCAGAGTTCCCCCATCCCCGTCAGGCTTTCAAACACGAAACGCACATCCCCTTTCATGGTCGCATGAATCCCGTAAAGGGCGTCCATCACCTGATGCGGATCACGGGGTTGCTCGACTCTCGCGACCCTGCATCTTCTCCTCTTCTTGCCCTCGTAGAACTTGAGGAACACGGGGGAACCGGCCCCTTTCCCATGGGTGAAGCAGTCGAGGAGGGTGAGGGCCGGGTAGTCCGCGAAACGGCCGAGCTTGTCGAGAAGGTTTTTGGGCGATCGGTCAAAGGTCACATAAATAATCGGTTTTCCCTGAGCCTGCGAGGTTCGGATGAAATTGAGGCAGAAGACAGAGGCAAGACTGCCGGCGGCGTCATGCCAGACCACGTTGTCCCCGATGAAAAGCCCGCCCAGCAGGCGGTCCAACTCGCCCACTCCGGATGAAACCCTCAATGCCTCTCCCATACAAACCCCTCCAACTGTGAGAAGTGACGAGTAACGAGTAAATAGTGACGAGATGAAGAAATGAACTGATCACTCGTCACTTGTCACTTGTTACTCTCTTTTATTGAAGCACTCCCAGGATTTCCCGCCTGACCTTCTCGATCAGGGAATCCTCATAAATCTTCTGACCGCTCGCATCCCGAACATAGAATACGCCGGTCATTTTCTCCTTGTCGCTGTTCACCTTGGCGAACCGGATATCCAGACCGAGGGCGAAGATTTTCTTGGCCAGATCATAGAGCAACCCCATGCGGATCCCGCCTCCCACCTCTAGGATGGTGAAAAAGTCCGATCCTTCATTGTTCACACGGACTTTTTCAGCCGGATGATAGGGGGAGAGAATTTCCTCAAAGGAGATCATCTGGGCTTTTTTGCTGATCAGCTCATCCAGAGGGAGCTTGTCCTCGATCGCCTGCCGCGCGTCCTCCAAAACCTTTGACCACATTTCCTCTTCCCGCAGAGGATCAAGAGGGTTTGT
>Ga0105100_10002201_pt1 | contig 11412 bp, 11 predicted proteins | sample PPLLak12cMay2015_2_FD_87033 | JGI IMG/M metagenome (GOLD analysis project Ga0105100, IMG submission 87033) | Freshwater sediment microbial communities from Prairie Pothole Lake near Jamestown, North Dakota, USA - PPLs Lake P8 Core (1) Depth... | ecosystem: Environmental > Aquatic > Freshwater >... | reverse complement strand
CACCACACCGTGACGTCGCAAGTGCCGCCTTCGGCGAAATGATCGGCGGTGGGGTATGCCCCGCAGCGGCGCTTCAAATCGGCGAAGACCCGATAGCGGCCTTCCTCATGCAGCGCGTTCAGGTGCTGGCGAAAGCGCGACTCGTAATCCATGCCCAGCTTTCCCCTAGACCAGATGAGCGGGGATCGGCGTTAACGATACCATTCTGCTGAGATACACGGAAGTAGTAAGGCGGCGTCTGCAAGGCTTCGGGCATTGGTCGCGGCCGGACCATTTTCGAGAAGCGGATTTGATGCCTCGTCATTCAGACTAACGCCTTCCATCGTGTGACGCATCGACCTCTTCAGGTCGGTAACCCGTGGCTAGTCGAAATCCATGTTCTCATGATGGTCGTGGTCATGACCGGGAAGCTCTGGTGGCGGCGGGCCCGGCATTTCGGCCACCATGGCTTCGGTGGTGATGAGGAGGCCCGCCACCGAGGCCGCGCTCTGGAGTGCAGCGCGCACCACCTTGGCAGGGTCGATGATGCCCTTCGAAAGGAGATTGCCGTACTCGCCCGCTTGGGCGTCGTAGCCGTAGGCGCTGTCGTCCTTTTCGAGGATCTTGGCAACGACGACAGAGCCGTCCAATCCGGCATTGATTGCGATCTGCTGCGCCGGCCAAGTGATTGCCTTCCTCACAATCTCGATGCCCGCCTTCTGGTCGTCGTTGTCGTTGTTGAGTCTTCCCAGCGCCCGACTCGCACGCAATAAGGCGACACCGCCGCCCGGCAGAATGCCCTCCTCGACCGCGGCTCTGGTAGCGTTCATCGCGTTGCGGATGCGATCTTTCTTCTCCCTAACCTCGCTCTCGGTGGAGCCACCGACACGGATCACGGCGACGCCGCCTGTGAGCCTGGCCAGCCGCTCCTGGAGCTTCTCGCGATCGTAGTCGGAGGTGGCCTGCTCGATCTGGGCCTTGATCTCGACCACTCGGGCCTGGATGGCGGGCTTCTTTGCGGCCCCGCCGACGATGGTGGTGTTCTCCTTGTCGATCGTCGCCCTCCTGGTGCGTCCCAGCATGTCGAGCGACACGGTCTCGAGATTGAGGCCGAGATCCTCCGAGATCACCGTTCCACCTGTCAGGAGCGCGATGTCCTGCAGGATCGCCTTGCGCAAATCTCCATAAGCGGGCGCCTTCACGGCGGCGACCTTGAGACTGCCGCGCAGCTTGTTGACCACGAGCGCGGCCATCACCTCTCCCTCGACTTCATCCGCGATGATGAGCAGAGGCTTTCCGGTCTGCACGACCTTCTCGAGCAGCGGCAAGAGTTGGTCCAGGCTGGATAGCTTCTTCTCGCTGATGAGGATATAGGCGTCCTCCATCTCCACGACTCTCTTGTAACGGTCGGTGATGAAGTGCGGAGAGGTGTAGCTGCGGTCGAACTGAATGCCTTCGACGACTTCGACCTCCGTCTGGCGCGACGTTCCGTCTTCGACGGTAATTACTCCGTCGTTGCCGACCTTGCTCATGGCATCGGCGATAGTGCGGCCGATCTCCGGGTCGCCATTGGCTGCGATGGTCCCGATCTGTGCGATCTCGACGTTGGAGGCGACTTTTCTCGCGTTCTTCTTGAGCTCCGCCACAATGGCCTCTACCGCGTGATCGATGCCGCGCTTCACGTCCATGGGATTCATGCCGGCGGCTACCGTCCTAGCGCCATTCCTTGCAATTCCATGCGCGAGCACGACCGAAGTGGTCGTCCCGTCGCCGGCTAGATAAGACGTCTTGATGGCGGCCTGACGCACCATCTGAACACCCATGTTTTCGAACTTGTCGCCAAGCTCAATTTCGTTGGCGACGCTCACGCCATCCTTGGTGATCCTCGGTCCGAAGGACCTGTCGATTGCGACGTTCCGTCCTCGTGGCCCCAGCGTTACCCTCACCGCATTTGCGAGAAGGTCTATGCCGCGCAGCATCTTGTCGCGAGCCTCAAACGAGAAACTGAGTTCCTTGGCAGTCATTTCCTCAAGACTCACTGTTCGAAGAGTCGAGCGGAGCGACGAGTTTTACGCGGTCCCATCTGCGAGATAGATGGGTTTGAGATACCACCTGAACCTTAGCCCTTCTGCGCTCGTGAAGTGATCATTTCTTCTGATGGTGCCAATAACTATTTCTTACTGGACTTGGATTCCGATTGGAGCGCTCCTGATGCTGGTTCCCCCGTCGTGGTAAGGAGTGGGGAGTGACCATGAACATTAAATCCGTTCTGTTCGGTCTGCTTGCGATCCTTATAATATCGCTCGCCATCTCTCCCGCGCGATCATACGAAGTCAGTGCTGTCACCGGGGGCGGAACCCTTGAGGGGATCGTCGTCTATCGCGGCGACGTGCCGACAAAAAAGATCATTCCCTCCAAGAATGTGGAGACGTGCGGAGGCCCCCGCGAGGAGCCGCTGATCCGCGTTGGCGCCGACCAAGCCGTCGAGAGCGCGGTCGTATACCTCGTCGACGTCGCCAAGGGGAAGGCTTGGCCTGAGCAGAGCAAGCCGCCCGAGCTTGACAATGTCAAATGCCGTTTCGAACCTGAGGTTCAGGTCATTCCTCCAGGTCGACTGGATGTTGTCAACGGCGACCCGGTGCTCCACAACACGCACGGATACTATGGCAAGCGGACAGCTTTCAACTTGGCCTTGCCGAATGAGGGACAGCGAATCCCCGTCGAGCTGAAGAAGGCCGGCACAGTTCGCGTCGACTGCGACGCGCATGGCTGGATGGAAGGCTGGATCTACGTAGTGGACAATCCCTACTACGCGGTCACCGGCGCCGACGGCAAATTCACCATCAGCGACGTTCCGCCCGGCGAATACAAGCTCGTGGCGGTGCAATCCTTCACCGGGCCGATCGAAATGCCCGTAACGGTAAAGGGAGGAGAATCCACCAAGTTGGAGATCGAACTGAAAAAATAAAGAACAAAAAATATTGGCGCGGTTCGACTGCCGCGTCCGCCTCCGTTGGACCGCGCTTTATGAACGGTTCGCTGGGCAGGAGGAAACAACATGTCTGATGAGCTTGACCGCGAACGGCGCGAAATGCATGCCGTGCTGCAGCAGCCCGGTGTACGCCCCGACGATTCCGTTCAAATCACACGTCGCACTTTCGTACATCAATCCCTGCTATTTGGAGCCGCCACCGTCGGCCAGACCTTCGCGTGGTGGCCGCTTATAAACACCATCGATATCGCTCACGCCGCAGAACCGGCATTTAAGTTCGCCTGGATTTCGGACACTCATCTCTATCCCAAGTCTCTCAACACGCGTTTCGTCGAAAAGACGGTGCGTGCGGTTCAGGATGTCCAGGCTATGGATCCGCCCGCGGACTTTCTGCTCTTCGGCGGCGACCTTGCCCAGCTTGGCACAATCGAGGAACTTGAGCTCGGCAATGAGATTCTGAAGGACGTCAAGATACCGAAATACTTCATCCCGGGCGAGCACGACTGGTATCTCGACATGGGCAAGAAGTGGGGCCAGCTGTTCGGCAAGCCCACTTGGAGTTTCGACCATAAGGGCGTGCGCTTCATCGGCCTCGACACGGTTAGCCGGGGACCGGACTACTGGACGGCGAAGAACATGACCCCGGAAGAACGCATGGGCCACATGGCGACCCTCGACGGTACCGTGGCGGGCGCGTGGGCCGGCGTTGGCCGCGACCAGCTCGACTGGCTGGAGAAGACGCTCTCCGACTGGGACAAGAACAAGCCGGTCGTCATCGCCACCCATAATCCGCTCTACGAGTACTACCCGCCGTGGAATTTCTGGGTGCGCGACTGGCGCGACGTCCACGAGGTGCTGAAGCCCTATACCAAGGTCACCAACATTCACGGGCACGTCCACCAGGTGCTTTATAACGAGATCGGGACGCTGCGCTCGATCGGCATGCTGGCGACCTCCTGGCCGTGGCCCTATGCCCCGGAGGGTGTGCCGAAACTCACCAAGCCGATGATCCGTGTCGACCCCGGCGATCATTTCGATGGAGTCGGCTGGGAAAAAATCACCGTAAACCCCGGCAACCAGCTCGGCAAAGACGATGTCGAGTACGTCATGTGGGGCCGCAAGGAGGTCTTCATTCAGTCGGAGGCCGACTACGCCAAAAGCACGCCGGAGATCCTGCGGGCCCGTATCGCCGACAACGTGTGGCCATACTGAGGAGGAATGGCTATGACAATCACATCGACATTCCTTCTGATCCTGCGACGTTCGTGCGTGGTCGGAGCGATTGCTGGGGTCGCCCTCGTGGTCGGACCAGCCAGTGCCCACAAGGACCCGGTGACACCGGAGCAGCTTAAAGCCTACCAGGATGCCTTCATGGAGGAGGTCAGGAAGGGCGACCTCTTGTTCCATGGCGATGGGGCGACGGCCAAAAAGATGGGCGTCAACCTCTCCGACACGGGCATGGCCTGTGCAATGTGCCATCCCATGGGCGCCGATACCCACCCGCACTCGTTCCCGAAGTGGCAGGTGCAAGTCGACAAATTCTCGACGCTGCGCGACATGATCAACTGGTGCATCGAAAAACCTAACCAAGGCGAGAAGATCGAATCCGATTCGGACGCGATGAAAGCCTTGGAGGCTTACATCTATTGGTCGAATACCGGCTCAGTACTCGTGCCTGGCCGATACTGATCCCCGATCGGGGAAAGTCTAGAGGCCGCGCCGGCGGGCTCCGAAACCTCACATCAGGGTAATCCCCGAGGTGACGAGGCGTTGGGTCAGGGAGGTTTGCGCCGCTAGAAACCGCTTGTAGGAGGGGGCGTCTTGTCTGAGACAGGGGTAGTGCTGCGTGGCAGATTTGCTGGTGTCGACCTTGATGCTTTGGTCGATTGGCCGGTGGTGCGGATTTGGCTCTATTGGGGCATGCTTTGGCTCCTGGTCGCGCCGTCCGTCGGTGTGGCGCTGTCGGGGCTCTTCAACTTTCCCGATTATCTCGGCGACTCCCTCGGTTTGACTTTCGGCCGGCTGCGGCCGGTCCACGTCAACGGCGTCATCTTTGGCGCCTTTTCCGCCCTCTTCATCGGCGAATGCTATTACTTGGTGCCGCGCCTCTGCGGTGTGCGCGTGCCCTGGCCGCAATGGGGTGTGCCCCTGGCCTGGGTGTGGAATCTCGTTACGGCCGCCGCGCTCATCTCGCTGCCGTTCGGCGACAATAACGGCCTGGAAGCGGGCGAGTTTCCGATTTGGGCCAAGATCCCGCTCTTCATCGCGGTGGCGGTGATAACCGCGCAGTTCCTGATCACCATCGGCCGGCGCCTCGAGCCACCGCTCTATGTGGCGCTCTGGTATCTGATTGGAGCCTTTGTGTGGACCACGATGAATCTCGTGCTGGGCATCCTTCTGCCCTACATGATTTCGGGCATCAACAGCGCGGCTTTTCACGGTCTCTATATTCATTACATCGTTGGACTGTGGCTCACGCCGGCGGGCTACGTGCTGATCTACTATTTCCTGCCGATCGCCGCGCGCAATCCGATCTATGCCCACAAACTCTCCTTGGTCGGCTTCTGGTCGCTCGCATTGTTCTATCCCTTCGTCGGCATCCATCATTATCTCTATAGCCCGATCGCCGACTGGGCCGAGACCATCGCCATCGTCACCTCCATGCTGCTGATCATTCCGGTGTGGACGGTGCTGGTTAACTTTTTCGGCACCATGAAGGGCCGCTGGAGCACGTTCGGGACAAACCTCCCGGCGAAGTTCCTGATCATGGGCTCGATCATGTATCTGTTCGGGTGCTTCCAAGGCTCGACCGAGGCCTTGCGCCAGATCCAGCAGCCGACTCACTTCACGGATTTCGTCATCTCCCACTCGCATCTCACGGTGTTCGGGACGTTCGTCGTATGGGCCATGGGTGGCTTGATCTATGTCTGGCCCAGGGTCTGCGGCCGTGAGCTCTGGTCGTTCAGGATGGGCAATTGGGCCTTTTGGCTGATCACCGCTGGTATCTCCACCATGGGTCTGGGGCTGACCGCCGGCGGATTGCAGCAAGGCTTCCAATGGATGGCCGGCACGGAATGGCTCGATTCGATACTCTCGATGCGACCGTACTGGTTCCTGCGCACGATGGCTGGGATCAGCATGGACATCGGGATGACGCTTCTCGTGATCAATATGATGATGACTGCTCTGGGTCGGCCGGTGAGAGTGGCGGAAAGACCCGGATTCGGCCCAGCTCCGGTCCCGGCTGGTGGAGCTACCCGATGACCGCGCGATTCGTCACATTAGTGGCGGGAGTCCTGTTTTTCTTTCTGGCTCTGGGCACGCAAGGCTTCTTGCCCTTCTTCGAACCCTCGGCTCGCACCGAAAAAGTGACTGCCGTGGTGCGCACCGATCTCGGCCAGTTGAAATGGATGCTGACTCGGGCCACGAACTACACGCCGCTCGAACAGCGCGGCCGCGACGTATATCTGCGCGAGGGTTGCTGGTACTGCCATTCCCAATTCGTGCGTCCGGTAACCGGGGAAACTCGGCGCTGGGGCCCGGTGACGGAGTCGGGCGAGTTCGCATTCGACATACCGCATCTTTTCGGCACGCGGCGCATCGGCCCGGACCTGATGCGAGTCGGACTCAAATACGGAGACGAGTGGCACTATGCGCATTTCTGGAATCCGCGCATGCTTTCCCCGGACTCGGTAATGGCGCCTTACCGGGGGCTGTTCGATAGACCGTCGCAGGCGGTCTCGATCGTCGATGATGCTTCCGGCAAACGTACCCTGGAGAAGACGCCGCTCACCGCGAAGCTGTTCGACTTCTCCAGCAAGGAGCAGATCAGCCTCACGCCCAATGCCGACGGTCTCCTGTTCGTGCCGATGGCGGCGCGCGGCAAGGCTCCGATCATCCTGACGCCGCGCGATGAGTATAAAGGCAAAACGGTAAAGATCGCCGCCGAGACTGAAGACCTGCAAGCTCTGACCGCATACGTCCAGAAGCTCGGCATGAACCGCGGCAAGTGGCGCGACCTGTTCGAGCCGCAGAGAATCGAGGTGATGGATGTCACCATCCCGCGCTCGGAGGAATGGATCGCCCATGGCAAAGAGGTGTATGAGCGGCGCTGCCTCGGCTGCCATGGGGAGAAAGGCGATGGCAACGGACCTGCGTCGACCTTCCTCTACCTCCAGCGCCCGCGGAATTTCAGCAGCGCTGTCTTCAAATTCAGGTTGACCAGCGAGCCGGTGCCGACCGATGGCGACCTGTTGCGGACCATCAGCCGCGGGGTCCGTGGCACGGCGATGCCGGCCTGGTATGAGCTGCCGCTTAACGACCGCCTCGCCGTGATCCAGTACATCAAATATGTGCTGGCGGTGGACCGCTCCGATCCCGACAAGCCCTACGCCTTCTTCGTCGAGGAGCCGCCTGGCCCTCCCTTATATATTGGCAAGCCGCCCGCTCCGTCGCAGCAGCTCGTCGAACGGGGCAAGGAAGTTTGGGAGCAAGCGAAATGCTGGGAGTGCCACGGTCAAGGCGGGAAGGGCGATGGCGAGAAAGCTGCCGGGCTGCAGGATGATGACGGTTTTACTATGGTGCCGGCCGACCTCACCGCAGGTCAATTCAAGTCCGGGCCGGCGGTCCAGGACATCTATCGCACCATGACGACCGGATTGAGCGGCACGCCCATGCCCTCCTATCGCGATGCATTCCCCGATGAGGATCGGTGGGCCCTTGCATATTATGTTCTCTCGCTATCGGCCTATAAGGACCCCCTGACGAAGCAGCCCCTGGTGATTCCGGAGACGGACCGGGCGGCGCTGAACAACCCTGATTTGAAAGCCGATACGCCGGAAACTGCCTATATTCCGAGCCAGGACTCGCAGCCAAAGGCTGCGGCCGTCGGCGCCACCACACAAGCCGCCACCACAGGAGAATGACATATGGAGGGTTTCGAGATCACCGGACCCTACGCCAGCGCACTGCTGATGAGCCTTGGCGCGGTCTGCGTCTTCATTTGGGGCGTGCTTTCGGGCGCCTTCCACCGTGCCGACGAGGCGTCCGTCAGATTCTGCGAGATGGAGATGGAAAGTGACGCAAAACACGAACAGGCCGACCGAACCGACGCGTGACCATACGAGTCACGAGGACGAAATGGAGGAATACGGTGGCGGCGCCATCGAGGCGCGGCATGGCTATATCCCGCTATGGCTATTGGGCGTCTACGCGGTGCTTTTCATCTGGGGGCTCTACTACGCCTACACCTATTGGGGCGGCCTCGGTCCTGGGCGGATCTATCTGTCGGCGCCACCTGAAAGCCGAGAAGTAATAGATTAGAAGGGGAACAGGACATGCTGGCAGCGAAGATCGTGTTGGCGGCGGCGATTGTGAATCTGATGGTGCTGTTCACCGCGCTGGCCGTCAATGTGAGCCTAGCCGCTTTCGGCTGAGCAGGAGGAGCGCGTGCTCGAGCATACAGCTTTCTCGTTCGCGAACGCGGATGTGTACCAGATCATTGCTTTTATCGGCGGCGCAATCGCCCACACCGCCTTTTTCGTTTGGGTAATTTGGCTGATCCGCTGGTAGCGGCGCCGCGAAGCAGCCTCCCGGTGACGGGTGGGCGACTGGTCAGGGTAATCTGCCAGTGACCTATTATCTCGTGATATTCGCCGCCGGGTTCGCCGGCAGCTTTCATTGCATCGGCATGTGCGGCGGCTTTGCCTGTGCGCTCGGTCGCGATCCGGGCGGAGCGGCCGCGACCGCGGGCCGCCACTTGCTCTACAACGCGGGCCGGCTGACCACTTACTGTTTCCTGGGTGCGGTGGCAGGCGCGTTGGGCGAGATGCTGTGCACCTCACGTGGCTTGGCGGTGCCCGTGCTGACCGGCCCGCTCGATGGCGCCCAGCAAATTTTGGCGATTGTCGCTGGGCTTCTCATGATCGCCATGGCGCTGCAGTTTTTCGGCCTGCTCCAGCGCTTCCAAGCTGTGACGATCGGCTTCGGCGGCAGCACGCTCGCGGTGTCCTTACGCAATCTGCTGACTTCAGAGAGCCGTGCCGCTCCGGTCGCCTTTGGCGTGTTCAACGGCTTTCTCCCCTGTCCGCTGGTCTATGCTTTCGCCGTCCAGGCGGCGAGTACCGCCGGAGCGGTGCCGGGCTTTCTCGTCATGCTGTCATTCGGATTGGGCACCTTTCCCGCGATGTTGATGATGGGCGGCGTGGGCCGCATGCTCGCGCCGGTATGGCGGCAACGCGGCGTGTGGCTGGCCGGCAGCTTCATCCTCTTGCTTGGCCTGATCACGCTCGGACGCGGCGTGCTGCCTTTAAGCGCCCACCTGCATGCGTTACCGCAAGGAAGTCCGGGATGACTGAACGAGACGACAATCTTTGCAGCCATTGCCTGCTGCCCATCGGCTTGCGCGCGATGCAGCGCACGGTCAACGGCGAGGACTGTTCCTTCTGCTGCTATGGCTGCTGCATCGCATTTCAGGTGAAGCATGGCAGGAGCGAGGAGTGGGAGGCGGCCTGGTTGCTGATCCGACTTGGCGTGGGCGCCTTCCTCACCATGAACATCATGCTGATTAGTCTCTTGCTTTACGCGGGGACGTTCAGCGCCGATGCCTGGCTGATTCCCTGGATTCACCTGCTGCTGTGGATCTTCGCGACGCCGGCGCTCGTAATTCTCGGAGAGCCTTATCTGCGCGAGAGCTGGGTTCAGATCTTACAGGGACGCGTGACTTCCTCGGCGCTCGTTGTCCTCGGCGTCAGTGCCGCCTACGCCTATTCCGTTTTTGCCACCATTGAGCAGAGCGAGCAGGTCTATTTCGACACCGCCACCATGGTGCTGATGCTGTTCACCATTGGTAGCTACATCGAGGCGGCTGGCCGCGCCAAGGCTGCGCGCGATCTCGAGCCGCTTCTTGCCGCCGAAAGCGAATGCGCCACAGTCGTCGAAGGGGGAACGGAAACTCCCCGCCCGGTGCGGGAATTAGCTGCCGGCGTGCTGGTGCGTGTCCGGCCGGGCGAGCGCGTTCCGGTCGATGGCGTGGTGGTTGAGGGCGAGTCGCACACTGACGAGGCCGTGATCACCGGGGAGAGCCGTCAAATTGGCAAATGCTCCGGCTCTCCGGTGATCGCCGGCAGCATCAACCTCGACGGGCCGCTTCTAATCAAGAGCAGCGGCGCCGGGTCGGCTACCCGTTGGGCGAAGATTTGCCGTTCCGTTCGCGAGGCACTCTCCCGCCGCAGCGTGATTCAGCGCGTCGCTGACCGCGTAGTCGGCGTCTCTGTGCCTTTCGTTGTTCTACTAGGCGTGCTGACTGTGGTTTATTGGTCTCATTCGATGCAGTTTGACCGGGCCATGCTAATTGGCCTCGCGGTGCTGGTGGTCGCCTGTCCATGTGCGGTTGGTCTCGCAGCACCGCTCGCGACCTCACTCGGGATTGGGCGGTTAGCGCGTTGCGGGTGCCTTGTCCGCGATCCGCACACGCTAGAGGTTCTTGCCCGCGCGCGGCTGCTCGCCTTCGACAAGACCGGCACGTTGACTTCTGGCAGACCGCGCCTCGTCGGCATCGAGAGCGAGGGGGTAGCGACCAACGAGGTGCTTGCCCGATGTGCCGGCCTTGAGCGCCACTCTGAGCATGGCTTGGCTCGCGCCATCACTCTGGCAGCTTCAGCGCGGGGCCTTAAGCCAGTCGTGACATGCGACGTTCGCGCCACGCCTGGCCGCGGCATAACGGGCAATGCCGATGGCCAGCCAATAGCCGCCGGGAACAGCGCGTTGATGCGCGAATTGGGCTGGCAGCTTGCGCCGTCTCTTATCGAGCTCGCGCGGTCGATGGAGGCGAGCGGGCATACCGTTATCTATCTCGGTTGGGAGGGACGGGTACGTGCTCTACTCGCCCTCGACGATACCCCGCTTGCCGAAGCGCGCTCGATGATCGCGGGCTTGCAAAGCCTAGGGCTGCATGTCGCGCTTTTGAGCGGCGATCTCGCCCCTGCCGCGCGACGGACTGCCGCCGCGGTCGGGATCGAGGACCTGCAAGCGGCCCTGTCGCCGGAGGCAAAACGCGCCGCGCTCGACCGTTTCCGGCAAGGTTATGGGGTGGTGGCGATGGTCGGCGACGGACTCAACGATGCGCCGGTCCTGGCCGATGCCGATGTCGGCATTGCTGTCGGTTCCGCCACCGATCTCGCGCGCGAGACGGCGTCTCTGGTGCTGCCGACGGGCGGACTATGGATGCTGCCCTGGATCATCACCGTGGCCCGCAGGGTCAGGAGCACGATCCTCACCAACCTCGCTTGGGCCTTTGGCTACAATCTCATCGCCTTGACGCTCGCCGCGCTCGGTCTGCTGCAGCCAGTGCTGGCGGCAGCGATCATGGCAAGCTCGAGCCTTCTGCTCGTTGTTAATTCCCTGCGGCTGTCGCGGCTCCCCGATCCCATCCCGGGGGCGAT
>Ga0105100_10002200_pt1 | contig 11413 bp, 6 predicted proteins | sample PPLLak12cMay2015_2_FD_87033 | JGI IMG/M metagenome (GOLD analysis project Ga0105100, IMG submission 87033) | Freshwater sediment microbial communities from Prairie Pothole Lake near Jamestown, North Dakota, USA - PPLs Lake P8 Core (1) Depth... | ecosystem: Environmental > Aquatic > Freshwater >... | reverse complement strand
GCCGGAACCGCAGCGTCCATTGCAGGCCGTGCCATTGCAGGGTCGGCACGCATCACGAGGCCCGGGTCGGCAGGTTCTGTCCGGCCGGCACGTTCAGGCGCCGCGAACGCACGACCTGGTACGGGCGGAACAGGTATGCCACGGAGGCAAGCCCGCTCCAGACGTGAACCAGGCGGCTGAACGGCAGCAGCAGGAAGATCGTCATGCCGAGCACCATGTGAACCTTGAACGGCCACGCGATTTCGGTCAGCAGGTTGGCGTCCGGCCGGAACGTGGCGACGCCCTGCAGGTAGCTGGACAGGATCAGCATCGCGTGCGCATCGGCCCGATGCGCGTAGGAGAACGGCAGCGTGATCAGCCCCAGCATGAGCTGCACCCACAGGATGATCAGGATCGCGAGATCGGTGCGGTGGCTGGTGAGCCGGATGCGCGGGTCGAACAGGCGCCGGTGCAGCAGCATCGTCAACCCGACGAAGCAGATCAATCCGGCGACGCCTCCCGAGAGGATCGCAAAGATTTGCTTGGTCGGCGCAGTGATGAAGGGCTCGTACACCCAGTGCGGCGTCAGCAGTCCGACCGTGTGGCCGAACAACAGGAACAGTATGCCGATGTGAAACAGGTTGCTGCCCCAGCGCAGCTGCCGGGCGCGCAGAAACTGCGACGAGTCACTCTTCCACGTGTACTGGTCGCGGTCGAAGCGCGCCAGGCTTCCCATGAAGAAGAACGCCAGGCAGATGTATGGATAGACGTTGAAGAAGAAGTTATTGATTAGGGTCATGGCGTTCTCCTCAGGCGGCCGCGCGCTGCGGTTTGGCGGGGCGGACGATATGGACCGGCTGCGCCTCGTTCGGGCGCGACTGGCCCTGCGAACTGCAACCGCCGAAGGCCTCGGGCTCGGCCCAGCTTTCGTCGAGCAGCGGCTCGGCCGGCAGGTCGACTCTTTCGGCGCGCTCGCCGGCGAGATCGAGCACCGCAGCCAGCACGCTGGCGTAAGGACTCTGTCGCTCCAGCAGGGCGCTGAAGATCGTGCGCACGATGTGCGCGATCTCGCGCAGGAATTCGCGGGCCTGCCCGGGAGGCTGCGTACTCGCGAACTCGAGCACGGCGGGCAGATAGTCGGGCAGTTCGCTCGGGGCAAACAGCAGGCCTGCACGCTCGTAGGTCTGAGCCAGATCGACCATCGCCGGGCCGCGGTCGCGGCTGTCGCCATGCACGTGCTCGAACAGGTGCAGCGCCGTGCGGCGGCCGCGGTCGAAAAGCTCGACGTATTCGGCTTCGGTGCGCATTGCGCCGGCACCTCCCAGCCGGTCCATCAATGCGTCGAGCTCGGCGCGCCGGCCACTCTCGAGCGCGGCGTCGTCATGCAGCGCGCGACGCAACTCGGGCAACGCGGCTCGCACCTCGGCGTCGGGATACCGCAGCAGCCAAGCCAGTGCCCGCAGCGTGTAGGCCATGGTCACGGGTTTCGACGTGAATGGGTTCATGGTCAGGCCTCCGGCCGGGCCGCCCCAAGGGAGGCCTGCGCCCCCGCGGGGGGCAGCGAACAAAGTGAGCGTGGGGGCCGATTCATACCGTGGCCTTGATCGGGATCGTGCGCTTCTTCTCGCTGCCGAAGAGACTCGTCTCGGAGACGCCTTCGCTGCAGCCGTTGCCGAACGAGAATCCGCAGCCACCACGCACGTTGAACGCGTTTTCCGCGTATTCGCGATGGGTGGTCGGGATCACGAAGCGGTCCTCGTAGTTCGCGATCGCCATCACGCGGTACATGTCCTCGACCTCGGTGCGCGTGAGGCCGACGCGCTCGAGCACGGCGGGCTTGTCGACGCCGTCGACGTGCCGGCTGCGCATGAACACCCGCATCGCCATCATTCGTTCCAGCGCGCGCGCGACCGGTTCCTCGTCACCGGCCGTCAGCATGTTCGCGAGGTACTTCAGCGGAATGCGCAGGCTGCGCACGTCGGGCAGTTCGCCGTTCATGCCGATCTCGCCCGCCTGCGCGCGGGAAGTCACCGGCGACAGAGGCGGGATGTACCAGACCATCGGCAGCGTGCGGTACTCCGGGTGCAGCGGCAGCGCGACGCGCCAGTCGACCGCCATCCGGTACACGGGCGAAGTCTTCGCGGCCGCCAACCATGCCTCAGGCACGCCGTCGGCGCGCGCCTGCGCGATCACGCGCGGGTCGTTCGGGTCGAGGAAGATGCCGAGTTGGGCCGAATACAGGTTCTTGTCGTGTTCGGTGCTGGCGGCTTCGGCGATGCGGTCGGCGTCATAGAGCAGCACGCCGAGGTAGCGGATGCGGCCGACGCAGGTCTCGCTGCACACGGTCGGCTGGCCAGCCTCGATGCGGGGATAGCAGAAGATGCACTTCTCGGCCTTGCCGCTTTTCCAGTTGTAGTAGATCTTCTTGTATGGGCAACCCGACACGCACATGCGCCAGCCGCGGCACTTGTCCTGGTCGATCAGCACGATCCCGTCTTCCTCGCGCTTGTAGATCGATCCCGACGGGCAGCTCGCGACGCATGAAGGATTCAGGCAGTGCTCGCACAGCCGCGGCAGATACATCATGAAGGTGTTCTCGAACTGGCCGTAGATGTCCTTCTGGATATCGTCGAAGTTGCGGTCCTTGCTGCGCTTGGCGAACTCGCCGCCGAGGATCTCCTCCCAGTTCGGACCCCACACGATCTTCTCCATCCGCTGGCCGGTGATCAGCGAACGCGGGCGCGCGGTCGGCGCCGCCTTCATCTCGGGCGCCGAGTGCAGGTGGTCGTAGTCGAAGGTGAAGGGCTCGTAGTAGTCGTCGATCTCCGGCAGGCTCGGATTCGCGAAGATCTTCATCAGGAGCTGCCACTTGCCGCCCTGGCGCGGGACGATCGAGCCGTCCGATTTCCGGACCCAGCCGCCGTTCCACTTGTCCTGGTTCTCCCACTCCTTCGGGTAGCCGATTCCCGGCTTGGTCTCGACGTTGTTGAACCAGGCGTATTCCATCCCCGGCCGGCTGGTCCACACGTTCTTGCAGGTGACGCTGCAGGTATGGCAACCGATGCATTTGTCGAGGTTCAGCACCATGCCGATTTGTGCGCGTACTTTCATCTTCAGACTCCTTGAGCGGTCGGCGTGGATTAGGGGTTTTCGCCCTGCGACTGGTAGGCCTTCGCGAGATAGTCATCGCGTGGCGTATCGAGCCAGTCGACCTTCTTCATCTTGCGCACGACGACGAACTCGTCGCGGTTGGTGCCGATGGTCCCGTAGTAGTTGAAGCCGTAGGCGAGTTGCGCATAGCCGCCGATCATGTGCGTCGGCTTGGTGACGATGCGCGTCACCGAGTTGTGGATGCCGCCGCGCACGCCGGTGATCTCCGAGCCCGGCGTGTTGATGATCTTCTCCTGCGCGTGGTACATCATCGTCATGCCAGGCTTGACGCGCTGGCTGACCACGGCACGCGCGGCGATCGCGCCGTTGATGTTGAAGATTTCGATCCAGTCGTTGTCTTCTATGCCGGCCGACTTGGCGTCGGTTTCGCTTAGCCAGACCACCGGTCCTCCGCGGTTGAGCGTCAGCATCATCAGGTTGTCGGTGTAGGTGGAGTGGATGCCCCACTTCTGGTGCGGTGTGATGAAGTTGAGCAGGATCTCCGGATTGCCGTTGGGCTTGATGTTGTGGATGCCCGACGTGGTCTTCAGGTCCACCGGCGGCCGGTAGGTCGAGAAGCCCTCACCGAACGCGACCATCCACGGATGGTCCTGGTAGAACTGCTGGCGCCCGGACAGCGTGCGCCACGGGATCAGTTCGTGCACGTTGGTGTAGCCGGCGTTGTACGAGACCTTCTCGCTTTCGAGCCCCGACCAGGTGGGCGAGCTGATGATCTTGCGCGGCTGTGCGAGCACGTCGCGGTAGCGGATCTTCTCGTCCTCGCGGTGCAGCGCCAGGTGCGCGTGCTCGCGGCCCGTGACTTTCGACAGCGCCTCCCAGGCTTTCACCGCGACGTGGCCGTTGGTTTCCGGGGCGAGTTGGAGGATCACTTCACAGGCGTCAACGTCGCTGACGATGCGCGGGCGGCCGTCCTCGTCCACTCCATTCAGCTCGCCGAGCTGCTGGACCTCGGTCTGGGTGTTCCAGGCAATGCCCTTGCCGCCATTGCCCACCTTGCTCATCAGAGGGCCGAGCGACGTGAAACGCCGGTAGACGTTCGGATAGTCGCGCTCGACCACCGCGATCTGCGGCGCGGTCTTGCCCGGCACCAGGTCGCACTGGCCCTTCTTCCACTCCTTCACGTCCAGCGGCTGCGCGAGTTCGGCCGGTGTGTCATGCATCAGCGGCGTCAGCACGACTTCCTTCTCGACACCGAGATGGCCGACGCAGACCTCGCTGAACGCCTTCGCGAAGCCCTTGTAGATCTCCCAGTCGGAGCGGGACTGCCACACCGGGTCCACCGCGGCGGACAGCGGGTGGATGAACGGGTGCATGTCGCTGGTGTTGAGGTCGTTCTTCTCGTACCAGCTCGCGGTCGGCAGCACGATGTCGCTGTAAAGGCACGTCGTGCTCATGCGGAAATCGAGCGTGACCAGCAGGTCGAGCTTGCCTTCCGGCGCCTCGTCATGCCATTTGACCTCGGTCGGCTTCGCATCCTGCGGCCCGAGATCCTTGCCCTGTACGCCGTTTTCGGTACCGAGCAGGTGCTTGCAGAAGTACTCGTGGCCCTTGCCGCTCGAGCCGAGCAGGTTGCTGCGCCACACGAACAGGTTGCGCGGCCAGTTCTGCGGCGCGTCCGGGTCCTCGCAGCTCATCTCGAGGCTGCCGTCCTTCAGCGCCCTGACGACGTAGTCCTTCGGGTCGAGCCCCGCGGTCTGCGCGTCCTTGACCAGCTGCAACGGGTTCGTCTTCAGCTGTGGCGCGGAGGGCAGCCATCCCATGCGCTCGGCGCGCACGTTGTAATCGATCAGGCTGCCGCCAAAGGCCTGCTTGTCCGCAAGGGGCGACAGGATTTCCTCGACTCCGAGCTTTTCGTAGCGCCATTGATCCGTATGCGCATAGAAGAAGGAGGTCGAGTTCTGCTGCCGCGGCGGCCGGATCCAGTCGAGCGCGAATGCAAGCGCGGTCCAGCCCGTCTGCGGGCGCAGTTTCTCCTGGCCAACGTAGTGCGCCCAGCCGCCGCCACTCTGGCCGACGCAACCGCACAGCATCAGCAGGTTGATCACGCCGCGGTAATTCATGTCGGCGTGGTACCAGTGGTTCATCGCGGCGCCGATGATGATCATCGACTTGCCGTGCGTCTTGTCGGCGTTGTCGGCGAACTGCCGCGCCACCGTGATGACCTGGTCGCGCGGAACGCCGGTGATCTTCTCCTGCCAGGCCGGCGTATAGGGCGCGTTGTCGTTGTAGTCCTTCGCACCGCTGCCGAGGCCGCGGTCGACGCCGTATTGCGCGACCTGCAGGTCGAAAACGGTCGCGACCAGCGCTTCGGTGCCGTCGGCGAAGCGCATCCGTACCGCCGGGACCTTTGCGCGGTTCAATTCGCCCTGCTGCGTGTTGTTCGGGAAGTGCGGCGTGTTCGCGCCGGCGAAATAGGGAAACGCGACCTCGACGACTTCGTGCTTCTGAGCGCCTTCGTCGAGCACCGAAAGCTTGAGCTTCACATCGGCGTCGCCGCGGCCCTCCTTCGCCTCGAGATTCCATTTACCCGCATCGGTGCGGCCCTCGGCGCCCCAGCGGAAACCGATCGAGCCATTCGGTGCGACGGCTGCCCCGGCGGCATCGAACGCGACCGTCTTCCATTCGGGGTTGTTGTCCTGGCCGAGCTTGTCGGCGAAGTCGCTCGCGCGAACGTAGCGGCCCGGCGCGACGACCTTGGTGCCGTCGGCCAGCACCTTTTCCTCGAGCCGCAGCAGCAGCGGCAGATCCGTGTACCGGCGGGCGTAGTCGTCGAAGTAGGCCGAACGCTTGCTGAAGAAGAACTCCTTCAACACGACATGGCCCATCGCCATCGCGACTGCCGCGTCGGTGCCCTGCTTCGGGTGCATCCAGAGATCGGCGAGTTTCGCGACCTCGGAGTAGTCCGGCGTGACGGCGACGGTCTTTGCGCCCTTGTACCGCACCTCGGTGAAGAAGTGCGCGTCCGGCGTGCGCGTCTGCGGCACGTTGCTGCCCCAGGCGATCAGGTAGGTGCTGTTGTACCAGTCGGCCGACTCGGGCACGTCGGTCTGTTCGCCCCAGACCTGCGGGCTCGCCGGCGGCAGATCGCAGTACCAGTCGTAGAAGCTCATGCAGACGCCGCCGATCAGGCTCAGATAGCGGCTGCCCGCGGCATAGCTGACCATGCTCATCGCCGGAATCGGCGAAAAGCCGACCACACGGTCTGGCCCGTGCGTTTTGACCGTGTACACGTTGGCCGCCGCTATCAGCTGGTTCACCTCGTCCCAGGAGCTGCGCACGAAGCCGCCCATGCCGCGCACCTTCTGGTAGTCGCGCCGTGCGGTCGGGTCCTCAACGATGCTGGCCCAGGCGTCCACCGGCGTCTTGGTTACTTTCAGCGCCGCGCGCCAGCGGTCCAGCAGCCGGCCGCGCACCATCGGGTACTTCAGCCGGTTCGCGCTGTACAGGTACCAGGAGTAGGACGCGCCGCGCGCGCAGCCGCGTGGCTCATGATTGGGCAGGTCGGCGCGCGTCCGCGGGTAATCCGTCTGCTGCGTCTCCCAGGTGACGATGCCGCCCTTGACGTAGATCTTCCACGAGCATGATCCGGTGCAGTTCACGCCGTGCGTGCTGCGTACGATCTTGTCGTGCGCCCAGCGATTGCGATAGGCATCCTCCCAGGTCCGGTCTTCGCCGGTGGCCACGCCATGGCCGTTGGCGAATGATTCCTTCGGCAGCGTGAAATGCGTGAGGCGGTCGAGGAAATGGCTCATCTGTAGCTCCGATGCGAGATTCGTTCAGGGGTTCTTCACGTAGGCGTTCTTGCGCAGGTAGAACCACCAGTTGATGACGATGCAGATCGCGTAGAAGGCCGCGAATCCGTACATCGCGATCTGCGGCGTTCCCGCCCGGATCTGCTCGCCGATGACGATCGGCGCGACGAACGAACCGTAGGCAGCGACCGCCGACGTCCAGCCGAGCACGGGGCCGGCCTGGGTGCGGTCGTAGATGACGCCGATGGTCCGGAAGGTCGAACCGTTGCCGATGCCGCTGGCGGCGAACAGGACGATGAACAGCCCGAGAAACGGCCAGAAGTACTGCTCAGGCGTGGCCGACCCGTAGGCCAGCATCATCACGTACCCGACCGCGGCCGACGAGATGACCATGACGACCGAAATCACCTGGGTGACGATCGATCCCCCCACCTTGTCGGAGATCCAGCCGCCGACCGGGCGGATCAGCGCGCCGACGAAGGGTCCGATCCAGGCAAACGTGAGCGCTGACGGCGCATTCGGGTTCGGAAGGTGCTTCAGCACGCCGTCGGGGCCGACGACATGGCTCTGGCCGAAGATCACCGTGATCGACAGCGGCAGCGCCATCGAAAAGCCGATGAACGAACCGAAGGTCACGATGTAGAGCAGCGTCATCGACCAGGTGTGCTTGTCCTTGAAGATCTCGAACTGCTTCTTCAGGTTGGGCTTCATGTCGCCGAACGCGACCAGCTTCATCGCGCCCAGCGTCAGCAGGATGATCAGCGGCATCGCGATCCACATGTTCAGAAGCCCGAGCCCCGTCGCGGGCAGGTACATATACAAGCCGATCGCCGCCGTTATCAGAGCGACTGCATACAGCAGCAGCACCTTGCCGAGCGCGGCCGCCGTCGAACCGATGTTGGGCGAGATCGTCAGCAGGTTGTTCATGCCGAACCAGCCGATCACCGCGAGTGGCACCAGCAGCACCAGCCAGACATAGCCGGCGTTCTGGATCCAGGTCTGCGTGCCGGCCGGGATCTTGCCGATCAGCGTGCCCGACGGTTTCAGCAGCGTCATCGGCTCGCCGCCAAGCGCGAAGAAGACCGAGCTCGTCATCACGAGCGGAATCACGATCTGCATCGTCGTGACGCCGAAGTTGCCGAGACCGGCGTTGATGCCGAGCGCGGTGCCCTGCAGCCGCTTCGGGAAGAACGTGTTGATGTTCGACATCGAGCAGGCGAAATTGCCGCCGCCGATGCCGGACAGCAGGGCCATCAGCTGGAAAACCCAGAGCGGAGTGGTCTTGTCCTGCAAGGCGATGCCGGTGCCGATCGCGGGAATCATCAGCAGTGCCGTTGTCAGCCAGATCGTGTTGCGGCCCCCGGAGATGCGGATGAAGAACGATGCCGGGATGCGCAGGGTGGCTCCGGACAGGCCCGAGATCGCCGCCAGCGTGAACAGCTGCTGCTGCGTGAACGGGAACCCGAGGTTCGCCATCTGCACGGTGATGATTCCCCACATCAGCCAGACCGCGAATCCGCAGAGCAGGCTCGGGACCGAAATCCAGAGGTTGCGGTACGCGATGCGCTTGCCCTTTTCCTCCCAGAACGCAGGGTCTTCGGGCCGCCAGTCGACGATGTCGACGCTCGACGTCGTGCGAGGCGGAACTTGCAGCGGGGTGACGGCACTCATTGCGAGGCTCCTGGTTCGGAAAGGGAATCAGCCCTCGAGGCTGAATTCGGCGGCGCGCGGGCCGACAACTTCGGCGCGGCGCCGCCTCCCGTACATGGTCCGCCCATCAAGCTAGTCGCGCAGACCCCTGTTTTTCTGATGTGGGTCAACCCGATCCACCGGTTTGGTCGTCAGAGGCAGGGCCCGCTACCCCCTCGTGGGTAGAGGGTCTCCCTCGTCGGCGGCGCGATGCCGATGTAACGGAGGTAGTCACGGTTGACCTGCATCAGCCGGCGCCGGCGTTCGCTGGCTAGAGTCCGGCGACGGAGCCTCCCTTGCTGAACCTACTGTCCTCGTTGCGGCGAATCTGGTCGAGCTCGACGCTGGTGCGGGTCGGGCTCGTGCTGTCGGTCGTGGCGGTGCTCTCGCTGTCGGTGATCGTGGCCGCGACCGTTTTCGCCGAGCAGTCGACCGGCAAGGCGAGCGCGATCAACATCGCCGGCTCGCTGCGCATGCAGTCGTACGCGCTGTCGACGCGCGTGGCCGATCCGCGTGGCGAAACCGAAGCGCGGCGCGTTGCGGCCGAGGAGGCGATCGTCGAATTCGAGCGCCGCCTGAAGAGCCCGGGCCTGATGAGCGGCGTTCCGGCCGACCACGAGCAGCCGGTCCACCGCTCTTACCAGCGCATCGTCGCGGACTGGGAATCGACGATCAAGCCGCTGGCACGGCGCGCGATCGAAAGCGAGACCGACCGCGCCGAGTTCCTGAGCACGGTGCCGCGCTTCGTCGACGACGTCCATGTGCTGGTGCAGCAGATAGAGACCGACCTGGAGAGCCGCATCCAGTGGCTGCGACTGGTGCTCGGGCTCGGATTCTTCGTGATGATGATGCTGGTCGTCGCGGCGCTCTTCCTGCTGAACGTCGAGGTGTTTCAGCCGATCGCACGGCTCGTCGAGGTGGCCAAGCGCGTCCGCACCGGGGACTTCCACGTCCGGACCGAGAGCACCGGCCCGGACGAGATCGGCCAGCTCGGGCAGGCGTTCAACTTCATGGTCGATGATCTCGCGCGGCTGTACGGCTCGCTCGAGAAGCAGGTGGCCGAGAAGACGCGCGATCTCGAGCGGCGCAACGATTCGCTGGCGCTGCTGTACGAAACGACGCGGACGCTTGCCGAGAAGCCCCTCGACAACGAATCCCTGACGCAGGTTCTCGCCCTGGTGCGGCAGGCGCTCGGTGTCGAGAGCGGAGTCATTTGCTCGATTCACAACGGCAGCGCGCACGGATTGCTGCTGGCGCGCGACGAAGGGATGGTGAAGGCCTGTGCCGATCGCGATTGCCAGCTTTGCGCCGGCGCGGGTGGTGTCACCTGGCGCACGGAGCCCGGCCCCTCCGGCGAACGACGCGTGATCGGCATTCCGCTGGTCGAGGGCGGCGTCAGCTACGGCGTCATGCCGCTCGTCCTGCCTCCCGGCAAGGGGCTCGAGGTCTGGCAGCTCGAACTGGCGGAGACGATGGGGCGCCACGTCGGTTCCGCACTGGCAGCCGCCGAGCGACGCGAAGAGCATCGTCGGCTCGGCGTGCTCGAGGAGCGCGCGGCGATCGCGCGCGAGTTGCACGATTCGCTCGCGCAGTCGCTCGCCTACACGAAGATCCAGATTGCGCGGCTGTCGGCGCTGATCGAGCGGGAAGGCAGCGGGCGCAACGCGGCCGTCGTGCTCGCCGAACTGCGCGAAGGGGTGAACGCCGCCTACCGTGAGCTGCGCGAGCTGCTGACGACGTTCCGGCTCGCTCTGGGCGAGGAAGGGTTCGCCGGTGCCTTGCGCGACGTGGTCGCCGAGTTCGAGCGACGCTCCGGGGTGCGGGCGTCGCTGGTCAACGATTTGCTGCGGGTCGATCTTTCGGCCAACGAACAGGTGCATGTGCTGCAGGTCGTGCGCGAGGCGCTGACCAACATCGAGCACCATGCGCATGCCCACCAGGCGTGGGTCTCGCTCACGCGAGGCGCCGGCAATGCGGTCGAGGTGCGGATCGAGGACGATGGCATTGGCATCGGCAAGCCCGGGTCTCCGCACGGGCATTTCGGCCTCTCGATCATGCAGGACCGCGCGCGTTCGGTCGGCGGTCGGCTGCAGATCGAGCGCCGCGAGTCCGGCGGGACGCGGGTCCGGCTGACATTCGTTGCACAGACCGCGTTCAGTGGACTCAGTGCGATGCCGGCAGCACAGCCGACGGAAACTGTCAGTGACTGACAGCCAACAGCCGATCTGCGGAATCGCGGTGGCGCGACCGAAGCGGCGGGAAGCTCTGAAATAATGCACTCGAACGCCGCAGATCCCCAGTCGCCCGTGCGCGGAACCAGCGGCGCCGCAGAAGTTCCAGCCGCGATGACAAACCGCCACACGATCCTGGTTGTCGACGACCACCCGCTGTTTCGAAAAGGCGTGAGCCAGCTGCTGGCCCTCGACCCTGGCTTCGAGGTCGTCGGCGAGGCGGGCGACTACGAGACGGCCGTTCGAATCGCGACGGAGAAGGAGCCCGATCTCACACTGCTCGATCTCAACCTCAAGGGCAGCGGCGGACTCGAGATCCTCTCGACACTTAAGGGCGAAGACCCGTCGCGACGCGTCGTCGTGTTGACGGTGTCCGACGCGCCGGAAGACTTGATGGCGGCGATTCGCGCCGGTGCAGATGGCTATCTGCTGAAAGATATGGAGCCCGAGCAGTTGCTCGCCCGGGTGCGCGATGCCCTCGAAGGGCGCACGGTGATCAGCGAATCGCTCGCCGGCGCGCTGGCATCGGCGTTGCGTGACGAGGCGCGCGGGGCCCGGCGCGATGTGCGCGACCTGACCGAGCGCGAACTC
>Ga0105100_10002199_pt1 | contig 11414 bp, 11 predicted proteins | sample PPLLak12cMay2015_2_FD_87033 | JGI IMG/M metagenome (GOLD analysis project Ga0105100, IMG submission 87033) | Freshwater sediment microbial communities from Prairie Pothole Lake near Jamestown, North Dakota, USA - PPLs Lake P8 Core (1) Depth... | ecosystem: Environmental > Aquatic > Freshwater >... | reverse complement strand
TCCAGATGAGCGTTGCAGACGAGGTGGATTGTCTTGCGCTTCATAGGGCTTTCTCCCCGCAGTGCTCTTTAACTTCCATGGGACTAGCATTATAATGCTTCGCTAATATCGGCTTCAAACGCCGCAGGCACTTTGGTCGTCCGGGCCATCATCAATCAGGACGCCTCAGAGCTGGTAGAGTTTCTGCGGACCAAGGGATATGGGGTGACCAATGTCGTTCTATTCGGTGGAGGATGTCCGGAAGGTGAGCCGCGGCGTTTTCCCCGAGGGAAAGCCGGCCTGAGACGGCTCCTGACGCCGGAGGGGAAGGATCTGGCGGGGCCGGCTTACATCTTGGCGGAAGCGGCCGAGGCGACGTCTGAGCTCTCGTCCTCGTCCTCAAGCTCGCTCTCGACGCCCAGAAGCTTGGCCGTTCCCTCATAGATCATCCGGTAAGACTTCTTGGATTCCTGAAGCTCAGCCAGCTTTTCCCTGACTTTCTGGAGCTCCTTCTCGATCAGCGCATCCACCCCTTCGAGCTGTCTTTTGGCTTCCTGCATGGTTTTCTTGTAAAGGTCTTCCTGGTCTTTGCTGAGAGCCATTCCTTCACTCCTTTAAATGCATTTCATCGCTTAGGCGTTGGACTCATCTTGAAATTGATATCCATCGACTTCCAGACCCGTACAGGGACACCCTCTTTCTCAGCGGGCCGGAACTTCCACTGCCGGACGGCCGTCTCCGCCGATTTCTCAAATCCGTAGCCGCCCTTGACCCCCTTGAGTATCTCTGTGCGGAGGACGTCCCCCGTCTCCGAGATGAGAGCGTTCACAGTCACGGTACCGCTGATCCCCATATTGAACGCCTGAAGAGGATACTTGGGGTCGACCCTCCTTATCAGCGCGGGCTGGATGCTGACCTGGTCCAGGGGGAGAAGGTCTCCAGGATTGGGCTTCTGCGCAACCGGCGGAGCGGCTGGAGACTCGTTTTGCAGCGGCTGAGTTTGGGCAGGGACTTCCTTCGGCGCCGGATCCTCCGTCTTGGGCGCGATCGCCTGTTCAGCAGCCCGGTTCTCCGGCTCTGAATCCGTCGGGAGCTGTATCTCTAGCCCGACCTGCGAATTCTGCGTCGGGAGGGCCGGTGGGATTTGGGTTGTGATTTGCGAGGCGTCCGACTGGTCGGAGTTATTGGCCGGCGTCCGTTTGGCTTCCGGCTTGGACTCGTTCTGCCTGGATGCCGAGGGGGCCTGGATCTCGTTCTGCCTGAGCGCGAACTCGTCCGGCAGAGAAGGCTGGAGGGAAGAAACCATCTGGGGCGATGCCTCCTTGGGTTTCTTTGATTTGAGGATCATGAATGTCGACCCGGCCACGACCAGCACGGCCGCCGCCAGACCTCCGATGAGCGCCAGCGGCGGTTTCTTTTTTTCCGACTCTGTGTATTCGTTGAAGAAGGCCTTCGTTTTCAAAGCGACGGCCTTCTCCGGCACGGCCCTTTCCGGCTCGGGAGCAGGCTTTACCATCTCCAGCGGGATCTTGTCGATCTCGATGAGCGTCTGGTCTATGCCGAAGGGCGTTTTCTCTGCGTAGACGGCCCCCCGCGCAGAGGGGTGGGGAATGTTGTTCCCCGCCCTATCGTGGAGAGGGATCCTTTCCTTGATCTCCTTGGCAATGGTGATCTTTTCTTTCTTTTCCGGCTTTTCGATCCTGGGCTCGGGCTTGAACACGGGTGCCGGGCGCACTGCATGCTCCGGCCCTCTCTTTTTGTCTTCGAGGCCAAGGCCTCCGATGGCTGTCTTGAGCATGGCCTCGATATCCGCGTCGCCGCCGGCCTTCGCCTCTCTTTTCTCTTTGATAACTTCCTTGATGGGTTCTTTTCGTCGAGACGGTCCGGCTATCCCGGAGGCCGCCGCCCGGAGTTGTCTTTCTAAATCCCCGAGTCCCTTGTCCACATTGGGCTCATGCGGAGCGGCCTGGGGTTTCAGAAGCCCCCACTCATCGATCAGGGGAGCGGTCGGGATCTTGGTTGCCGGAGGGGGCGCGGCTTCCTGTCTCTTTGCCTGAGGCTCCGGCTTCGGGGCCTTGTTCTCAAGACCGTTGACCAGGAGACTGAGTATCTTGGAGCGGAGATCATCCTTGTTCCATGGTTTGGTGAAATAGGCGGAGGCCCCGTAGACCTGGAGGGCCTCCATCTTGCAGGAGGGCTCCCGGTAGATCCCCGTCACAATGATGATCGGTGGTTTCTTGTTCGGTTCCTGGTTGATTCTTTTCATCAGCTCAAAACCATGGAGCTTGGGCAGCATCGGCTCGATTATGACCAGGTCGAAATCCTCGGCTTTGAACTTTTCGTACCCGCTGAGGCCATCCATGGCCGTAACGGCCTGGAATCCCTCCTCGAAGACCAGGTTGGACAAGGAGATCAGAGACTCCTCGTCGAAATCCACGATCAAGATCTTTTTGTCTTTCATCGGACTTCCTAAAGCCGTTCGGTTATATCCATTGCGGCCTCGCTCAGCCGGAATGAACGACTTGCCGTCGACGGGACAATTGTGGAGGGGAGGAAATGAGGGGTCAATCACCCTTTGGGGTGATTCCATGGATGAAATTGATTCCCCCTGAGGGCGGATGGTCCGGGCGGCCGGCGTTTTCTTGACAACAGAGAGCGGCGGGCCTATTGTCAGAGAGAGATGACCCCAAAGCGCAGGATGCACTCGGCCATGGGGGCGGGCCTCCCCGACCGCGTGCCCGTGATGTGCCAGCTCAGCATTGGTCACATGCTTCTTCAGGCCGGACTCCCGGCGGTGGCCTTTTGGAACTCGGCCGAAGTTTTTACCGAAGGGCTGCTGGCCCTGAGAAGGATCTATGGCTTCGACGGTATCCTGGTCAGCCTCCACGGACATGATCCCGGCTGGGAGGGGAGGATCGACCGGGTGGAGAAAGGGGCTTCCGGAGAGGTCGTCTTTTGGAGGAACGGGGACAGGACCGTTTTCCCGCCCGATGATTTGCCTCTCCATTTTCCGGCAGTCGATCGAACCGTGCCCGCGCTCGCTGATCCCGATCCCGGTGCCATAGCCGAAGAGATCGAGTTTATTCCCGTCTCCCAGGGGCTCGACTTCTTGATCAACCCCGAGCACCGCTTCGACAGCATCGACCTTGTCAGCGCCGGCGCCGGAGCCAAGTTCTCGGTCCATGGTGAAGTGACCTCGCCGTTCGATTACTTCCTGCGGTTTTGGGGACACACCCAAGCCTTGATCCGCCTCCTCGATGAGCCGGACAGGTCAAAGGAAGTCCTCGAACGCTACACGGAAGGGGTTATCCGCCTGGCCCGAGGCCTGGTTTCTCACGGGGTGGATGCCGTCAAAGTATCATCTCCTTATGCCGGCTCGGGTTTCATCTCGCCGCGATTCTATCGGGAGTTCGTGGCGCCCTATGAAGGCCAGATCGCCGAGGCCGTGCGTCGGCTGGGCATTCCTGCTTACGTCCACACATGTGGCACCGTCAGCGACCGGCTGGAGATGATGGTCGAAGCAGGATTCTCCGGAATCGAATGCCTGGACCCGCCGCCTCTGGGCGATGTTGAACTCGCCGCCGCCAAGCGGCGCATCGGCGGCCGGGCGTTCATCAAGGGCAACGTCGACCCGGTCCATGTCCTTCTCGGCGGAACGGTTGAGACAGTGAGACACGATGCCCAGCTCAGGCTGGAAACAGGGAAGCCGGGAGGAGGGTTCATCCTCAGCACCGCCTGCTCTGTGGCCCCGTACACGCCCCGCGAAAACGTTCAAGTCCTGGCCGAGGTCGCCGAAGAGTCCGGCCGATACTAGGATCTCTCCGCCTTCATTTGGCGGTTTTGATACAATAGAAGAAGATGGTCAAAATCCGCGAGGTCCACGCCAAGAGCATCCTCAACAAGTCCAAGATCTATGACTACTGCGTTAATGCTTACATCGGCTGCCAGGTGAACTGCCGTTACTGCTACGCCCGCCTGTTCATGAGGCGCTATTCCCGGCATAGCGAGCCCTGGGGAGAGTTCGTTGATGTCAAGGTTAACGCCCCGGAGCTCTTGCGCAAGCAGATCGTCCGGGCGAAAAAGGGAAGGGTCTGGCTCTCTTCTGTTTGCGATCCCTACCAGCCCCTGGAAAAAAAGTACCGGCTGACGCGGCAGTGCCTCGCCATCCTCGCCGAGGCCCGATTCCCGGTCAACATCCAGACAAAGATGACCCTCGTCCTGCGCGACCTGGACATCATCGAGCGGTTCGAGGAAGTCGAAGTGGGGATGACCCTGACCACGGACGACGAAAGGATCGCCCGGATGTTCGAACCCGGCGCCTCGCCGGTGGGCGAAAGGATCTCCGCCCTCGAAAAGATCCACTCCCAGGGGATAAAGACTTTCGCCTTTGTCGGGCCTCTTCTTCCCGGAGGGCCGGAGGGACTCATCTCCGCCCTCGCCGGAAAGGTGGACAAAGTCCTGGTCGACCGGATGAATTACTTGGAAACAATTGTCGGTCTCTACAAGAAGCTGGGTCTTTCCGAGTCGGCCACGGACCAGTTCTTTCACGAGCAGGCCCGGAGAATCGCCCGGGAGGCGGACAAGCACGGCCTCCCCTGCGAGATTCTTTTCTGATATAATTCCTATCGAGCTCGGATCCCTCAGCCCAAGAAGTGAAGCCCCGGTGCGGCAACGGGTCCATGACAGAAACGGAGACTTCATGAAGACGGAAATTGATGGGGCCGTAAGGCCGAAGATCGTCCCTCCTCTCCATCCCGACATCGTCCCGGCCGTGCTCTGGAACAAGGTCTACCGGGATGCGGCTGCGGCCGACGGACGCAGCGTCCCCCTCGTCGTCGGACTGGAGAGAGCGGACGGCTCGATCTCCCGCTACCAGACCGTAGTTTTCCCATCGGGGCACTCGTTGTTCGAGGCCGGCCTGCGCCACGCCGAGCGCCTCGTCAAGTCGCTTCTCTGGATGTGGGGCGGCTATAAGATCTATGTCGGCGGTCCTCCCGCTGTCGGGGAGATGATCCAGAAGGCTTATTCACGCCGGGGGGCACGCGCCTTCGACGCCGACTTGATGTCCACTGCCTACGATAAGAAATTCGCCGTGGAGACGGTGGCCGCCGATTCCGTCCCTCCTGCTTTGGAGAAAACGCGGCCCTTGGGGCGGCACCTTGAGGGCTGCCGCATCGGTTTTGACCTCGGGGCCAGCGACCGCAAGGTCAGCGCCGTCGTCGAGGGCGAGGCGGTCTTCAGCGAGGAAGTCCCCTGGGATCCGCGTAACCAGAGCAACCCGCTCTACCATTATCATCAGGTCATGGCGGGACTGCATCAGGCAGCCTCCCATCTTCCGCGCGTCGATGCCATCGGCGGGAGCGCTGCCGGGATCTACATCGACAACCGGGCCATGGTCGCTTCACTTTTCCGCGGCATTCCGCGGGCCGTGTTCAGGAGGAAGATCAAACCGATGTTCTTGCGGATGCGCAAGCGGTGGAAAGTCCCCTTCGAGGTGGTCAACGACGGCGAAGTCACGGCCCTGGCCGGGTCGATGTCGCTCAACGCCAACCGCGTTCTGGGAATTTCGTTGGGGTCGAGCCAGGCAGGAGGGTATGTCAACGACATGGGCAACATCACCGGCTGGCTCAACGAGCTGGCCTTCGTTCCGGTCGACCTGAACCCGGCTGCGCCCGTGGACGAGTGGTCGGGAGACAGCGGCTGCGGTGTCCAGTATTTCTCCCAGCAGGCCGTGTTCCGTCTCGCCGGGAAGGCCGGGATCGGGTTGGGCGAAGACGCGGCCGCCGTGGACAAGCTTAAGACGGTCCAGGATCTGCTTCATGATGGGGACGAACGCGCCCGGCTCATCTTCGAGACGATCGGCTGCTACCTGGGCTACGGGATCGGTCACTATGCGGATTATTACGACATCGGCCATGCCCTGATCCTGGGCCGGGTGACATCCGGGGAGGCCGGTCCGGTCATCCTGGAGAAGGCCCGCCAGGTCCTGAGCCTAGAGTTCCCCGAGTTGGCGGGCCGGTTAACGCTCCATCTTCCCGATGAAAAGAGCCGCCGGATCGGCCAGGCGGTGGCTGCCGCCAGCCTGCCCGTCTCCGGACGAGTATGAATCTTGGATAAGCGAGAGAAAATGGACCTAAGATTAAGAAAAGCAGGAAACGAGATTTTCATCCCGGACGGGTCGACGGTTCCGGAGGCCATCGGACGCGCGTCTCACCTGGGAGTGGCGGCCCACCCGGACGACCTCGAGATCATGGCCTACGACGGCATCCTGAGGTGTTTCTCCAGCGAAGAGGACTGTTTCTTCGGCATCATCGCCACCGACGGCGCCGGCAGCCCGCGCGACGGGTTCTACAAGCGGTACACGGATGAGCAGATGAAGGTGGTCCGCAAAAAGGAACAGAAAAAGGCCGCCCTGGTCGGCGAGTACATCGGAGTCGCCTTCCTCAACTACACCAGCTCCGAGGTCAAAGATGCCAAGGATCCCCGTCCCCGTGATGACATCAAGGATCTCTTAACTCTGGCCCGGCCCAAGATCGTTTACACCCATAATCCGGCCGATAAGCACGATACTCATGTCGCGGTCGGGCTGAGGACCATCCGGGCCCTCCGGGAGCTCCCGGCCGAGCTGAGGCCGGAGACGGTTTACGGTTGCGAAGTTTGGCGCGACCTCGACTGGATGCTGGACGAGGACAAGATCGGGCTCGATGTATCCGAGCACCAGAACCTGGCCACTTCGCTGGTCAGCGTCTTCGACTCCCAGGTTGCCGGCGGTAAAGGCTACGACATGGCCACGATCGGCCGGCGCCGGGCCCATGCCACCTATTATGCCACCCACGGCGTGGACGTTTCCTCATCGATGATCTTCGCCATGGACCTGACCGCACTGGTCACCGACCCATCGCTGGACATCAAGGAATTTGTCTGCCGGTACATCAACCGCTTCGCCGCCGATGTGAGCCTCCGGATAGACAAGCTTCTTTAGAACCATGACCGTCATCCTGAAAACCGCGCTCGGCTTGATGACGGCCTTTTTCAGCTATTTCTATCTCCCCGATGTCTTCAAACACAGACGGGAATTCTCGGACAAGCCCTGGGCCGGCCTCTTCGGCACGGGCTTCATCACCAACTTCTTTGACACCCTGGGAATCGGCAGTTTCGCCCAGCAGACCGCGATCTTCAAGTTCTTTGGGCTGGTCGATGACAGGGTCATCCCCGGGACGATGAACGTAGGAAATACCATCCCCACCGTGACCCAGGCTTTCATCTTCATGACCGCGGTCGAAGTCGAGCCGTTGACCCTCGCCTCGATGTCGGTGGCCGCCCCGGCCGGGGCCGTGCTCGGGGCGGGTGTGGTCGCCCGGATGTCCCGTCGCAAGATCCAGCTGGGAATGGGCTTCGGCCTCCTCATCGTCGCCGGAATGATCTTGGCGAGCCTGCTCAAATGGCTCCCTATTGGCGGCGAAGCGATCGGGCTGACGGGCGCAAAGCTCATCATCGCCATAGTCGTAAGTTTTATTTTCGGAGCCTTGCAGACAATCGGAGTCGGGTTCTATGCTCCTTGCATGGCTACTGTTTATGCCCTCGGGATGCACCCCAGGGTGGCCTTCCCGATCATGATGACGGCCACAGCTATGCTTATGGCCGCCGGAAGTACCCGGTTCGTCAAGGATTGCGCCTGTGATCGCAAGGCGTCCATCGCCCTGACGATCTCTGGAGTCCTGGGCGTCATCCTGGCGGCGTACGTCGTCAAGTCCCTTCCTTTGACCGTCTTGAAGTGGGTGGTCGTGGGAGTCGTCCTCTACACCTCGATGTGGATGTTCTTCTCCGCCCGCCGCTCGCGGCGCGAAGAGCTCGCCGCCCGCTAGGGGGCGTCAGATAAGTCCCATTTTCTTGAGGGCCTCTTCTCCTCGCGACTTGATCTGGGGGGCTTCCTCGGGGAGGTACAAGACCACGCCGCCCTTCATCGGCCGGAGGGCGATCTTCCCCTCCTCGGACAGGCCGTTGGTGAACTCGACGGGATCCTGGCCGTTATAATACTTTTTGAAGGCCTCATTGAACCCGCTGTAAACGGAGTGGATCCCTTTATACGGATCGCTCCTTAGCTTCTGAATAGCCAAGCGGACGAACTCCTCCGGGGAAATCTTCTTGCTCATGTTTTCTCCTTATCCTGAATGAGCTTTCAAAGGATTAAGACGGAGCCGGGTCCGCCCGATTCTCAGAAAAAAGCGGTTTACTTTCGGAGACGCTTTTCTTAAAATAAGAAGGAGATACAGGAGACGACGATGGACAGCTGCTTCAATTGCGATTTCTCACCAAGGAAGGCCAAGATGAAGGGCAGGTTCTATATCGAGGGGCACAAATCCAAGGGAGGCTGGGAAGACGAATCGACCCTCATCCTCCACGATGATAAAGGCTGCGGCACTCTCGAGGAAGCGACGACCAAGGCCAGGGAATACTTCGAGAAAGAGAAAGACCTCCACCTCGCGGTCATCTATCAGCAGGACCAGGAGGGAATGAAGGTAGGTGCCAAGATGATCTTCCGCGGGGAGGAGGGAGACCTCGAGGAATCCCTGTTATTTTATTGACTCCAGGCCTGATTAGGCGACTCGGATTTCTATCTTTTTCTTCTTGAGTGCTTCTTTGCGGGTCAGCAGTTCCTGTGCTGCGGTCTTATCCAGCACATAAATAAGATGACCGCCCCTTTTGGCATACAGCTGTCCGTATGAGATGGGAAGATCCGGTGTGACTTCTCCCAGGAGGGATTCGGCGACGGGTCTCACTTTCCTCTCCCCGTTTGCCAGCAACACCACTATTCCCGCCTGGTAGACAAGCTCTGCCCCCATGCTCACCGCATAATGGGGAGCTTCCTTTGTTGATGTGAAGTGGCCATCGGCAACGGCATTCGCGACCGTGTTATCGTCAAGTTTAACCAGGAGGACCTGGCTATTTTTGAAAGGAATGCCCGATTCGTGAAAGGCGACGTGGCCGCTCCCGCCAACGCCGATAATCTGGAGGTCAATCCCTCCAGCTCTCCTGATCTTGCGCCTGTAGCCTTCGAGTATGTCTGTTCTTATCCAGGCGAGGTATGGAGAAGCCGGTTGGGGTCTGATCACGATGGATCGCCCAGCTTCTCTGCCCCGCTCCTCCCAGTCCTCAGGATGAGCCTTAAGCTCTTTACCCAACTGTTTCTGATCGATCAAAGTTCCATAGGGCAAGCTCGCTTCCCTAAACTTCTTCTGGAGGAGGCTGAAAAATTTTTGAATCATAAAGTAGCAGAAGCTTTCCGGATGCATCACCCGCTGCTGGGTGTTTTCTCCGGGGAGCCCGACATATTCATCGAGGTTGAAACTTCTGACCCGGCCGCTGTCAAACACTCCCTCGTTCGCTGCCTTCGCCAGGCGCTTATAGAGACCGGTAGGCGAGTTTCCCGTGGCCAACCCCAGGACAAATTCCTTCTTTTGGCGAATTGTCTGGACAATGTTTTTCTTGACGATCTCTGCAGCCACGACACTCATATGCTCGAAATCCCGAGTGATCAATACAGTGGTCGGCATGAATCCACCCCATTTCTTTGTTTTTCATAGCCCCATGAAATCATCTGCTGTCTTTTGCTCCAAAGTCACAGCTGGTCAGAGGATAACGACTAGCCAATGACCTTCTTTATGATGTCAGCAATCCGACGGCAGGACTTCTCTGTGAGTTCTTGGGTCGGCCCCTCCACCATGACCCGGCACATGTTCTGGGTTCCCGAATACCTAACAAGGACCCGGCCATTGTCCCCGAGTTCAGACTCCACCTGCTTGATCGCTTCCACGACCTTCGGCAGCGATAAGATCTCCGGTTTGCTCTTAACGTCCACGTTGATCAGTTTCTGCGGGTAGACCTCCATCATTTTTGCCAGCTCTGACAAGGGCTTTCCCGTCTCGGCCATGGCCGCTATCAGTTGTATGGCGGTGATGATCCCGTCGCCTGTTGTGTGGTGCTCGAGGAAGATCATGTGTCCGGCGTCCTCTCCACCTATGACTGCCCCCATATGGATCATGTCCTCCAATACATAACGATCCCCCACCTTCGACGCGTGGTGCTCTATTCCATACTTCTTGCAGGCCACCTTGAGCCCAAGATTGCTCATCACGGTGCTTACAAGCAGATCGTTCTTCAGCCGTCCCTTTTCCTTGAGCTTATGGGCGCAGATGATTAAAACCTGATCGCCCGAGATTTCATGTCCCTTCTCATCCACGGCGATCAGTCTGTCACCGTCGCCGTCAAGAGCGATGCCAATATCTGCTCTCGCCTCCACCACTCGTTTTCTAAGATCTTGAGTATGCTGGGATCCGCAGTGATCATTGATATTGAAGCCGTTGGGGATATTGTGGATGACCTCCATATTCGCGCCCAGCTCAAAGAATGTGTCCGGAGCGATTTTGTATGTGGCCCCATTGGCTGTATCGATGACCATCTTCAGGCCTTCCATTGTCAGCTCACGCGGGAAAGTATTTTTCAAGAAGTCGATGTAACGACCACGCACGTCCTCCAAACGATAAGCCCGCCCCATCTCCTTAGCCGGCGGGACCATCTCGGGCAATTTTTTATCCAAAATGAGCCTTTCGATAGCTTCTTCCTGTTCATCGGAGAGTTTAAAGCCGTTGCCAGAAAAGATCTTGATTCCATTATCCTGATAGGGGTTGTGGGAGGCCGATATCACGACACCGGCATCCGCTCGCATGCTCTGGGTAACAAAGGCGATGCCCGGCGTGGGAAGCACTCCCACGAGGTAAGCGTATCCCCCCATCGAGACGATGCCGGACTCTAGAGCACTCTCCAGCATATAACCTGAAATGCGGGTGTCTTTGCCGATAATGATCTTCGTCTTATGATTCGGTTTCTTAAATACGTAGGGGATCGCCTGACCTACGGAAAAGGCGATGTCGGCATCCATAGGATATCGATTGGCTTCTCCCCTTATCCCATCGGTTCCGAATAGCTTTCCCATCAATTTTCTCCTTATCCAAGTCTGGAACGAGAATTCTTAAACATAGCTAACGAAGGCAAAGCTTTTCCCGCTTGCTCACAAATAAGATGAACAATGGCCTCGAGCCAGTGCGTGCCCGCCACTGAGACAGAAGGGGGCAGACTCTGGATCACCTCGATGTAATGACTACTTTGGTTCTCCCTGTGTTTCATCAAGGCGTTAAGGAATCGATCCCGGTTTTGCTCACCGGCCGTTTTGCCGGCGTCACTGGTCAGCAGTTCTTCCAGCCATTCGGCTTTTTTATGAAACTCAACTCTTGCTCTGGTGCTTTGAGTTCCGCCTTTTGCCTTATCAGAGGATAGGGGCATTTTGGCCGCCATGTCCTTGAGCCGCTTAACTCTTTCCTTTTTGGAGGTCTGAAGGTTCTCGAGTATGGCTGAAAAGATGAGCTGACCAAATTCTT
>Ga0105100_10002196_pt1 | contig 11417 bp, 11 predicted proteins | sample PPLLak12cMay2015_2_FD_87033 | JGI IMG/M metagenome (GOLD analysis project Ga0105100, IMG submission 87033) | Freshwater sediment microbial communities from Prairie Pothole Lake near Jamestown, North Dakota, USA - PPLs Lake P8 Core (1) Depth... | ecosystem: Environmental > Aquatic > Freshwater >... | reverse complement strand
GTTAGCGGCGGGGTAGATTCGAGTGTGGCGACTGCCATGGTTCAGCGCGCCATCGGCGAGCAAATGGTAGCCATATTTGTCGATACCGGTCTGCTTCGCCAGGGAGAAGTAGCTCAGGTGCGGACTGCCCTGCACGCCAAACTGGGCGTTGAGCTGATCGTGGTAGACGCAGTCGAGCAATTTATGACCTCACTGCGCGGCGTGACGGACCCAGAAACCAAGCGGCAGATCATCGGCGAGCTGTTCATCCGTATCTTTGAGCGGCATGCCCGGCAGCTCGGCTCGCCGCGTTTCCTGGTCCAAGGCACAATCTATCCGGATGTAGTCGAATCCAGCGCCCCCGACCGCGCTAAGGCTCACCGCATCAAGACCCACCACAACGTTGGCGGGCTGCCGCAGGAGATGGACTTCGAGCTGGTCGAGCCGCTACGCTATCTGTTCAAAGATGAGGTCCGCTCAGTGGGTGAAGCGCTCGGCCTGCCTGCCAGCCTGGTCTGGCGCCAGCCGTTCCCCGGCCCTGGGCTGGCTGTGCGCTGCCTGGGGGAGGTCAACCTGGAGCGCCTGGAGCGCTTGCGGTCTGCGGATGCTATCTTCACCCAGGAACTGGCGTCCGCCGGGCTGCTGCGCATGCGGCATGGCGAAGACCTGCTGTCTGGCACTGCCCAGGCTTTTGCTGTCCTGCTGCCGGTACGGTCAGTGGGCGTGATGGGCGACCAGCGCACCTATCAGGAAGCTGTGGCTTTACGGGCTGTGACCACCGAAGATTTCATGACCGCCGATTGGGCTCGCCTGCCGCAGGATTTGCTGGCGCGGATTGCTAACCGCATCGTCAACGAAGTCCCGGGTGTGAACCGCGTCGTCTACGACATCACCAGCAAACCTCCCGGCACCATCGAGTGGGAGTGATGCCGGGTAATTATTGCTCTTGAATGGAAGTTGGCGGCTTTGCCCAGTCCCAAATCCAATACAAGACAGCGCTGGCAATCCCCAACCCGAGCGTCTTGAACAGATCTTCCACCGGCCAGGGCAGATAGACGTATCGCCGCAGGTACCAGGGCAGGAACCACGCCAGGATCAACCCAGCCGCCACCAGAGCTCGCCGCAGCCACGGGTCTGGACGAGTATGCTGGGCGGTCCACGCCCAGGCTGCCAGGGCGACTTGCAAGCCGGCGAAAGCCTCCCGGTAGCGCGGGTTATCCCACTGGTCACCGCCTCCCCGGTAAGATGCTATCAAGATTCCCAGCCACACCACCAGGCTCAGCCCCAAAACCCAGCGGATCGAATTTCCCGCGGCTCCCCGATCGATTCTGCGCAACGCCCTGACCGGCGCATACACCAGGAATACCAGCAATAAAGTCCAACCAACTGCCCGCCAGATAGCAATCCCCCGCCAGATGATTGCCCCGGTGGCATCACTCAACGCGGCTGGCAAGAATGGCTGAACAACGCCATACACCAGCAGCATCGGGGCGTGCGTCCATTCCGGAGTAGAATCGAAGATCTTCTGCACCCAGCCCGAAGCGCGCTCGCTCAGATGCGCCTGCCAGTCGGCTGACTTCTTCACCCACCAGCCAACCAGCTCGACCGGGTTCGAGATCCCTTCTGGGGCAAAGCTACCCCAGGTTACCCACACCCCGATCAGGATCACCACCGCCAGAGCAACCAGGATCAACCCTGCTTGCCGTTTCTGGCGGAACTGGCTCCAGATCATCTCGGGGTTGGTGATGAGCGTTTGCAGGATCAGCATCAGCATCAGCAAGCCTGCAAACGGCGGCGAAAAAGGCAGGAGCAAGACCAGGGCCGTAATCATCCACACCAAGCCGTTACGGGTATGATCTCTCAGAAAAGAAGCCAACCCATAGAAAGCTGCTACAACCAGGGTCACGGTGAAGGCTTCCCGCATTTGTGAGCTTCCCATCAAGACAGCTTCGGGGTAAAGCGCCATTAGCCAGGCAGCCAGACCCGCCACCCGATCATTCCAGGCGCGCCGGGCAAACGCCCAGGTGAACAGGATCGCCAGTGCCGAGAAGGCGGCGCTCAAAACAATCATCAGAAGCGACTGGTGAACCCCTCCACCCAAATAGCGATAGACCGCCGCGCTCATGAACAGCAACCCGCCGTACTGGTCGTAACGCCGGTAGCCCCCCTGAAACGCCTTGACCAATGGTTTTTCGGATTGGGCCAAATCCCAGGCGCTGGTATCCCGGTCGTAAGCATCCGACATCACATAGCCTGCCGTCTCAGCCGGTGATGCGTACCCCCAGGCAGGTAAACCGGTGTACCACAACACGCCCAATCCCAGGCGCAAAATCGCCGCGCCAAGCAGCAGTGCTGCCAGCCATCTGGGCGGGTTTTCTGAGCGGACCAACCGCCAGCCTGCCAGCAAGAGACCGCCCCCAATCAGCACGATCACCAGGAAAGATAGCCATCCCTGCACGTTTAGGAATCCGCTGGAGACCCATGCCAGGCTGAATGCCAGGCCAGTCCCTGCCGCGATCCAGATTAACCATGAACCTACCCACCCAAGGGTGGGGCTTCTGCCTGCGGGTATCTTGACCAGTTCGGGATCCGACTCGCTCATATCTTGATCCCCTCCAGCACCCGCCTGGCTCGCTCCTCCCACGAATATCTCAGGGCGCGAGCCCGCGCCCGCGAGCCAAGCTCAGCCCGTTTTTGCGGGTCGCCAGCCAGCTCCCGCAGGGAAATTACCCATGCGTCTGGATTATCGGAGGGTAGAAGGATGGCAAATTCGGGCTGTAACACTTCCTGCAAAACCGGCAAATCACTGGAAAGGATCGGGCGCCCACAAGCCATATACTCGAATAGCTTCATGGGGCTTAAGTATGCAGCAATATCCCCACCGGAGGAAGCCGCCACTCGCTGTTGGTAAGGCATCAGCAAGAAGTCGCAGGCTGCCTGGTAGACAGGCAGCTCAGCGTTGGGCACAAAACCAGCCAGGCTCACATTGCTCAACTTTTTCTCTTGCACCCGCTTCTCCAGTTTTTCAACATCTTGTGGCTCACCGCCTGCCAGCAGAAAGCTGATTTCCGGCAGGCGCGCTGCGACTTCTAACATTAATTCTACCCCACGTCCCTGGTACAGGTGCCCGGTATAACCCGCTACCATCCGCTCAGCGCTCAGCAGGCGGCTGATCCTTTCCGGCAAGCGCCGCCGCGCGTCATGGATATCCGGCAGGTTGGCGTAGCGGGATAGGTCCACGCCATCCGCTGCAACCAGGGTAAAGGCTTCGTCTACCGGTGCAGCGAGCTTTCTGTGTAAATCGTTCAAAAGGCTTTTCGTGATCACTACCAGCCGGCGCGCCCCGCGACCTTTCAAGAATGCTCGGAACAGGAGCGGTCCGGCATTGCCCTGAGGCATATCATGGACTTCCAGGATGGTCGGTATCCCTCTCAAGCTGGCGATAGCCGCCGCCTGAGGCAAACGGGTGTAGAGGAGGTTGGCACCCCAGGCGCCTGCCCATCTGACCGCTGAAAATCCGAAATCATAGCGCCGCAGCCTGGGACGGGCCGGCAACCACTCAACCTGGAACCTGGTTTGCAGCCCGTAATGATGGGCCAGGGCATCCCAGCTGGAGCTTTGCTCGTTTACGGGTGCCTTACTGGCTGGTGCAACCAGGCGCACATCGTGACCCAGCGCTGCAATCGCCTGCGCCATCTTCATCACCTGCATGCTATTTGCCCGCCGAGCCGGGATCTCGCTGGGGGCAACCATAGCAATCCGCATCTTATCCATCTTGCTGCCTCATGATGGAACGGACTTTCCATGCCGAGATGAGCGATCCAAGCAAATAATAGCCGGAGAGGAGAGCTGCACTTGCCAGGTAGCCGTAACGCGGCACCAGCAACAGGATACCCACCACTTTTAACGCTGCCAGGATTAAGTTCAGCTTGGCTGGAAAACCGGCTCTGCCAAGAGCCAGCAATGCGTTGCGCCGCCAGTAAAACGTGTTGGCAAACAGAAACCCGACCAGGAGGATCATCCACGCCGGGTACGCCGGCAGGAATTCCGGCGTATAAACGACTGCAATCAAAGGCCTCCCAATCAATGCCAGGATCACCACCATCGGTAACGTATAGCTGGCTGCCAGGATAGATCCCTGGCGCAGCACAGCCCTAAGGTTCGACCAGTTCCGCCGGGCAGCCTGGCGGCTTAATTCAGGATAGGTCGCCTGGGGCAGCGGGCTGACCGGAATCTGGACGATATTCGCCAATGACAACGCCAGCTTATAGTAACCCGTTTCCACCGGGTTGCGAAAGAAAGACACCCACAGCAGCTCGCTATCTTTATTGATCAGACTCAGAGAAGCGCTGATATTGGTGCTGATCGCAAAACGAGATAGCTCACCCCATTGCGGTTTCAGCAGGAATATCGAAGTGCGCCACCAACCTGCTCCCCAGCGGCGTGTCGCTTCGAGCAATCCTGCCAGCGTGTAGGCCAGTGCACCGACGACTTTCCCCACCAGGTACGCGAGCAAAATGCCCAGCATTCCTCCCTGAGCGATATAAACGACCGCCACCAGCCCCAGGGTAATTGCGCTTTGCACCACCGTCAGGACAGCCATGCGCTGAAACCGGTCGAATATCTGCAAAAGCCCGACCGAGCTTTCGGAGATCAAATTTGCCAGCACAATCAAGCCGTAGAGAGCGAACCAGGACGCCGTGGTTGGGTCCTTTGCCAGGTAAGTAGCGCCTAATGGCGCCAGGACCAGGACCAAGATAAACGCCACCACCGATGCCAGCATCTCCACCAGGGCTGCTGTTTTGAAGACCGCCCCAGCCCGGAGCGGGTCGTCTGCTTCGTTATACTGGGCTACGTACTTGATCACCAGCTCGCCCATGCGGAAAGAAACCAGCTTGTTGATCACGCTGGTGAACATGATGATCGCCCCCAAGATGCCGTAGTTTTCTACGCCCAGCAGGCGCGCCACCAGGATACCCTGCAGCATGCTAGCAGCAGCCGATATCCCGGTTGCGCTGAACAGGTAGCCGGAATTTTTCACTACCCTGCGGGTTAATTCATTCTGGAATAGGCGATGGAAGATCGAGCGTAGCCAGAGATAGACCGATTGGATCATGGCAATGCAATCCAGCGCCAGGACGCCTGGGAGGACATCCTGCCGGTGGGGGTTCAACCCGTCTTGATTTGGCTTGCCCAGTCACGTTCAGCCTTGTACCACTCTACCAGGTGGCTCATCCCTTCGAGGAGTGACACCCGTGGTTCCCAACCCAGCAGGTGCTTGGCTTTTTGCACATTTGCCCAACTAGCAAGCATATCTGCAGGGTGAGCCGGCAGACTGACCACCTGGGCTTTACGACCGATCAGCTTTTCCAGGGTATCAACCACCTCGTTAATCGTGATGGTTTCATGACCACCCAGATTAATGATCTCGTAGCCCAACGGTCTCAAACCCAGGATGGTCCCTCGGGCGATATCCTCCACATAGGTGAAACCACGCGACTGCTCGCCATCTCCATTGACCAGAACCGGCAAACCCTCACTGATCCACTTTGTGAAGCGGAACATCGACATGTCCGGACGCCCGGCAGGACCATAGACCGTGAAATAGCGAAAGATCGTAACATCCAGGCCGTACAGGTAATGGTAGACGTGGCACAATGCTTCGGCGCTTTTCTTGCTGGCCGCGTAGGCTTGCAAGGGACGATCACTTTCCGTATCCTCCGGTGTGGGTAGCGGCGCGTTTGCACCATATACACTGGAAGTAGAAGCCAGGATAAACTTGGGAATTTTATGCCGGACACACAACTCGAGCAAATTAAGGGTGCCGGTAATATTGGTGTCCAGGTACACCCAGGGGTTTTCCACCGACTGGCGCACCCCGGCCCGGGCTGCCAGGTTGATCACCCCATCCAACGGAGGCCGGGCAGGGTCTGCCTCACCCCCCAGGTCCAGGCGTTGGAGAGCCTCCCTTTCGCTGATGTCCATCTGGTGGAACGTGAATCCCGGCTGCTCAACCAGCCGCTGCAAGCGATATTGCTTCATGCGCACATCATAGGCATCGTTCAGGTTATCGATGCCCACAACAGTATGCCCATCTCCGATCAGCAGCTCTGCTACCTGGGAGGCGATAAAGCCAGCCGCCCCTGTCACTAAATAACGCGCCATGCTATTCTCCGCTACTTACCCATCGCTTGACATTAAATTGACCGCTCCAGAAATACACTCTGGAGGGATTTCCGCGCTTATAACCGCACGATTTTCGGGTTATCGCGCTGCGCCTTGCCCAGAGCATTACGCGTGTCAACAATCAGCGGTGCAGCCTCCAGGAGGCGCGTATAATCATACTGGCTGTGATTGGTGACAATTACAACACAATCCGTTTGACGTACGGCATCAATCAGATCGGGAACGCTCTCCATCCCCCAGTCTTCGTGATTCAGGCGGGGGATAAACGGATCGTGGTATGACACAATCGCCCCTTTTTGTTTAAGCAAACCGATCACATCCAGGGCCGGCGATTCTCTCAAATCATCGATATCGGGTTTATAAGCTACACCCAGCACCAGAATCCGGCTTCCCTTGATCGGCTTGCCGTCCTCATTCAATGCGTCCTGGATTTTCCCAACCACGTGACGCGGCATACCGGTATTAATTTCCGATGCCAGCTCGATAAAGCGGGCAGTGTAGTTTAGCGCTCGCAGTTTCCAGGACAGGTAAAGCGGGTCGATCGGAATACAATGCCCTCCCAGGCCAGGGCCGGGGGTGAACTTCATAAACCCGAACGGCTTGGTCGCCGCGGCATCGATCACTTCCCACACGTCCACCCCCAGGCGGTCGCACATGATCGCCATTTCATTGACCAGGCCGATATTGATCATCCGGAAGGTGTTCTCCAGCAGCTTGGCCATCTCAGCAACCTCGGTGGAGGACACCGGCACAACCGCCTGTAACGCTTGCTGGTACCAGACGGTTGCCACATCAGTACAATCCCGGGTAATGCCGCCGATCACTTTGGGGGTATTGAGCGTGGTCCAGTCCTGGCGTCCCGGATCAACTCGTTCCGGGGAAAACGCCAGGAAGAAATTCTTCCCTGCTTGCAGGTTGTGTTTTTCCTCCAGCTTGGGCAGCAAGATCTCCCGCGTCGTGCCTGGATAGGTGGTTGATTCCAGCACCACCACCATGCCAGAATGCATAAATTTCGCCAGCTCGTCGGTCGCGCTCAGGATGTAAGAAAGGTCCGGGTCGCCAGTCTTGCGTAACGGGGTGGGCACGCAGATGCTAACCGCGTCCATCTCCTCCAGGACGGAGAAACTTGTGGTTGCCGTGAGACTGCCTGCCGAAACCAGGCGCTTCACCTGCTCTCCGGGGATATCCTGGATATAGCTCTCTCCGCGCAGGACCGTGTCCACCTTGCGCCGGTCCGGGTCTATACCGGTCACCTTGAAGCCGGCCTCAGCAAACACCACCGCCAGCGGCAAGCCGACATAACCCAGACCTAAGATTGCCACCCGGGCGCTACGGTTTTGAAGTTTCTCGATCAAAATTTCTTTAGTATTATTTTGTTCTATCATAAAACGCCTGCCGCTTGGAGGTTATCATTGGGTGTCCCGTAACCGAAGAATGCAGACAAATCCTTCTGCATTTTATTACTCAAACGCTGGATTTGATCTTCGGTCAGGTAATCAGTGTAGCCGCCAATCTTTCCTTTCCTGGTTTTGTATGAGTCCTCGTCCGATCTTTGTGCAGGATTGAGTACTCCGCTTTGAAAATTGCCTTCTCTCTCCATTTTCCGCATGTTCTCGAAGGATGCATATCTGACGGCTTCCTGGAGAGTATCATCACCAACTGGTCCCAGCCCAAGGAAATCCAGCACCTTGCGCAGCTCCCTGGCAGGATTGCGCTTCATGTCTTCATAGCGCACCATCAGGAATCCTTGCGGGATATCCCGGCTGGCTGCCCAGATATTGTAATACCGTAAGATTGTATCAAATCCCCCCCGGGTCTGGTCGATGAATTCAGACAATTCCCCCTCAAAAACCGCCTTACGGTCTTCATAGGGATTTTCTCCGAATAACTCCCCCCTTTTTTTCATCTCAAAATAGCTCGAAACGATCACATCGCGAGGATCGCGGGCAAGGAAGATCACTTTCTTGTCGCGGAATTTTTCCTTTGAGGTTTCCAGCTCTTGCGGGGTCTTTAACATCGGTCGATCTTCATGAACAACCGTGATCATTGGCAGATCAGGATGCGGGCTTGATTTCCATCGCAGCAAGAGTAAATCCTCGTTTTGTGGAAGTGAGTAATGCGTTACGATCGCCCTTCCGATCATCAACCTCAGCCAGGTTCGACCGCACTTAGGATACGAGATCAAATACACATCAGCTCGCCGATGGGCGTACCAGCGGCGCAATTCCTTGGGCGCCAACGACCGCAACCGGCTGCGAACCCCCACAGGTAGTTTTTCATAGAGTGAACGAAAGATACTCATGCATCCAGGTTAGGTGGAGCCGTTCAGAATAGATTGAGCTGCTTGGGCTCGCTCTTCTCCACAGGAGCCTGTTCCTGGCTCGACTCCTGCGGGCTCGCCCTGGCGATAAGCTCGGGGATGCGTTTGAAATCCTCTTCTATCGTGGACATCAAGGATCGCTGGTGCAGACCTGCCGCCGGGTGATACATTGCCACCACCAACCGCCCTTTCAACTGCCTGGCTTGACCGTGGACATCGCCGATCTTGACATTGGGCATGAAATGAGCCAGCGAATAGCGTCCCAAAGTAACCACTACCTTGGGGTTGATCGCCTGGATTTGCCTCTCAAGGTACTCGCTGCAAGCTGCCAGCTCTTCTGGTTGGGGATCGCGGTTTCCAGGGGGACGGCATTTGACCACGTTCCCAATAAATACTTCTTCCCGCTTCAGGTTGATCTTGGCAAGCAAATCATCCAAAACTTTGCCGGCCGCGCCGACAAACGGCCGTCCTTGCTCGTTTTCATGAAATCCGGGGCCTTCGCCAATGAACATGATTTCGGCATTGACCGGTCCCTCGCCAGGCACGGCATGCTTGCGCGAATGGTGCAAGGGACAGCGCGTACAAACCGAGACCTGCTGGGCAACCTGTTTCAGCTCTTCCGCAGCATTCATAATCAACTCCACAATTCAATCCAAAAATGATCGGTTTATTGCCATCACCCTGAATGGGAAAGCACATCATCCATCCAGCCACCACCATTTAGCCATTCCATATAAGCTTGATTGAGCTCCTTCAAGGTCATGATCAGGGCATCTTCATGGTTGTCCTGATAATAATGAGGCCGGTGGCCCACAACCTCGAAATGAAACCGGCGGTAAAGCTTTTGGGCGGCTAGATTGTTATGGCGTACTTCAAGAGTAACCAGCTCTGCACCACGCCGGTAGCTTTCCTTCAATAATTCCACCAAGAGTTGCCGGGCGATGCCTCGCTGGCGGTATTCTGGATGGACTGCAATCGTGGCAATATGGGCTTCGTCCAGAACCATCCAAACCACTGCCGCTCCAACCACCTGGCTAGAACCCTCCGTCTGTACGATCTCTGCCACGCGCAGTAAGGACTGAGTGTTTTCGAGTAGCTCGTAGCGGAATGCCGAAGCAGGCCAGGGCAGGCTGAAAGATAGCCGGTCGATCGCCTGCACCGCTTCCAGATCGTCTTCCCGCATAGCGCGAATGCAAAGCGAGCTTGATGTCTCGGCAGAAGACACCGCTCGGGCTGGGGTAGGCTGGATCATAATTCCGGGATCGAAGTCTGGTAATGGAGATAAATCGGAGCCAGCCCGGCGGGGTCGTCAACATCTCCCGCCTTAAAACGCTTCCAGGCCAATTCTGCCAGAAACGAGGGGCGCCGCAACATGTGCGCCGGCGAGGCCAGGATGACATTTTTCCGTTTGCGCCGTAACTGGCGTTGAGCTTCTTCTGAAAGCTCCCCGCATACTAGGGTTGGCTCCTGGATTTGCTGGCTGAGCTCCAGAGGGGTCATGACCTGGACCTCTCCGGTTGAGCGCCAGAGGCGTTTCTCTTTGCGATACCAGCCTACCGCTAACCGGCCTCGACCGGCACGCAGGACTGCTGCCATCGGCTCATCGCGCACAGGTTGGGCAACTGCCAGAATATCCAGGGAAGGCACACCGATGAGAGGAATACGATGGACATAGGCCATACCCTTTGCCAGCGCCAGACCAATCCGCAAACCGGTAAAAGACCCTGGTCCCAGGGCTACCGCTAATGCGCTCAATTGCTCGGCTTTCACATTGCATTTCGCCAGAATGTCTGCCACCGCTGGCGCCAGCTCAACGGTATGGTAATCCTGGCTGGACCACAACGATTCACACAATACTTGAGCCCCATTATACAGGGCAATCCCGACCATTCGCGTGGAGGTATCCAAAGCCAATAACATCAGCGCACCCCAAAAATCTGCCGGCGGATGCTCGCCAGCATCTCCAGATAACGCTTCCCGGATGCAGAAAACAGCAGGTCACGCTGCTCGTAATCAATCCAGCGCATTCTGATCCACAGGTATTCTTCAGGCAAGGCATGCCGGACTCGGTCAGCCCACTCCACTACTAGCGGCCCGCTCTCCAGCATTGAATCCAGGTCTAGCTCCATAGCCTCCTGCGGACCACCCAGCCGGTATGCATCCAAATGGTAGAAAGACTGCCCGTATGGACCCCGGTAGACATTGACCAACACAAACGTCGGGCTGGATACAGGATCGAGCGAGCCCCAGCTCGAGGCGATGCCCTGGACAAAGGTGGTCTTGCCGGTTCCCAGGTCTCCCTCCAGGCAGACCAGGTCGCCAGCCTGGAGCAGCGCCCCCAGGCGCATTCCCACCCGGCGGGTCTGCTCAGTGCTACGGCTGATGAACTCCATCGAGTTGGCTTTGAAGATGGGCATAATCTTAAAAATTATACAGCCTTACAGGACAATTCGCCGAAAGAATTTCTATCAATATCCTGGCTTAGGAGGCGCTCCATCCCGCTTACGTCCTGATCTCCAGCCTGGCAAGGGAAGCCGCCACCCGCTTCAGACCCACCTCTTCAAAGAAGATATCCACGATCTCATCATCATCCTGGATGCGGCTGTTGAGCACCATGCCCTCCGACCATGCCGGGTGGAAGACGCGCATCCCGGGGTGAAAGCGCTGCTGGATCACAGGCGCAGCGCCTTTGCCTGCTGCCTGCCAGCGCTCAGCCTCCATTCCTGTGGGGCGGCGAACAGACCGCATCGCCTGCGACTCTTCCAATAGTCAAGCCGGGATATCATCCAGCATTCGGGAAGGCTCCACCGGCTCAGCATATCCATACGCGCTGCGGTTCTGAGCATAGACCAGGTACAACCTGTCCTTTGCCCGGGTGATGCCCACATAGAACAAGCGCCGCTCCTCTTGCATCGCGTCCGGGTCTTCAAAT
>Ga0105100_10002193_pt1 | contig 11419 bp, 7 predicted proteins | sample PPLLak12cMay2015_2_FD_87033 | JGI IMG/M metagenome (GOLD analysis project Ga0105100, IMG submission 87033) | Freshwater sediment microbial communities from Prairie Pothole Lake near Jamestown, North Dakota, USA - PPLs Lake P8 Core (1) Depth... | ecosystem: Environmental > Aquatic > Freshwater >... | reverse complement strand
TTCGATCCGGTGGCGAACCTGTCGCCCGAGTTGCGCGCGCAGGTGGAGCCCATCGTCCGCCATGCCGAGGCAGGCGAAGCGGCGTTCACCGCCATTCCGGTCGATGGACGGATGTACCGGCTCACCATCCGTCAAATCGGCCAGACCGGCGGCCTCCTGGCGACCGGCTACGCCGAGGACGAGCTGCTGGCGAACGTCAGGTCGATGCGAAACACCCAGGTGCTGCTGGCCCTGGGGGGGCTGGCGATTCTCGCCGGCGCCATCGTGGTCCTGTCACGCCGCATCACGCGGCCGATCGTGGCCCTGGCCGCCAGCGCGGACCGTCTGGCCACGGGGGACCTCGACACGGTGCTGCCGACCGCGGCGTCGCAAGACGAGGTGGGCGCGCTCACCCGCGCGTTCCACCACATGCGCGACTCGCTGAAGGTTCACATCCGCCACCTGCAGGAGACCACGGCCGCCAAGGAGCGCCTCGAGAGCGAGATGCGGGCGGCGCACCGCATCCAGTCGGACATGTTGCCCGCGCCGACGGCCGGGGGCGCCGCCGAGGGTTACGAGCTCGCGGCTGTGCTGGTGCCCGCGCGGGCCGTCGGGGGGGACCTCTTCGCGCACTTCCAGCACGGGCGCCGCGTGTTCTTCCTGGTGGGCGACGTGTCGGGCAAGGGCGTCGCCGCCGCGCTGTTCATGGCGCGCGCCAAGACGCTGTTCGACACCGTCGCGGCCACCGAACACGATCCGGGCGCGGTCTTCGCGACACTCAATCGCGGGCTCTGCCGCCAGAACGACGCGGGCATGTATGTCACCGCGGTGTGCGGCGTCCTCGATCTCGACGCACGCACGCTGAGCTTCTCGGCCGCTGGACACGAACCGCCCGTGCTGGTGCGCGGGGTGGATGGGCACTGCCAACCGCTCGAGACCGAAGGCGGCCGCATCCTCGGTCTGCTCGAGGGCGGCGACTACCCCGTCTGCACCATCCCCCTCGCCCCTGGTGATGCCCTGGTGATGTACACGGACGGGGTCTCGGAGGCGCAGAGTCCCTCGGGCGACTTCTTCGGCCCCGAGCGGCTGATCGCCGCAACGACACGCGACGCGGGAGGCACGGCCTCGACCCTCACGGCCGGGCTGCTGCAGGACGTGAAGGCCTTCGCCGGCACGGCGCCTCAGTCGGACGACATCACGGTGATGACGCTGAAGGTGGGCAGATAACCAGTCAGGAAGAGGAAATCACGCGCATGCGACGCCCGTTTCTTGCCCTCGCGCTTCTCCTCGCCGCCGCTCCAGCGACGGCGGCCGATCCCATCGACGAGTACGTCCGCGGCGTGATGGCCGCAAAGAAGATTCCGGGAGTCTCGATTGCGATCCTGCGCAGCGGCAGGGTCGTGAAGGCCGAAGGCTACGGCGTCGCGAACCTCGAGCTCGACGCGCCGGCGACGCCCGACACCATCCACCAGTCCGGCTCGCTCGGCAAGCAGTTCACGGCCGCAGGCATCCTGCTGCTGGCCGAGGACGGCAAGCTGACGCTCGACGATCCGTTGTCGAAGCACTTTCCCGAGGGGCCGTCGAGCTGGCACCGCATCACCGTGCGTCACCTCCTCACGCATACCTCAGGCCTGAAGGACTACGGATCGGACGAGATCGACTTTCGCCGGGATTACGGCGAGGACGACTTGCTGAAGGTCGCGCGGAACGTCCCGCTCGAGTTCGAGCCCGGCACGCAGTGGAGCTACAGCAACACCGGGTATCTCCTCCTCGGCGTGCTCACCTCGCGGCTCGCCGGCAAGCACTGGAGCGAGTTCCAGGCCGAGCGGCTCTTCACGCCCCTGGGCATGGCCACCACGCGCATCATCTCCGAGCGCGACATCGTGAGGAATCGCGCGGCCGGCTACGACCTCGACGAGAAGGGCGACGTAAAGAACCAGGAGTGGGTGGCGCCATCGCTGAACCGACTGGCCGACGGGGCGTTGTACTTCTCGGTGAAGGACCTCGCCGCCTGGGAAGCCGCACTGCATGCCCGGACGTTCATGAAGCCACAGAGCTTCGAGGCCTGGTGGACGCCGGTGTCGCTGAAAAGCGGAACGGCCTTTCCGTACGGATTCGGATGGGGCATCGGGGAGCAGCGCGGACATCGCCTCATCGAGCACGGCGGATCGTGGCAGGGGTTCCGGACCGCCATCGCCCGCTACGTCGAGCAAGGGCTCACCGTGGTGGTTCTGGCCAATCTGGCCCAGGCCGAGCCCGAGACGATGGCACACGAGATTGCCGGGCTGCTCGAACCGGCGCTGCGACGGCCGGATCCCGCGCGCACCGAGAGCGATCCCGACCCCGCACGGACGGCGCGCCTGCGGGACGTGCTCGATGCCTGGGCGGGCTACCGCCGGCCCCCGGCCATGGCGAAGGGCCTGGCGGAGACGGCTTCGGGGAGCCGCCGGGAGGCGAGCCAGCGCCGGATCACGGGGCGGCGCCTCACGGAGATGACGGCGTTCCGATTCCTCGGCGAGGACGACTTGTCGGCGCGCCCCGTCGTGCTGCGTGGGGATTCGGTCGAGCGTGTCGTGTATTTCGCGCTCGACACGAAGGACGCGCGCCACGTCTTCCGGTTCCACCTCACGCGCGACGGGCGCGTGGTCGACTTCGACAGCGAGGAGCGGTAGATCAGCCAACGTTTTGCCTCTCCCTGTCCGTCCAACCATCAATGGCCCTGCCCCGTGACTGGCGCCTCGCCTTCCGCTCTCTCCTCAGACAACCCGGCTTCACCGTCACCGTCGTCGGGATGCTCGGCGTGGCCATCGGCGCCAATACCGCCATCTTCAGCCTGATCAACAGCGCGCTGCTCCACTCGCTGCCCTTCGACGAGCCCGACCGGCTGGTCTTCGGCCGCGCCACGTTCAGCGGCCGCATCAACCCCACGGTTTCGGGCTACGACTACTACGACTACCGCGACCAGAGCCGGTCGTTCGAGGCGCTGGCGTCGATGGGCGGCGGGGCCGGCCCCACCACGGTGCTGGTAGACGGTCAGCCCGACCGCGCGAACGCGCTCTTCGTGAGTTGGGATCTCTTTCCCACCTTGCGCGTGGCGCCGGTGCTCGGGCGATCGTTCGCCGCAGGGGACGCCGCCAGCGGCCATGACGACGTCGTCATCATCAGCTACGCCTACTGGCAGCGCCGCCTCGGCGGCTCGGCCGATGCATTGAACCGCGTCATCACCGTGACTGGGAGGCCCGCGACCATCATCGGTGTGATGCCGGCCACCTTCCACTTCATGTTCGACGTGGACGTGTGGCGCCTCACCTACCGTGACGGCCCACTGGCCAACGCGCGGCGCTTCCATAACCTGCTGCTCGTCGGCCGCCTGGCGCCCGGAGCGACGCTGGCGAGCGCCCAGAGCGAGGCGGACCTCATTTCCGCCTGTCTCGAGCAGCAGTATCCCGACTCGAACCGGAACAAGGCCCTGAGGATCACCTCACTGCAGGACGCCCTTGTCGAGGACGTGCGGCCCAGGCTCTGGATGCTGATGGGCGCGGTCACGCTCGTTCTGCTGATGGCCTGCGCCAACGTCGCGGGCCTGCTGCTGGCGCGCGGGCAGCGGCGGCTCACGGAAGTGGCCGTGCGCACGGCCATCGGTGCGTCAAGGGGTTCGATCGTGCGCCAGTTCCTCTCCGAGAGCCTGCTGCTGGCCCTGGTGTCTGGCATTGCCGGCCTGGCGCTGGCCTTCGCCCTGCAGGGCCTGCTGATCCAGCTCGTGCCGGTGAGCCGCCTCGGCATCGTTCGCGCGGAGCTGGATGTCACCGTGCTGCTCTTCGTCACCGCAGTGTCGATCGTCACCGGCCTGGTATTCGGCGTGCTGCCGGCGCTCCGCGGCTCGTCGGTGGACGTGGCCAGCCAGCTGAAATCGGGCACGCGGACCACCGAGGGACGATCGGGCTCGCGCCTGCGCAGCGGCCTGGTGGTGGTGCAGGTGGCGCTCGGCGTGGTGCTGCTCATCGGCGCCGGCCTGCTCATTCGCAGCCTGTCGAAGCAGATGGGGGTGGACCTCGGGTTCGAGCCGGCAGGGGTGCTCACGGCCGGAGTGACCGTGTCGGAGCAGGACTACCCCTCCGGAGCCACGCGCACGTCGTTCTTCACGTCGTTCGTGGACGAGGTGAAGACCCTGCCGGGGGTGCAGGCCGTGGGGCTCGTCAGCCAGCTTCCCATTCGTCACCCGGGCGGCAACCTCTACCTGCGCCGGCCTGGCGAGGCGGCCAGCTCCACGATGGATCGCTCCGCCGATTTCCGTGCCGTCCTGCCCGGCTACTTCGAGGCGATGCGGATGCCGCTGGTCGCGGGTCGCGACATCGCCGACACCGACGATGCGGACCGGCCGCGGGTGACGGTGATCACGCAATCGCTGGCCGCGCTGATGTTCCCGGGCGAGGATCCGCTGGGGCAGACGCTGATCATCGATCTTGGCGAGCCGGTGCCGCACGAGGTGGTTGGCGTGGTGCGCGATGCCCGCCTGCGCCGGGTGACCGGCGAGCCGTTCCACGCGATGTACATGTCGCTCCGGCAGGCGCCCCGGTTGGCGATGTTCCTCGCGGTGCGCACCGCGGGCAACCGCGACGGCCTGGTCGCGCCGATTCGCGAGTTGCTCCGGCGCAAGGACCCGACGATTCCGCTGGCCGAACCGTCCACGATGGCCTCCATCGTGGACGATGCGCTGGCGGAAACCCGCATCGTGACGCTCGCCCTTGGGCTGTTTTCGGTGGTCGCGCTGGCGCTGTCGCTGGTCGGCCTCTACAGCGTGCTGGCCTACTACGTGACCCAGCGACGACACGAGCTGGGCGTGCGCATGGCGCTCGGGGCCAGTGGCAGGGATGTGATGTCGCTGGTGCTCAGCCGCGGCCTCGCCCTCACCGCGGCCGGTCTCGCCGCGGGGCTGGCCGGCGCGTTCTTCGCGACGAGCGGGCTGCGCGCGCTGCTCTACGAAACCGCGCCCACCGACGGGCTGACCTTTGTTCTCGTCCCGGTGCTGTTCGGCGTGGTCGGCGCGCTTGCCTGCCTGCTGCCCGCGTGGCGGGCGTCACGGGTGAACCCGGTGGACGCGCTGCGCGCGGAATAGGCCGGCCTCCGAGGCCTTTCACGAAAGCCTGACGTCTCTGTCTACCTCGGCAGGAAGTTGCCCGCCACCGACTACCTCCCCGGCCTCAGGCGTTCGGCAGGGATCGGCGCGCGCCAGGCCTCCGCCGCCTAATTGCACGCCGTGCCGGACGTCGTGCCGTTGCTGAGCGGGGCGTACGTCCCGAAGTTGTAGGCGTGGACACAACGCAGCCCCGTGCCCGCGCCCGTGAACTTGTTGCCGACGTAGCTCACACCAGAGTTCGCGATGCTGATGCTGCCGCTCGCGCTGATCTCGAACAGGAACGCGGAGCCCGTCGCGCTGACGTTGATGGCGCTGTCCTGGAGCTGCACGTTCCCGTTGGTGTAGACGGCGACGCCGCGATGCCCGCCGCACACGTAGCTCTGGCGCAGCAACGGCGACGAGTTGGCGAGCTGAACGCCGAAGCCAGTTCCGGAGTTGTCGTTGCAGTTCTCCAGGTTGCTGGCAGACCCGCCCATCAGGATGCTGCGTTCGATGAGCGCCTGGGGAAAGCCGCCCGCGATGTTGACGCTGCCAAAGGCGGTGTTCACCCCGCTCCCGAAGCCGGTCGCCCCGCCGCCGAACAGCGTGCTGTCGCGGATGATTGCTTCCGCGTCGTTCCAGTAGGCCGCGAAGTGCCCGACGCCGCCGGCGCCGATGACCTCGGCCACCACGGTGTCCACCACGGTCGCGCGCGTGGTCTGGGCGCTGTAGAGCGCGATGCGATACGTCCCCGTCCCGGTATTGCGCACGGTGAGCGCCGTCTCCAGGTACACCCCGGGCATCACCTGGACGAGGTAGGGATTGGTCGGCGAAGCATCGGTGATGCTCGTGAGTGCGGCCGCCACCGAGGTGAAGTCGCCGCCGCTCGCCGCCACCCGTCAGTCCGGGCCCCGCCGTGACGCCCGTCAGCACTTCCGACGGGTTGAGCGCAGCCGCCCCGACAGCCCCGGGAGCCAGTTTGATCGCATTCACCGCGCCGTCCGCCAGTTTCGGTGTCGTGACGGCGCCCGGCGCGAGGCTTTCCGTCGTGACGGTGCCCGGGGCGGGCGTGCCGCCGCCGCCACTTGGTGCCGGGCGTGGGTTGCCCGTGACGGACGCAGGATTGAACAGGAACGGCCCCGTGTTGCCGTCGGCGTCCCGCCAGGTGCCCGACAGCGACGACAGCTGGATGACCACGTCGACATGGGCGGCAGGCCCCCCGGGCGTCACGATGGTAAGCCCCATCCCGATCGACCCGTCTCAGGATTGAGGAACGCCGCGCCCACTGCCCCTGACTGTGCCGCGCCGCCACCGCACTGGTCGTCGAAACCGGTGAGGGCGTAGGTCGCCCCCTGCTGCACGACGACCAGGCTCACCACGTTGCAGAACGGCTGCAGCTGCCAGCGAAACGTGCCCAGCCCCTGCGCTTCAGCAGGCGTGACTCCGAGCGAGGCCACCAGCCCGTACGCCAGCGTCGCCATGAAACGTGCCGCCAAGATTCGCATCGTCTGTCCTCCTCGTTGGACCTCGGTAGCCCTGGTAGCGCCGTTTCCGGTTGGGGCCTCACCCTGAAGAACGTGGGCGGGCAAGCGGCGGGGACACGGGCTCCGCGTGGATGAGAAACCGGCCGCGAGCAGCCGCCGTCTCGGTGCGCATGGCAGGCTACCTCGGCAGCACGTTCTCCATCACCCACGGCTCTCCCCGCTTCCATCCGGCGTTGAACGCGATCGCCGGCCGGCGGGAGACACCGAGATGTCGCGGAGGCGCCCGGCTTGGGCGAGGCGCGCGTGCCACGCTTCGCGTCCCTCGGGCCGCGGGCCGCGCTGCGCGATTGGCTCGTCGTGGTCCTTGACCGCGATCCCCCGTCGCAAGCCGCTCCCGACCCGCCTCCGCCGCAGGCTTCGGCGCGCCAGGCCTCCCGACTCCCGACTCCCGGTTCCCGACTCCCGACACTGTCTTTTCCCCCATATGACCCCCGTCATACCTCCTCCGCGTCAATCCGCCACACCATCTGTCCTTGGAGAGAGGGGACATGGGAATCCGCGTGGCGTTGCCGGATCTCGAGCACTGGAAGGCACAAGTCAAGTGTCAGGTCGGCTGTCCGGTCTCGACCGACGCCGGGCGTTACGTCCAGCTCATTGCAGAAGGACGGCCTGAAGACGCCTACCTCGTCGCCCGCGCGCCCAATCCCCTCGCCTCCGTGTGCGGTCGCGTCTGCGCCGCCCCCTGCGAAGACGCGTGCCGCCGCGGCACCATCGACGCTCCGGTCTCCATCCGCGCCCTCAAGCGCCACGTCACCGAGCAATACGGCGTCGAGTCCATCCGGCCCGACACCCAGGACCGTCTGCGCGAAGCCCCAATCGAGGAGGGCAATCGCTACTCCGGCCACCTGCCGATGGTGTTTCACCGCACCCCGCCGGTTGCGGCAAGCTCCGGGCCGAAGCGCAAGGTCGCCATCATCGGGGCCGGGCCCGCGGGCATGGCCGCCGCGCACGACCTGGCGCTGCTCAACTACGACGTCACCGTCTTCGAGGCGGCCGCCGAGCCGGGCGGCATGATGCGCTTCGGCATCCCCGAATATCGCCTGCCCCGCACCCTCCTCCGCTCCGAGATCGACCGCATCGTCTCGCTGGGTGTGAACCTGAAGCTGAACGCCCCGCTCACGCCCGAGTTCGGCCTGAGACACCTGCGCGAGTCCGGGTTCGATGCCGTCTTCCTGTCGGTGGGCGTCTCGCGCGGGCGCGACCTGCAGATTCCCGGCGTCGAGATGGACGGCGTGGTGAAGGCGGTGGACTACCTCCTGAACGTCAACCGCGGCTATCGCCTCGACCTCGGGCGCCGGGTCGTCGTCATCGGCGGCGGCTTCGTGGCCTTCGACGCGGCGCGAACCGCGCTCAGGGTCGGGCGCGAAGTGGTCCCCGACGTTACCGAGGCGGATCTCGGCGCCGAGACCGACGCGCGGCTGAAGGAAGCCATGGACTCCGCGCGCGCGGCACTGCGCGGAGGCGCCACCGAGGTGACGGTGGTCTCGCTCGAGAGCCTCGAAGAGATGCCGGTGCTGAGGACCACGCAGGGCCACGAGGAGTTCGAGGAAGCCTCGAAAGAAGGTGTGCGCTTCATCACCCGGCGCGGCCCGCGCCGCCTGATTGGCAACGGCCACCTGACGGCCCTGGAGCTGCGCGGGGTGACCAGCGTGTTCGACGCCAACGGCCGCTTCGCCCCCCAGTACAACGACGACGACGTGATGACCATCGAGGCCGATGCCTGCGTGCTGGCCATCGGCCAGCAGGCCGACCTGTCGTTCCTGACGCCCGACGACGGCATCGCCACCACGCCGGGCGGCACGATCAAGATCGATCCGGCGACGCTGGCGACGTCGGCCCGCGGCATCTACGCCGGCGGCGACGTGGCCTTCGGCCCGCGCAACCTCATCGAGGCCGTGGCCAACGGCAAGCGCGCGGCGCGGTCCATCCACGAGTACCTCGCCGGCGACCGCGCGAAGCTCGAGACCACCATCGCCATCGAGAAGCTGCCCACCTCCCACTACGAGATGCTGTCCGGCTACGAGAAGCTGGACCGCGAGACGCCGCCGACCCTCGCCACCGACCGGCGGACCGGCATCGCGGAAGTGGAAACCGGCTACGACGTCGATGCGGCCCTGCGCCAGGCGGCGCGGTGCCTCGTCTGCCACGTGCAGACCATCTACGACCCGGAGAAGTGCGTGCTCTGCAACCGATGCGTGGACATCTGCCCCGAGTACTGCCTGGCCATCGTCCCCTTCGAATCGCTCGACCTCGATCCCGAGCTGAAGGAGACGCTGACCGCGCGCGCCGAGGCCGGCGGCTTCCCGCTGGCCGCCATGGTGAAAGACGACGACCGGTGCATCCGGTGCGGGTTGTGTGCGATTCGCTGCCCCACCGATGCGATGACGATGGAGCGCTTCAGCATCACGGAGCGGTGGACTCATGAGTAACGCACACGCGAAAGCGCCGACCGACCGGCGCGACTTCCTGCTCAAGCTCGGCGCGGGCGCCGGCGTGGCGGCGCTGACGGCGCAGACCGCCGCGTCGCTGCGGTCGCTGGTGCCCAACGTCTCGTACGACTCGCCGACGACGGTGAAGCTGGGGCCGCCGGTCGACTTCCCCGACGGCATCAAGTTCCTGCCCGACGAGCGGCTCTTCGTCTTCCGGCAGGGCAACACGTTCCATGCGGTTTCGGCCGTCTGCACGCACCTGGGGTGCACGGTCCGCGCCGAGGCGCTCGCGAACGTGCAGACCGTGGAATCGGGCGGCGGCGAGCTGCGGCTCACCCACCGCTTCCTCTGTCCGTGCCACGGCTCGGAGTACAAGGGCGACGGATCGAACGTGTCCGGCCCCGCGCCCAAACCGCTGGCCTGGTACCGGCTGTCCGTCGCCCCGGACGACGGGCAGCTGGTCGTGGACCTGGCCGACGAAGTCGGCACCGACTTCCGCCTGACGCTGGGGTGACGCCATGCGCCTTCCACTTTCCTCACGCAAGGCCGAGCCCGACGCCCCCGGCGTCCGGCCGCAGATGCTGTGGAGCCTGTCGCCGCGATCCGATCGCGAGGCGGGCGACGCCATCGCCTCGAACTTCATGTTCCACGCCTTCCCGGCCAAGGTCAGCAAGGCCTCGATGGCGTGGAACTACTCGTTCTGGCTCGGCACCATCTCGGCCGCCCTCTTCTTCCTGCTGATCCTGTCGGGCCTGCCGCTGCTCTTCCTCTACGTGCCGTCGGTCGAGCGCGCCTACCAGTCGGTGAAGGACATCGAGTTCGTCATCACCTTCGGGTCGTGGATCCGCGCGGTCCATCGCATCGCGGCCCACGGCATGGTCATCGCCGTCTTCCTGCACCTGGTGCGAGTGTTCCTGACGGGCGCCTACAAGAACGGCGTGGGTCGCGGCCAGCATCGCGAGTGGAACTGGGTGCTGGGCGTGGTGATGCTGCTCCTCACGCTGTTCCTGTCGTTCACCGGGTACCTGCTGCCGTGGGACCAGCTGGCGTTCTGGGCCGTGACGGTGGGCACCAACATCGCATCGTCCATCCCGTGGGTGGGTGCGACGGTCCGCGAGATGCTGATGGGCGGCCGCACCATCGAGCAGGCCACGCTCATCCGCTTCTACGTCCTGCACGTCGTCATCCTGCCGCTGGCGCTGGGCGTGATCGTCGCCTATCACATGTGGCGCGTGCGCAAGGACGGCGGGCTGGCGCGGGCCGAGCACGAGACGCTGGCCGAGCGCCCCATCGACACGCCGGTGGTGAAGACCAAGACCTACACGCTGCTGGGCGTGGCGCGCGGGCAGGCCCCGGTCATCCGCGCGCAGGCGCTCGAGGCGCCTGACACCACGGTGAACGCGGTGCCGGACCTGGTGCGCCGCACCGCCATCGCCACGCTCGGCACATTTGCCGTGATCAGCATCATGGCGGTGTTCATCGCGTCGCCGCTCGAGGAGCCAGCCAACGCGCTGGTGACCCCGAACCCGGCGAAGGCGCCGTGGTACTTCCTGTGGCTGCAGGAGATCGTCACCGACACGACCATCCGCATCGGCTCGTTCACGGTGAACGGGGCGTTCGTGGGCGGCGTGCTGCTGCCGGGGTTGCTGATCGGGCTGCTGACGGCCTGGCCGTGGCTCGACAAGTCGTCGCACCTGGCGACGGGCGTGTGGCTGCCCCGCGTGCGCGCGCGGCAGAACACGGTGTTCCTGCTCGTGGTGCTGGGCATCCTGATTCTCACCTTCATCGGAATGGCCCTGCGGGGCCCCTACTGGTACTTCTACTGGCCGTGGGAGGCCTGGCCGGACATCCCGGCGAGGATCTGACATGGAGCAGCGCACCAATTCCCCGTTTCCGTCCATCGACCGGCCCGTCATGGCGCTGGTCGGCGTGGTGCTGGTCATCGGCACGGTGCTCTTCATGTGGAGCGACCGGGCGAAGGACTGGCGCTTCTACCAGATGGAGTTCAAGAGCCTGGTGGCCGAGCAGTTCGGCGAGGAGAAGGCGGCCACCGTGCCGTCGGGCCTCCAGCAGATCTGGGTAGCCGACCTCCAGCGCGCCGACCGCTGCACCACGTGCCACCAGGGCGTGGCCTGGAAGGGCTTCGAGAAGGCCGAGCACCCGTATCGGACCCACCCCGAGGCGCCGCTCAGGACCCATCCCCTGGAGGAGTTCGGCTGCACCTCGTGCCACGGCGGCCAGGGGTGGGCCATCGAAACCGACGCCGCCCATGGGCAGGTGGCGCACTGGGAGGAGCCGCTGCTGAGCCGAACCCTGGGCGAGGAGTACACGCTGTCGGGCGACAAGAACGC
>Ga0105100_10002189_pt1 | contig 11429 bp, 10 predicted proteins | sample PPLLak12cMay2015_2_FD_87033 | JGI IMG/M metagenome (GOLD analysis project Ga0105100, IMG submission 87033) | Freshwater sediment microbial communities from Prairie Pothole Lake near Jamestown, North Dakota, USA - PPLs Lake P8 Core (1) Depth... | ecosystem: Environmental > Aquatic > Freshwater >... | reverse complement strand
TAGTGTCGATTTCTTTATTCCATTGTCCTCCAGCAAACCAGGCATGGTTTACTATAGAACCTCCGAATAACAGGTGCGGCTGACCATCAGCTCCCATTATCATGCTTCGATCCGACAGGAAGCCGACACGGTTCGGACAATCAACACAGCCTTTTATCCACTCGACATCCCCTTTACTTTCAGACTCGAAGTTCAACGGGAAAAACAGATGACCAGAAAATAAAAGTATGAAAAACATGGATTTCAGGAAGAGAAAAGAATTCTGCGCGAGTAGCCGAATCATCTATTTTTCTCCATAAGCCAAACAAGAAAAATCGGTCCGGTTTCGCATTCCATTATAGTGGGACGAATTTAAGACCACTTACTGACCGAAATTTCCATTATGTCCGATTGACAACTTTAGATCAAACAAAATATCTTTATCGAATGAAATGCTTTCCCTAAAATCATCTACTAATTCGATAATTGAGAGAAATCTGGCAAAACCATAGCTCAATATTCTCAGTATCGCATGATTTTCTTCGAAAGTCACGTGTCTTTTGTCATCACTTATCTTATAATCAATTTCCCAGGATTTGCCAAACCTAACCAATTCGAGACAATACCTTTGACCAATTTTACAGAATCTGCCTCGGCTATCGCCCATCCCAACATCGCATTTATTAAATACTGGGGAAATCGCGATCATGCCCTGCGCATCCCCTCCAGCGGTTCGATCTCGATGAACCTGGGTGGGCTCATTACCCGCACACAGGTGAGCTTCGAAACCGGGCTCGAGAACGACCTGCTGGTATTGAACGGCGGGCTAACCTCCGGCAATGCACTCGCACGAGTCAGTGCTCTATTGGAGCGGGTGCGTGCCATGTCAGGAATTCAGCTCTTCGCCCGCGTGCAGAGCGAGAATAATTTCCCTTCAGGCACCGGGATTGCCTCCTCCGCTTCGGCCTTCGCCGCCCTCAGCCTGGCAGCCGCCAGCGCTGCTGGAGTGCAGCTGGAGGAGCGTGAGCTTTCCCGGCTGGCGCGCACCGCTTCGGGTTCAGCCTGCCGCTCGGTGCCGGCTGGCTTCGTGGAATGGCAGGCCGGCAAGGATCACTCATCCTCTTATGCTGTCTCCATCGCACCGCCTTCCCACTGGTCGCTGGTGGATTTGGTGGCAATCGTCAGCCGCGAGCACAAATTCACCGGTTCCTACGAAGGCCACCTTCTGGCCGGTACCAGCCCATTTCAGGCTTCCCGTCTGAAGGATGCTCCCAAGCGTCTGGATATCTGCCGCCGCTCCATTCTAGACCGTGATTTCGAGGCTCTGGCAGAGGTAGTTGAGCTGGACAGCAACATGATGCACGCCGTAATCATGACCTCTTCTCCCAGGCTCCAATACTGGCTGCCAGCGACGATGTCGGTCATGCTGGAGGTTTCCCGGTGGCACAAAACTGGCATCCCCGTATGTTACACCATCGACGCCGGTCCCAATGTACACGTGTTGTGTGAGAGTGAGCATGCCGGTGAAATTTCGAAGCAGCTCACCAGCCTGCCAGGTGTTCTGGAGATATTGAATTCTCATCCAGGAGGCGCCGCCCGCCTCGAATCTAACCCTCCTGATGATTGACCTGAATCTATCTATTCAACTGGTTTTTGACAATAAATTTGGCATGTTAGAAATGCGTTAGAAACCTTCCAAGCCCGTCATCCTGGCTGGATTTTACATTTAGGAAGGGATATAATCGGTTGGATTTGACTGGAATTTTTATCCAAACAGGATACGGATTGTTTATTCATTTAGCAATTACCAGTGCAGGTTGGGTTCGTATCATGTGCGCTCATAAAAAGGGAATATAAAAGACAATGCAGCTTTTACTCTTTATCGTTGGATTAGCAGCCTTAATCCTGATTCACGAATTTGGTCATTTCATCGCCGCTCGCCTTTTAAAAGTGGAGGTCGAAGAATTTGGCATCGGTTTCCCGCCTCGGTTGGTGAAACTCTTCGAACACAAGGGCACCATTTTTTCACTGAATTGGATTCCCCTGGGGGGGTTCGTGCGCCCCAAGGGCGAAAATGATCCCAGCATACCGGGCGGCTTGGCTGCAGCCAGCCCCTGGGTGCGCCTGGGTGTGCTTTTCGCCGGACCTGTCATGAATATCCTGGTGGGGGTGATCCTGGCTGTCGCCCTTTTTTACTCAATCGGTGAACGCGTAACCGATAAAGTACTGGTCCGTTACGTCACCGAAGGCTCACCATCCGCTGAGGCGGGGCTGGAAGCGAATGATCTCTTTGTCAGCGTGAACCAGCAGCCCATCGACAGCATCGAAAAATTGGTGGCTATTATCGAAGTAAACCTGGGAAAGCCGATCGAAGTGGTAGTCCAGCGCGGTGACCAATTTATCACCACGAACCTCACTCCGCGCAGCGATCCTCCCGAAGGGGAAGGTCCCATGGGCGTTGGACTGACCAACCCTACCCGCCCGATCGGGTTTTCCAACGCGTTCAGCCAGGGACTCACGGCTTCGTACGAAAATGTACGCGGCATCCTGATGCTGCCTGTACGCATTTTCAGTGGAGATACACAGCCAGGTGAGGCACGCCTGGTTGGATACAAAGGCATGTATGACATTTTCCAGGAGTTGAGAAATCCTCTCTGGTTCTTCATGGCGATTTCTTTTTCGCTGGGGATCATGAACCTTTTACCGATCCCTGCTTTAGATGGGGGGCGGATTTTACTCACCCTACCTGAGATAATTGTCCACCGGCGGATTCCTCCACGATACGAGAACTACATCCATGCCGCGGGATTTGCACTATTATTATTACTGTTGATCTATATTAACCTGCAAGACTTTCTCAATCCGATTCAGCTCCCATAAACTGGATGTGGGTGGGGGATCGCCTGGCATGAGCGCTCCTGATGATATCGAATTTGTAGAAGTCCTGAGAGCTCTGTTGGATTTGGATAACCCATTTCCGGCGCGCTTCCTACCTCGACTTTCGGACCTCGAGAACCCTGAGCTTGAATTCCTCAAAGAGACCTGGTCAAAAATTCCTTTATGGCGCAAGCGGGCACTAATGGAAGATATCGAGGAATTATGCAAAGACGACTACCTGGTTTCCTATGAAAGCCTGGGGGTCTTCGCTGCTGAAGATGAAGATGCTCTGGTCAGGTTGCATGCCGTCCGCACATTGTGGGAATTTGAAAACAAAAACCTGGTCCCCACCTTTGTAAGGTTATTACGCAATGATCCTGATGTAGATGTGCGAGCCGCATCGGCTTCGGCCCTGGGGCAATATCTCTATTTAGGCGAGCTCGATGAGCTGCCCGTAAAAATCCTCAAAGAAATTGAAGTTTTACTGCTTGATATCTCTCAAGGGAATGAAGAGGAAGCGGTCAGGAGAGCTGCACTCGAGTCATTGGGATTTTCCAGCCGGGAGGAAGTCCCGGCACTGATCGAAGCCGCATTCAATTCAGGAGAAGTGGGGTGGAGAACCAGCGCATTATTCGCCATGGGACGCTCCAGGAATGAGATCTGGAATAATCTAGTGTTGTCAATGCTGAACAACAACCAGCCGGATCTGCGCCTGGAAGCAGCTCGGGCGGCAGGCGAGCTGGAGATCACTCAAGCCGTTCCAATCCTTTTGGAATTACTCGACGATCCGAGTGATTCAATCCGGGATGCCAGCATCTGGTCGCTTTCCCAAATTGGTGGAGAAGGTGTACGTGATAGATTAGGAATGCTCTTTGATGAAGCAGAAGACGACCGGGAAATTGACTATCTCGAATCGGCTTTGGATAATCTGGTCTTCACGGAGGGCATGCAGCTGATGCCGCTTTTCGATTTATCAGAATTTGACGATGCTGAAGATTTCGATGACACAGCTGAAGATGAAATCTCAATCTTAGATCAAGATGATGAGGATCTGGAAGATTGAGCGGGATTTTCCAAATCTTCCTGAATATCCTGCTGCCGATATTCTTAATCGCAGGGGCTGGTTACCTACTTTCGCATTATATTAATCTTCCACCTAAGCCGTTTTCTCAGGCGATTTTCTATCTTTTCAGCCCATGCCTGATTTTCAACCTCCTCACGAAAAATGACCTCCAAAACAGTGACATCCTCAGGATGATTCTCTTTTCCACGGTGTTGATCCTCTTGATCGGAACAATCACCTGGCTGGTCGGCAAACTGCTCCGGATGGAAAAAGGCACATTAGCTGCAACGATGATGGCAAGCATGTTTATCAACGCAGGCAACTACGGCTTACCTGTGGTGCTGTTTGCCTTTGGCGAGGTTGCATTAGGATTTGCCAGCCTGTTCTTTGTAACAAATGCAGTACTGGTCAACGTGGTTGGAGTCGTAATCGCCTCGATGGGAAAACAGAGTTTCATCCAGGCAGTAAAAAACCTGGTCAGGGTGCCGACAGTTTATGCACTTCTTGTAGCATTGTTCATCATGCGCTCAGATTGGCAGGTCCCGCTGTTTCTTGACCGTTCGATTACTCTGCTTGCGGATGCGTCCATCCCAACCATGCTGGTCTTAATGGGAGTACAATTCAAGAAGACAACCTGGTCTGGAAAAGCGTTGCCCTTATCTCTTGCAGCCGGCTTCAGATTAATTCTCTCTCCTGTTCTGGCCTTTGCTTTGACGCCACTTTTCGGCCTAACCGGAGCTGCACAACAGGCCAGCATTGTGGAATCCGCCATGCCTTCTGCAGTTCTAAACACCGTTATTGCCACTGAATTCGACGCTGAACCGTCCCTGGTGAGTGCGGCTGTATTCTTCACTACCATTCTGAGTCCATTGACGCTCACACCCTTGCTCGCCTACCTGACGACCTGAAATGATTCGCATTCTCCTGGCGGCAATGCTGGCAATATTCATGGGAATGCCAACGGGCATCCTTCCCGTATCTGCAGATGAAGAAGTTCAAGATCTGCCTGTGCAGTACGATTTCAATGAACAGATCACATTTCATTCGATTTTTCGCTCTGATAAACCGGTTGAATTAGCGGTAATTTTCTTTCAAGCTAAAAATGATACCCAGACTTTTGTGGAGCTGGCATCTATCGAAAAACTCGACAATAACGAATACGATATCAAACATACTCATTCAGCATCCAGGCATCATTTTCAGGCCTTTTCGACCATCGAATACCGTTATGAAATCCTGCTTGCAGGCGGCGATGTATACAAGAGCCCCATGTATGATTTTCTTTACACCGATAATCGCTTCACATGGGAATCCCTTCAAGAAGGACCATTTATCGTTTATTGGTTTGATGGGGATTACGCTTTTGCACAAAGCATCCTGGATGTCGCCCAGGAAGGCTTAGCCGAGATTTCTGGCATCCTGCCCTTACCCGAACCGGACTTATTGCATATCTATATTTACCCGGATTCTGCATTGATGCAAGCTGCCCTGAATCCCTCTGGAGAAGATTGGGTTGCCGGGCATGCATTCCCGGATTTACAGACCATGATTCTTTACCTGCCTCCAAATTCGGATCACATTCTGGACATGCGCCAGCGCATACCGCATGAGATCATGCACATCCTGCTTTATCAGCAAACCGGAGTTGGTTATAAGAATCTGCCGTTCTGGCTGGTGGAGGGATTGGCTTCCATCGTCGAGTTATATCCGAATCCTGATTATGCAATACTCCTGGATAACGCGTTCGCAAAAAACGAGCTCATTCCGATGTCCTCATTATGCCTGAGCTTCCCGCGTGACGCCTCGGGTGCACTGCTCGCCTATGCTCAATCCGCTTCGTTCACCAACTTCCTGTACGCCAATTATGGCACGCAGGGATTCCAACGGTTGATCGCTGAATATGCTGACGGGAAAGATTGTGAAAATGGAATGCAGTCTGCACTGGGAACCGGCTTGCAGCAGCTCGAACGCCGCTGGTGGAGAGAATCCGTATCCGGCAATCCTTCCCTGACGGCTTTCATCAGGGTGCTGCCCTGGCTGACCATCCTGTTGCTAGTGTTCATCGCGCCGGTTGGATTCATTATCGCCAGCTTCCGTTCAAAAAAACGGGGGGAAAAGGACAAACCAGCTCCCGAGCAAGTAATAGCAGTGGAATCTAATGAGGGCAGGATATAGAGCGATGATAGCTGCCAATCAAAGTGAGACCGTGAGGCTGCATGCTGTGATCGAGGGACGTGTTCAGGGTGTGGGCTTCAGGTATTATGTGGAAGAGAATGCACGCATATTGAATCTCACCGGCTGGGTTCGCAACCGCTGGGATGGGAGCGTAGAAACTGTCGCCGAAAGCGACCGGGAGACCCTCGAAAAATTTCTGCTTGCCCTGCGCTGCGGACCTCGATCTTCCCAGGTATCGGATGTAACTGTTGAATGGCTGCCGGCAGCCGGAGAATTCAACCACTTCACGATAAAAATGACGGAATAAATATCCCTTAGACTAACTAAATCCGAGACCACGCTCTTTCAGTGATACATATCGCCCCTGTCCAATCACCAGGTGATCCATCAACTCCACGTCCAACAGCTTGCCCGCCTGTGTAATGGCCCTGGTCAGGGCTATATCGTCCGGACTGGGCGTTGGATCTCCGCTTGGATGGTTGTGCACGACAATTATCGATGCAGCGTTTCGCCGGATCGCATTTTTGAACAGCTCCCCAACTCGAACCTGAGAGGAATTCAAAGATCCCTTGTAGATGGCTTCAATTCCCAGTACACGGTTGCGCGTGTCCAATAAAACCACCCGTAATTCTTCCTGCTCCAATGCACCCATTTCATAACGCACTAAGTCGGCCGCTTCTTCCGGTGAGTGCACCGCCGGGTGTACTTCAGGCGCAAGCCTCCACAGGCGATGACCTAATTCGATTGCAGCTTTGATCTGCGCCGCTTTCGCCGGCCCGATCCCATGCAGATCGCAGACTTCAGTATACGTTGCCCGGTGCAGCCCGGCCAGGCCATCAAATTCCTGCAGCAGTCGCTGTCCTAGCTGGACTGCATTTTCACCCGCCACACCTACTCTCAACAAGATGGCGAGCAGCTCCGCCGTGTTCAATGCCTCAGAGCCCAACCTGGCAAGCCTTTCACGCGGCCGCTCAGATTGGTCCAGGTCGGTGATCCGGTATGTTGTATTCAATTCTTTCATGTCTGCTCCACCGGGCAACCAATTCGTGTGGGTGCTCCACTTGAATAGAATGCAGCTGGCGTCGAGATTATCTGCTTCCTACTATACAATATGTATGCCGTTCCAACAAGTCAAATTATCGGTTGATCATCCATGCTATAATCCCGAGCAAGGAGATCGCTATGGGCATCGATCCGGGATTCTTTACCAATTTTTTCCTGGTGCTGGCAGCCTGGGGCGGCGCGTTTCTGGCTGCACTGTGGTTGAGTCTGGTTCTCTGGACCTATCGAGACATTCGCAGGCGGGCTCGCGACCCGCTGGCACGCATCCTGGCTGTGCTGGTGACCGCAGTATTGTTCATCCCGGGCATCGTAATCTACCTGATTCTGCGGCCTTCTCAAACATTAGAAGATGAATACCAGCAGACTCTGGAAGAAGAGGCTCTGCTTCAATCGATCGAAGAAAGCTCAATCTGTCCGGGCTGCAGCCGGCGGATTAAGGACAACTGGATTCTTTGCCCTAACTGCCACACAAAATTAAAAAAGAGCTGCCAGGCGTGCGGCCGCTTAATGGAACTGCCGTGGAACCTGTGTCCCTTTTGCAGCACAGCCGTGCCTGGAATGCGCAGGGAGGGTTTGAGCGTAGACGAAATTCTGCGCCCCATCCCGGTAGAATCAGAAAAAGAGCCCCCTCAGGCAGTTCCCATCGATATCGAACAGGAACCCGAAGAGACTCTTTCTGTTCTAGAGAGCAGTGATTCTGATTAACGGTCTATTTTGACTGCCTGATCGCTGACCAACCGGCATACTTTGAAGTATCTCCCAATTCAGCTTCAATCCGAAGCAGCTGGTTATATTTGGCCACCCGGTCGGATCGGGCTGGTGCTCCGGTCTTTATTTGTCCCATATTCAAGGCAACAGCCAGGTCGGCAATTGTGCTGTCTTCCGTCTCGCCTGAGCGGTGAGACGTGACTGCGCGCCAGCCTGCTCGATGGCAGGTTTCGACTGCCTCGATGGTTTCAGTGAGTGTACCGATCTGGTTTAACTTTACCAGCAAGGCGTTCGCGGCCGATTCACGTATCGCCCGATTCACGCGTTCGGTATTCGTCACCAGCAAATCATCACCAACAATTTGAATTCGCCCACCCATCTCTCGAACCATTAATTTCCAACCATCCCAATCATCCTGAGCGAGCCCATCTTCGATCGATACGATCGGATATTGATCCACCCACGACTTCCAGAATGCTACCATCTCGGCGGAGGACAGCTTTCGCCCTTCTTTCCTCAAGTTGTACAGGTGACTTTCATCTTCATACAACTCCGAGGCTGCAGGGTCGAGAGCAATTGCCACCTGCTCGCCTGCCTTATATCCTGCTTTATGGATTGCTTCCAGGATCACTTCGACTGCTTCATTGTTTGTTTTTAAAGCTGGAGCATAACCACCTTCATCGCCCACCAGGGCAGTGTAACCGCGGCTTTTCAGAACCGATTTCAAGGCCTGGTAGATCTCGGAACCCCAACGTAATCCTTCAGAAAATGAACTGGCACCCAAAGGCATTACCATGAATTCTTGAAAATCGGTCGATTGCCAGCCGGTATGGGCGCCGCCGTTCAAGATGTTCAACATCGGGACAGGGAGCACATGCGCATAAACGCCGCCAATGTAGCGGTATAAGGGCATTCTGAGAGCATTGGCCGCGGCCTTAGCGACCGCTATTGAAGTTCCCAGGATCGCATTCGCCCCCAATTTCGATTTATTCGGAGTTCCGTCCAGGATTAACATTTCCTGGTCGATCGCTTTCTGTTCTGTTGCATCCCACCCGATGAGAGAATTTGCAATCGGTCCATTGACATTTTCGACTGCGTTAAGCACACCCTTACCCAGGTAGCGATTCTTATCGCCATCGCGCATCTCTAAAGCTTCATGCACACCAGTAGATGCACCCGAAGGGACAGCCGCCCTTCCGGTTGACCCGTCCAGCAGGTAAACTTCCACTTCCACCGTAGGATTTCCACGCGAGTCGAGAATCTCCCTTCCCAGGATCTCTTCAATAATTGTGTCCATCTTTCACCTCTTTTTGTTTTTTCAATCCCCCATAAGGGGATCTACATAATAATTTACAGGCTTCTGCAACCCGCAAGTATAACGCATTAAAATCGCCGGTCTGCAATCTTGAATATTCAAAATCTCACCCGGTGCTGGCTTCCAATGCAATCCTGTTGACTACTTCTACCTGCTTTTCCTGGTCGATCCCGGCATAGGTTCGAACTGCTTTCAGGAATGCAATGAACAGCGGATGAGGATGGTTAGGGCGTGAAAGAAACTCCGGGTGGAATTGTGAAGCAACCATGAAGGGGTGATCGTCAATCTCGGCTATTTCAACCAGCCTGCCGTCCGGGGATATACCTGAAAAGGTCATGCCGCCTTGATTAAGCAGGTCTCTGTATGCATTGTTGAGCTCAAATCGATGGCGGTGTCGTTCTTCAATCTTTTCTTGCAGGTATGCCTCCCCAGCATGTGTTCCACTCCGCAGCACGCACGGATATAATCCCAAGCGCATTGTTCCACCCATGTCGGCGATAGAGCGCTGGTCGGGCAGCAAATCGATCACCGGGTAAGGAGTAGAACGATCAAATTCAGTAGAATTTGCATCTTCACTGTTGATCAAATGGCGCGCGAATTCTATGACCATCAGCTGCATCCCCAGGCATAAGCCGAGATAGGGCACCTTGTTTTCGCGGGCATGCCGGATCGCCATAATCTTGCCCTCGATTCCACGACTTCCAAATCCCCCTGGTACCAGGATCCCATGTGCCTGTTGGATTAATTCCCACCCGCGGCCTTTTTCGAGCTCAGCGGAGTGAACCCATGAGATTTTGACTTTAACTTTAGCCTCTAATGCCGCGTGTTCGAGAGCCTCTCTGACACTCATATAGGCATCATGCAGCTCGACATACTTGCCAACCAATGCCACCCTTACTTCAGGCTGTGGGTGTTGAATAGTTGCAACCATTCTCTCCCAATCTCGCCAATCAGGTTTTTGCCTGGCTTTCAGGTTCAATCTCTCCAGCAGGTACTCCCCTACTCCCAGCCTTTCGAGGATTATTGGGACTTCAAACCGGACTGGAACGGTCATCAAGGGGACTACCGCTCTCTTTTCGACATCGCAAAAAAGTGCGATCTTATCCCTCAGGTCTTCGGTCACCGGGTAATCGGAGCGGGCTACGATTACGTCCGGTGAAATACCGATCGAGCGCAGCTCGCGTACAGAGTGCTGAGTCGGTTTTGTTTTCAATTCTCCAGTCGCACCGATGTAAGGCAGCCAGGTAACATGGATATACAGGCAGTCCTCACGGCCCAGGTCGCTGCGCATCTGCCGCAGGGCTTCCAGGAAAGGCAGCGATTCAATGTCGCCGACCGTCCCGCCGATTTCAACTAGCACGATCTCAGCCCCAGTCGTTTTCGAAACCAATCCAATCCGCCTTTTGATTTCGTTTGTGATGTGCGGGATGACCTGGATCGTACCGCCCAGGTAGTCTCCGTGCCGTTCTTTTCCAATCACTTCCGCATATACCTGGCCGGATGTCACATTACAAACTCGGTTTAAGCGAATGTCGATGAACCTCTCATAATGTCCCAAATCCAGGTCGGTCTCTGCACCGTCATCGAGTACGAACACTTCTCCATGCTGGTAAGGACTCATCGTACCGGGGTCTACATTTATATAGGGATCCAGCTTCTGGACTGCGACATGGAACCCTCGTTCCCTCAAAATTCTTCCAATAGCCGCAGCGGTGACACCTTTCCCAACAGAGCTGACCACACCACCTGTGAAAAATATGTATTTTGTGTCCATCATCGCCTCCACCTCAAGAAATAAAAGGAAGTGGGGAGGGCCGATTTCCGGTCACCTCCCCACGCGGTTTTCTGTATCTTCCTTCTTCTGGTTCTCTCATTCAATAACACTCGAAAGTTGTTCCACTGTCCTGCGCATATCATGGAAAACCACCCCCAGCTTGGCTTCCCTTTTAGCCAGAACAGTCAATACCGCCTTCTCGCCCACGGATGTAAGCAAAACAAATCCTTGCGCACCACGCACATATATCTGTTCCAAAAGACCGCGACCCAATTCACTTGCGATCTGTTCACCCAGGCCCAGGAGTGCGGCGGACATGGCTGAAATGCGATCTTCTTCCATCCCTGGAGGCAATCCTGAGGCCAGGATTAAGCCATCTACAGACACTACAGCAGAAGCTTCGATGTCAGGCGTGGTCTTCTGGAGATTACGCAGCATCTCAACCATCAGCTGCGACCGTGAATCGTTTATCGCTG
>Ga0105100_10002187_pt1 | contig 11432 bp, 9 predicted proteins | sample PPLLak12cMay2015_2_FD_87033 | JGI IMG/M metagenome (GOLD analysis project Ga0105100, IMG submission 87033) | Freshwater sediment microbial communities from Prairie Pothole Lake near Jamestown, North Dakota, USA - PPLs Lake P8 Core (1) Depth... | ecosystem: Environmental > Aquatic > Freshwater >... | reverse complement strand
TTCATGATTTCTCTAAAAACAGGATTGAATTGGCGGCTTCTATCAATATTAGGATCTTTAAAGGCTTATCGCTTGAGTTAAACGGGGGTGTGGCCCACATTAATGATCAGCTCAATCTCAAAAAGGGAGATATTTCAGAAGCTGAAAGACTCCTGCAGCTTCGTGAGCTTGCAACAAAATACCGCGTCGAAGGGGGAATTGAACTGACCTATACATTCGGATCAATTTATAATAATGTTGTCAATCCAAGGTTTACTTCATCCAATTTTAATTTTTAACAGCAATATCCTGAAGTATTTCATTTAAATTTGAAAAAGGATTTTGTCTTTTCGACAGCCCGGAATAATGGGGTTTTAATGCACGAACGGTTTAAATACAAAATAAAAGAGGATCTTATCCGCAAGGCAAAGGAATTGGGATATGACCTTCCGTTCAGCGATGATATCACACCCTTGCTTCAGCCATTCAATCTGTCAGGGTTTACTGTCTCAAACCGTATGGCAGTCCAGCCAATGGAAGGGTATGATTCAGAAAATGACGGATCTCCTTCTGAGCTTACATACCGCAGGTACATGCGTTATGCCTCAGGAGCGAGCGGCATAATATGGTATGAAGCTGTTTCGGTTGTGCAGGAGGGTCGTTCAAATCCCCACCAGCTTTGGATTCATAAGAAGAATTCCGATAATTACTCCCGTCTGAACGATGAGGTCAGAAGAGGTTCAGGTAAGATGAACATTGATCCGTTTCTTGTAATTCAGCTAACTCACTCCGGACGTTACAGCAAACCCGGAGGAATTCCGAAACCACAGGTAGCAGCTCCAAATCCACTGCTGGACAAAACTCCGCCACACATACTTACTGATGACGAGCTTAAAAGGATCATGGATCAGTTTGTCGAATCGTCAAAGCTGGCATTCAGGGCCGGTTTTAATGCTGTCGACCTTAAGGCTTGTCATGGTTACCTGCTTGTTGACCTGCTTGCGGGGCTGACAAGGAAGAACAGCATCTTTGGAGGCGAAGAGACCTCAGCCAGGTTCAGGTTTCTTCTTGAAACATTTGACAGGATCAGGGATGAAGTCCCGGGGCTCACTGTTACTACACGTCTTGGTATATCAGATCAATACAGGGGGGGTTTTGGTGTTGATACAGAGGGGCAACCAGATTTTGCGGAACCTCTTATGCTGGGCGATCAGTTGAAATCCCGTGGAATGAATCTCTTAAATATCACAATGGGAAGCCCTTATTTTAATCCTCACGTAAACCGTCCGTACGATAATCCTCTGCCGGGGCAGGAATTGCCTGATGAACATCCCCTTGAGGGAGTCATAAGAATGATCAATGGAACTTCATTATTCCAATCGAGATTTCCTGAAATTGCCGTTACAGGTTCAGCCTATTCGTATTTAAGGCTCTTTTCTCCAAATGTAGGGGCGGCAGTATTGAAAAAAGGTGATGCGAAATTCATTGGTTTCGGCAGAAATTCATTTGCATACCCGTTAATGCCTCTTGATCTGATAAAAACAGGGAAAGCTGATCCGCGAAAGTTTTGTATAACATGTTCAGGCTGTACAAGATTGATAAAAAACCTCCGGCCGGGCGGATGCGTTAAACACGACAGGGAAATCTATGGCACTGAACTTAAAAAACTGATAACAGATGGAAAGTGAATCAATACAGGCTGGCAGGTATAAATTGAAACTGTATAGTCTGAATACCCTGATTATCGGTAGCGGTGCCGCATCGCTAAATGCAGCTGTCAGTCTCCATTCCATGGGGCAGAAGGACATCCTTATGGCAACAACCGGATGGGGAGCCGGAACTTCAAATAATGCAGGATCGGACAAACAGACCTATTATAAGCTTTCACTTTGCGGAAATGAGCCTGATTCCATCAGGGCAATGGCTGAAGATATGTTCAATGGCAAATGCATCCATGGAGATATTGCCCTGTGCGAAGCCCAGGGATCAGTGCAGGCATTTATGAATCTGGTCAAACTGGGAGTTCCTTTCCCACATGACAAATACGGTTCATGGGCCGGATACAAAACTGACCACGATCCTCGTGCAAGAGCCACTTCGGCAGGTCCCTATACATCAAAAATAATGGTCTCCGTGCTTTCAGCAGAGGTGAAAAGGCGGAAAATAAAAGTGCTTGATAACCATCAGGTAATTGAACTCCTTACAGACATGGATAAAACAAGGGTAGTCGGCGCCATTGCGATTAACCTGAGAATAAAAGATCCGTTAAAAGCTTTTGTCCTGTTCAATGCCATGAATATAATCCTGGGAACAGGAGGCCCGGGCGACATGTACGCTGAAAGTGTATATCCCTTATCTCAAACCGGATCAATAGGAATGGCTTTCCGGGCAGGCGCCACGGGCCAGAACCTTACGGAGTCTCAATTCGGGATTGCATCCCTGAAATTCAGATGGAACCTGTCGGGTAACTATCAGCAGGTACTCCCGCGATATTTCTCAACCGATGCCGGAGGAAGAGGCGAAACAGAGTTCCTGAATGAATACTACCCTGATTATACTGCTCTTACAAAGGCGATCTTCCTTAAAGGATACCAGTGGCCGTTCGATCCGTCGAGGATATCAGGATCAGGCTCTTCCCTGATCGACCTGCTTGTTTTTAAGGAGAGGGAAGAAAAAGGCCGTAGAGTATTCATTGATTTCAGGCGAAATGTTTCATGGAAGGGGAAAGACATTTTCCTGCCTGATATGCTTGATCGTGAGGTGTATAATTACCTTTTTAAATCAGGTGCATTGCAGTCATTACCGGTAGAGAGGCTTATCTCGATTAATAATCCGGCTATGGAACTTTACAGGGATAATGGAATCGACCTGTCATCAGAACCTGTCGAAATAGGAATATGCGCCCAGCATAACAATGGCGGTCTGAAAAGCAACATATGGTGGGAATCTGATCTCAGACATCTCTTTCCTGTGGGTGAGGTGAACGGATCACATGGTGTTTACAGGCCGGGAGGATCAGCCCTGAATTCTGGTCAGGTAGGTAGTGCCAGGGCTGCGGAATTTATAAGCAGAAGATATAATGACCCTGTTCCCGGTAGGGACATGTTCCTGAGTGCCTCAATGGAGATCATTGGCCCGGTGCTAAAACTTTCAGACCAATGGCTCTTAACAGGTAAAGGAAACCGGAATAATCAGGTAAATTACGAAATAAGTCAAAGGATGTCAGCTGCAGGAAGCGTAATCCGCGACAGGAATAAGGTTATGAAGGCTGCTGCAGAGGCAATTTTGCTTTTAGAAAAAATAAATGGGAAGACAGGAGCAGCATCAGTAAAGGAACTGGCAGATTGTTACAGGATATCAGACAATTGCCTTGCACATGCGCTATACCTCGAAGCAATACGATACTATATTGACGGGAAAGGACGCAGCAGGGGATCATATTTAGTAACCGGCAATCGGGAGACTGCAATTCCTGATATATCAGTTGCGGACCTTGATATTTACCTTTGCAGATACGACAGGGAAGTCGAAAATAAGATTCTCGAGATAAGTTTCAGGAATGGCAAATTAGTAATTGACGCCAGCGATGTGAGGGAAATTCCGTCACAGAACCTCTGGTTTGAAACGGTCTGGAAGGATTATCTTGAAGATAATTATATTGAAGGTTGATTGAGTCTTACAAATTATTACCTTTACCGGCACTAACTAAACCTGAAAAAACTCTTTTCTCATGAATGGGAAACCTGTAGCTGTAATTACAGGCGCCAGCAGAGGAATCGGAAGAGCTGTGGCAATAGCTTTGGCCGGTGAAGGTTTTGATATTGCAGCAATAGCAAGGTCGGTCGACAGCGAAGGTATGGAAATCCTAGCACCTGAGATTGAAAAACGCGACGCTCAGTTTTTTCCCATAGGCCTCGACATTTCATGTACTAAATGCCAGATAGAGGTCGTTTCGAACATCCTTGAAAGGTATGGTCGCATTGATATCCTTGTGAATAATGCAGGTGTTGCCCCTTTACAAAGGAAGGATTTACTCGAGATGAGCGAAGAGAGTTATGACAGGGTTATGAATATTAATCTGAGGGGACCAGTATTCTTCGCACAGAAAATTGCAAAAGAAATGATCTGGATGAAAAACCAGATATCGGCCTATAAGCCGGTTATTATATTCATTACATCGGTGTCAGCTATCCTTTCATCAATAAACAGAACGGAGTATTGTGTCTCGAAGGCCGGCCTAAGCATGGCCTCGACTATTTTTGCCGACAGGCTGTCAAAGGAAGGGATCCTCGTCTGTGAGGTCCGGCCGGGGATCATTCAGACCGATATGACAATTAAAGCCAGGGAAAAGTACGACAAACTTATTGATCAGGGTTTCGTGCCTCAGGAAAGATGGGGACTTCCCGATGATATTGGCAAGGCTGTCGCTTCAATTGCCCGCGGCGACTGGAACTTTTCAACAGGTATGGTATTCGAAATCAGCGGAGGGCTGAACATCCATAAATTATAGATTTCAGACTGCCTTTCAGAGGGAAAAGTCAGGTAAGCATTGAACATAAACTATGTCAGTGGTGTTTATTGTACAAATATAAATATATCAGACATGAAAAAAATATTAATTATACCGGCATTAATCTTTGGACTCTCTGTAGCAATAAATGCACAGGAGAAACTGACTGCAATTAAGGAAAAATCAAAATTATCATGGCTTGGAGAAAAGGTAACAGGTCAGCATTCCGGAACTGTCACTCTTCAATCAGGCTGGCTGAATCTGGCGGAAAATAAAATTGTTTCAGGGGAATTTCTGATTGACATGACTTCAATAAAAGACGACGATGGAAGCGAAAGACTTCTGGGTCACCTTAAATCAGAGGATTTCTTCGGGGTTGAAAAGAATCCGGTCTCAAAACTTGTGATTACAGAAAGCACGCCACTTGATAAAGGAACCGGAACTGTCAAAGGAAACCTTACGATAAAGGGAATTACAAATCCCATCGAGTTTAAGGTTGCGATGCAGAAAAGTGATGAAGGTACATGGTTCTACACAAATATTGTAATCGACAGGTCGAAATACAATATACGGTATGGATCAGGGTCATTCTTTGACAACCTTGGTGACAAAACCATTTATGATGAGTTTAAGCTTAAGGTGAATCTCCTGGTTCAGAAATCGTAACGAAAAGCTCACTACTTTCATTCTGAATCACTCTGCTAACTTCTTTTTGTTTTTGACCTTTAACCCATCCCAAACCCTTCCCTTAAATTTAAGGGAAGGGCTTAATATAGATCCAGCCAATTTTTTCAGAAGCTAATTTAAATTGGTGTATTTTATTGGATTTACCTTTGTGAAACTTTGTGAGGCACTTGGTGATCCTTTGTGGTTCAAGGTTTTATGTTTAACCACAAAGTCGCACAAAGTACTCACTAAGGTTCACTAAGGAGTTTTTAAACAGCTTCCCGGAGGATAGGTTAAATCTACATCACTAAGCTCCAGGGTATTTTTATTTTCAAGATAAGTCTTGGAAAAGTCGTAAATCATAACAATCTTGTATTGACCAAATACAAGATTGTTTATGAATAAGAACCTTTCTACTGGCCTTGATAAGCAAAAATTTGTTTATCAAGGATTTCTGATCCCTTTTATCCTTGTTACAAGTCTCTTTTTTTTATGGGGTTTTGCTCACGGATGCATCGATGTTCTCAACAAGCATTTCCAGGAATTGCTGAGTATGTCTAAAGCCAAATCAGCATTTATTCAGTTTGTTTTTTACGGAGGGTACTTTCTTATGGCTCTTCCGGCTGGTTTGCTGATGCAGAAGGTCGGATACAAGAAGGGGATAATTACCGGACTTCTTATTTTTGCCGCCGGAGCATTTCTGATGTTCCCGGCCACATTCATACAGACCTTTGGAAGCTTCCTTTTCTGCCTGTTCATTATAGCGTGCGGTTTAACATGCCTTGAAACAGCTGCAAATCCATATACAACAGTGCTTGGTCCACCTGATTCCGCTGAAAGGAGGATTAATTTTTCACAGTCGTTCAACGGTCTTGGATGGATAGCCGGTCCGCTTGTAGGAGGTATGCTTATCTTTTCCGTGAGCAGCGACGGAAACGAAAATAAATTCGCTTCTATAGCCCTTCCTTATATGCTAATCGGAACCCTGGTGCTTATTGTGGCTCTTTTTTTCTGGAGGGCAAAATTCCCTCAGGTCAAAGAAGAATCCAATGATACAGATGATGCATCATCGGGGAAACTTAAGGATCTTTTAAAGCACCCTCATTTCGTTCTTGCCGTCATAGCACAGTTCCTGTATGTAGCAGCCCAGACAGGAGTAAACAGCTTTTTTATAAATTATGTGACTGAGGAGATACCTTCACTTACCAACCAGGAGGCATCCCGGATACTCGCGTTCGGAGGCATGGGATTATTCTGGCTGGGCCGGTTCACAGGCAGTACAATTCTGATGCGTGTAGTACGTCCTAACAGACTGCTGGCGGTCTATGCAACGGCAAATGTTATCACCATGGGCCTGGTTGTGGCAGCCTTAGGATGGATATCGGTTGTAGCCCTCTTTTCAACCTATTTCTTTATGTCAGTTATGTTCCCGACGATCTTTGCTCTCGGAATAAAAGGACTGGGCCCGCTTACAAAAAAGGGTTCTTCATTACTTGTCATGTCAATAGTGGGGGGGGCTCTTTTCCCTGTGATTATGGGATACATAGCTGACAATTCAACTATGGCAATGGGATTTATCGTGCCACTGGTCTGCTTTGCCTTTATTGTATATTACGGAATTAGAGGATACAGTGTCAGGAAGGCTGTTGGATAAATATTTTTAGCCAAAGATAGAATCAATATCCAGTATGCCGATGTAGAAAATTCCCTGGATCAGGAACCTGGCAATCCGGGCAAGACCATAAAGCAGGTAGAGCCTGAAGGGATATTTGAAGAGGCTCACGGCAATTACCACAATTGAAAACGGAGAAAAAGGGAACAGTGCAGAAATCACAATAAAGGCGCCCCCCCATTTTCGTACCATGTCGATATACTTGGACAACACACGCTGTGAATATTCTTTTATTCTTTTATTTTTTAAGAGCAGGACACCGATATAATACGACACTGCTCCGCCTGCATACGAAAGTACACCAAGAATTGTCAGAAAAAGCAGGGGAGAATTGAATTTTGAGCTCCAGATAACAAAAAAATCAGGAGGGATCATTCCCAGGAAAACCTCTGAAACAAAGAAAACTGTTAAAACCATCCAATCCTTAAATCTGGTTGTAATAAAATCGAAAATGGTGTTAAAATCCAGAAAATAGTTGGTAATGAGGATTGCCGGGATCATTATGGCCAGATAGATCAGGATTATCTTCAGGCCGGTCTTCCACATGTAGTTATAGACTCCCTTTTTCTTGTTCCTGCTGTGTCTGGCTTGTATTCTGGTCCATAACCTGTTCACCTGTGTATCTTTCATTGAATCCGGAGATTTTTTCTTCGCCGTTAAAATAATTAAATAGAACCAAACCTGTACACATTTGCCTATAATTTAGTTTGATGTAATAATTTAAGGTACCGATCTATTTTTTCAGGCCTTTAATAAAAAAGCTATTGCTTATTATCTTCATTTATATTAAATTAGTATTTTATGGGTAAACTTATCCTGCATCGCTATTAAGAAATAGATTGATTCAGTGCATAATATGCTCTCATCCTGTTACAAATGGATGGCCGGTCAATGGATATTGAATCAGGGCCCTTGTATTTATTCAATAAAACCATTTCGGTCCAGCTGCCTGAAGAATCAATTACTGACCAGGTATTTCAATACGGATATGGGATAATTTCCGAATACTTAGTCTTTAAACCATAATTATTAATACATAGAAAACATGCATCTTACAATTCGTTTTCAGCTGATTTTTTGCCTGATTATGTTTTTAACAACATCTTCATGTGAGCTTTTTAATAAAAATGATGATTGCAAGGGAAATGAAATGGAAACTATGATGGAACCGGTCATTCACCTGAGAGTTAATTATGCTAATCTACCAGCACCTGATGATCTCCATAATCCGCGTTCAATGTCAGTAGGCTTTCACTTTACCGGTTCAATTAAAAAATTCTATTGTAATGGCAATGAAAGTGGTGGATTCCAGATATTTCAAATCATGCTAACAGATGACGCAGATACAGATCGTACTGGAAAAGAGGTTTATATAAGGAAGCCATACCAGTTTAAGTTCCATAACTATAATGATTACATCAGAGTGATTGGCGACCTGGAATTCTGGTATTATGAAAGTAGAACCTTCACAACTTTAATATCATTTGCAAAAGATTTCTATTATAAAGATATAAAGTTAGACGTTCACGAATTGCGCAATTATATTGAGCTTGAATTTGGATCAGATAATAAATTGGTTGAAATAGTTAAATAAAATTCATGTAAAACTTTCTAAGCCTGTTATTTTTCTTCAACTATCTTTTGGATGTAGGTTTTTATTTCGGTAAATTTTTCAAGATCCATCCTGGCACCCACAGTTTCTATTACTTTGCCAGCCATTAATGAACCTAAAATCCCGCACTTTTCAAGATTCATACCATGGGAAAAACCATAAAGAAAGCCAGCTGCATAGAGGTCGCCGGCGCCTGTAGTATCAATGCATTGTACTGGGAATGCGCTTATTTTTATCAGTTCATCTTTAGATTTTACCCATGATCCTTCTGCGCCAACTTTCAGGATAACAATTTCCGATAATTCAGAGAGCATAGTCAGGGCTTTTTCGGGCTCGTGACCGGTAAAAGCTTTTGCTTCCTGTTCGTTTGCAAAAAGAATATCGACATATTTTTCAATAATTTCCTTAAACTGGTCAAGAAATCCCTCAACAACATTATAACTTGAAAGATCAAGTGCTATAAGCATTTTGTTTTCCCGGGCAATCCTGCAGGCAGTATCAATAACTTTAAAGTCAGTAATAAGGTAACCTTCCAGATAAAGAATGTCGAAATCCTCAAATAACAAAGGTCTGAAGTCATCTGCAGAGAGTTCAACTGCTGCACCGAGGTGTGTTGCAAATGTCCGTTCGGTATCCCTGGTGACAAGGGCCACGGCTGTTCCTGTAACTGAGTCTCTCCGGATCAAAAGGGTATTGACCCCGGCTTTTTTCATATCATTCTCAAAAAAATCACCGGTATCGTCTCTGCCAATAGATCCTATAAATCCGGTATCTGCCCCCAGCATTGCAAGTCCGTGAATAGTATTTGCTGCAGATCCGCCTGATGCAAAGGTCCTCGGGAAAATTGCTGTTGCAGATTTTATTCCCCGCGATTTTTCAAGGTCAACAAGCTGCATGCTTCCTTTTGGCAGTTTAAATTCCTGAAGGATAAAATCACCTTCGATGAGTGTCATTATGTCAACCAGGGCATTGCCAATTCCCAATATACGTTTCATTTAAAAATTTTCATCAAAGATATTGCTTAATTCATATAAAGCCCTTATTTTTGGCACGCGAAATAAGAGCGCAATACAGTAATAATAAATTCCTCAGTAGCTCAGTTGGTTAGAGCAACGGACTGTTAATCCGTGGGTCGCCGGTTCGAGTCCAGCCTGGGGAGCTGAAAAAAGAGCGAGTGTGAGTGCGAGAGCATGAACACTCGCTTCTTTTTTCCTCAAAACTCGCACTCACACTCACACTCATCCGGTGGTAGTTGCAACTCTTCTATTATCCTCCGAAGCTTTAGCGAAGGAGGACTTTCTCAAAAACGAGTTTTTCTGAAAAGATGCAACAATATATGTAAGAATTTTATAGCGTCATGGATGGCGGCATAAATTCATTTCACAGAATAATCCCCCTCCAAATAATTTTGTGTTGATATTCAATCATATTAACCTTTGATCCTCTCCGGATTTGCGACTACCAAAAAACCGTTCGTTTATTTAAAATAATTTCTATTGACATTATTTGCGTCAGAGAGATGAAGGTCATTTAGATCTTGAGCACGAATTGGACACTTGCTGATAATCTGATGCCAGTTATCACCAGATCAATTCTGGTTGCTCTAAGGTTAGTTTGTCAGGATATTCAATGAAACGGGTAGTAAAAAAATTACCTTTCACCAGAGACCTCAAAACAACGTAAAAATGACAATTTAAAAATAATCCTCGTTGAAGAAATTCATGAGCAGTTATCAGGAAACAATCATGGAGCTTATAGCGAATTCAACTTTTGCAATATTTCCAAAAGCTTTTCCTTCTCATTCCCCATAATGTTGATTAACTTAGGTTGATTTTGCGGAAATTGAATGTCAGGCAAGAGTAATTGGTTTGGATTAGCTGTGAAAGGGGAGGGTGAAGTTTTGTGACTGACGTGCCTACGGTTTATCAAGAATGAATAAAAACGTTGATGGAAGTATGCTCATTAACAAACAAAAACATAATTTTATCTGCATAGGATTGATCCTAAAAAGTAGTTTTAATACTTCTAAAAACAAGTTATAGGCAATAGTACACACTATGAGACAATTACGTTGACAGATTAGTTTTTATTGTAAATAATATTTGAATATGAGTTGGACAGTTGTAAAAGAAGATGAAAATGGGAATGAACTAAGTAAAATATCAAAAGAGTTCACCTTATCTAATATTAATCAGTTATTCAAAAGCCATTTTAAACTGCTAAAGTATCTTGATCCATATGGTGATACAGTATTTAATACTTTAATGATGGATGATTTGATTTCCGATCTAATAAAACTTAAAACATTACTTCAATCTGACAATGATCAAATTGAGGAGTTAATTGATTTTGCAGGGGATTGTAAAAAATATCCTCATACTTATTTGAAATTTTATGGTGATTAAAAATAAACTGCCTATAACACGGTCAATAAAGTAAATAGGTTTGTCATGGTTTTTGCCTTGCCCCTGCATCTAGACAAATTCGTAATGGCCATGCATCCGGATACGCGCAGCTGCCCTCAAAGTAACTCTTGCACCGTGACAAATCTCTGGCTCCGAAACAGCTTGTACCGCGACACTGCTCCAGTGCTCGCCATCAGTTTTGTAACCGGTGATAGATTTCTGGCTCCGATAAAACTTGTACCGCGAAACGGCTCTAACTCCACAAAGCTCCTGCTATGAATGCAAAAACACATGCCATAACCTCCTTGCACCGTGACAATTCTCTGGCTAAAGTACCGGGATTCTGCCCGGATGCTGCGTCGGTTAACACCTACTTACTTTATTGCCGTCCGTTATAAGCAAGCTGACGTGCCAGTTATAAAGACAAACTTGACATGTGATTTTAAAAAGATTAATTTTACATAACTAAACCTCCAATAACCGATATATAAATCAAACTAAATCCAAGTAAAAAACCGTTTTTATCTTTTACTAAAAAATATAATGACAATCTGGTCCGCTGAAATAAAAGAGCTTGAAAGACTCCAT